>MDTE01092625.1_pt1 | contig 21446 bp, 33 predicted proteins | sample 811231 | NCBI WGS metagenome assembly MDTE01 (sample SAMN05326651, study PRJNA326480) | marine metagenome | isolation source: seawater | place: Indian Ocean: Red Sea | collected 2010
AGAGAAGTTTTAGATTTACTGAATGATAGTCTAGGTACATTAATATTTGAAAGAGATAATGATGGTAATATTGATAGAAAATGCAAGCTATGCGCGAATGGGCAATTAAGTCTAAAAAATAGTTTCCGTGGAGGAGCTTTTATTGGTTGTTCTAATTATCCAGAATGTAAATTTACGAGACCTTTATCAAAGGCAAAAGCTGCACAGCAATCACAATTGGCAGAACCAAAATTGATTGGAAAGCATGAAAATGGTAATGATATGTACTTAAAAGTAGGCAGATTTGGTCCTTACATTCAATATGAAAAAATACCTCAATCTGCTGATGAAGAAATTAAAAAAACAAAAAAAAATAAGAAAAAGAAAGAGCAAGATAATAATTTTAAAAATGTCTCAATTCCTAAAGGTATCTCGATTGACTCGATAGATTTGCAGAGAGCAAATTTTTTATGTTCATTGCCAAAAGTAATAGGTCAACATCCAGATACAGGAATTGATATAACGTTGAACTCAGGTAGATTTGGGCCTTATTTAAAATGTGAGAATAAATCTGCTAGAATTGAATCGGTCGAAGATATATTTACGATAGGTTTAAATAGAGCTGTTACCATGATAGCTGAAGCTAAGCCTGGTAGAATTTCTTCATCTGAAATTAAACACCTAGGTGAACATCCTGAAGATAAAAAACCTGTTAGAGTCATGAAAGGAAAATTTGGTCCTTATATTAAGTATAAATCTATCAATGCCACAATACCTGAAGAAAAAGACCCTGCTGAATTAACCATGGATGATGCTTTGGTATTGATTGAAAAAAGAATAGAATATGATAAAACCAAGAAAAGGAAAAAAAAATAAATGAAAATATTAAAATTTATTACACTGATTGCTTTATTAATGTTATTTAGCTCAAATTCTTTCGCTGCTGAAAATAAAGAATGCGAATCTTTACTAAAAGCTAAAACTGGAGCAAAGATGTTGGAAAGCTGGAAATGCAAAACTGAAAATCCTGATGGAGAAGGTTTTGGAAAAAAGCTTAAAAATTTGTTTAAAAAGAAAAATTAGAAAAGAATTTAAACTTGAGCTCAATATCTGACAATCTTAAAAAGCTAAATATATCTATACCTGATGCTCCCGCACCAGTCGGAGCTTATGTTGCATTTAAAAAAGTTAATAATTTACTTTATATATCGGGACAACTACCGATAACTTCTAATGGTGAAATAATAAAAGGTAAAATTGGTAAAAATCTTAATCTAGAAGATGGACAGAAAGCATCTAAGTATTGCGTAATTAACATTATTGCACAAGCCAAGAAAGCAATGAATGGTGATTTAGAAAAAATAAAAAATTGTGTGAAAATTACAGGCTTTGTGAATTCAACAGATGATTTTACCGATCAACCAAAAATAATAAATCCAGCATCTGAAACTTTATCTGAAATATTTGGTGATAAAGGGAAACATACAAGAGCTGCTGTAAGCGCAAATTCTCTTCCCTTGGGTGCAGCTGTTGAAATCGATGCGATATTTGAGATTTAATTAGTTCATCTTCCTATTGAATAATAGGATATACCAAGTTTTCTCATTTTTGCTGAAGGATATAAATTTCTCATATCGTAAATTTTAACGTTCTTATTTTTTGAAACCTTTTTAAAATCAATAGTTTTAAATTCATCCCATTCTGTATGAATAATAATTAAATCAGTCTTTTTGCATGCTTCTTTTATACTTTTACAGAATGACACATTTTTTAGATTAGAAAATTCTTCCTTCTTACCAGTGGGATCATAGTAGTAAATTTTTGCTCCTTTTTTATTCAAAAAAGGTAATAGCATTAAACTCGAAGATTGACGCATATCATCAGTATTTGGTTTAAAAGTCACTCCAAGAATTGTTATTTTTTTATTTCTAATTTTATTAGACATAATTTTTTTAATTCTATTAATAAGTAAATTTTTTCTATTGGAATTAGATTTAATAACAGATTTAATAATTGATAAATTTGTTTTATATAAATCTCCGGTAACAGCAAGTGCGGCAATATCTTTTGGAAAACATGATCCTCCATATGCAGGACCAGCTCTTAGAAAACGACTTCCTATTCTTTTATCTAAACCCATTCCAATAGATACGTCTTCAACATTTACTCCAGTTTTCTCACATAGATTTGCTATTTCATTAATAAATGAAATTTTTGTAGCAAGAAATGAATTGGAAGCATATTTAATTAGTTCAGCCCCTCTTCGACTTGTTGATAAAAATACTGCACCTTTTTTAATAAGTGGATCATACAAAGATTCCAGTTTACGAATGACTTTATTATTACTAGAGCCAACAACAATTCTATCTGGAAATCTAAAATCTCTTATAGCTTCACCTTCTCTTAAAAATTCTGGGTTTGAAACTACTTCAAACAATTTTCTTTTTTTCTTTTTTGAAATGATCTTTTCTACTTTGTCTCCAGTAGAGACTGGTACTGTAGATTTATTAACTATAATTTTAAAATTATTTATATATTTGCTAACTTCCTTTGCTGCATTAAAAACATACTTAAGATTAGCAGATTTATTTCCTTTTGATGATGGTGTTCCTACGCATATAAAAATAATATCAGATTTTTTTACTGCATCTTTTAAGTTTGTGCTAAACTTTAATCTATTTGATATATAATTCTTTCTAACAATTTCAGATAAGCCAGGTTCATAAATAGGAATTTTGCCTCTATTTAAATTATTAATCTTACCTTGATTGTTGTCTATACAATAAACTGTATTTCCTAGATCAGCAAAACATGCTCCACTTACTAAACCTACATATCCTGCTCCTATCATACAAATTTTCATAAATTATAATCTCGAAATTTTAAGTGATGAATTAATATATCCATGAATAGTTCCACAATCTAAATATTTACCGGCAAAAATATGTCCGATGAACTTATTTTCTTTTAATATTAATGATCTTATAGAATCTGTTATATGAATTTCGCCATTTTTTCCTGATTTTTGTTTTTTTAATACATTAAAAATATTTTTGCTGAGTATATAGCGCCCAATAACAGCATAATTAGAAGGCGCTTTATTGACAGTTGGTTTTTCGACTACATCCTTAATAATAAAATTTTTTTTATCAATTTTTTTTAGATTAAAAATTCCCCATCTAGATACATCTTCTTTGTTAACTTTTTTTGAAGCTATAATTGAAGATTTGTGTTTTTCGTGAAGTTTGATCATAGAAACAGAGCAGTTTTTTCCAATAATTAAATCATCAGGCATCAACATTAAAAAAAAATTTGATTTAATTAAATTCTTACATTTGAGTACAGCATCACCAGTTCCTCTTGGAGAATTTTGATAAACAAATTTTATCATTTTTTTATATTTTTTTATTTTCTTATATTCTGATTTTAATCTTTTACTTTTAGGTTTAAGTTTTATCTGTCTTTTATAGAAAACATCGTTAAAAAAATATTTTTTAATCATCTTCTTTTTTGGTGAAATTATAAAAATAAACTCTTTAATTCCTGCCTCAATACATTCATCCAATATATATTCCAATCCAGGTCTGCCATTAATAGGCAATAATTCTTTAGGTATGACACTTGTTAAGGGTAGTAATCTTGTTCCCAATCCAGCTAATGGTATTATAGCCTGTTTAATCATTGCTTTCTTTTACATATAATACTTAAATTTTACAAATGAAAATAATTAGAAATAAAAAGAGACTAAAAACATTAATTCAAAAAGATAAGAATTTAGGTTTTGTGCCTACAATGGGAGCTATACATGAAGGTCATATGTCACTTATTAGAAAATCCATAAAACAATGCGATAAAACTATTATATCCATATTTGTAAATAAACCCCAATTTAATAAGAAAAGTGATTTTAATAGTTACCCCAGAGATCTAAATAAAGATATATCTACATTAAGAAAACTAAAGATTAACTATTTATACCTGCCAACATCAAAGCAGATTTATCCATATGGACCAAATAAAAGAATAAAAATTAATAAGTTTGAAAAAAAACTCTGTGGACAGTATAGACCTGGACATTTTAAATCCGTGGTTGATGTAGTAGATAAATTTATTGAAATAATTAATCCCAAAAAAATATATTTTGGTGAGAAAGATATGCAGCAATTAAAAATAATTACAGATTATGTGAAAAAAAAACATGTAAATCTTCAAGTTATACCTTGTAAGACCGTAAGAGATAAAAATGGAGTAGCCCTTTCATCAAGAAATTTATTACTTTCTAAAAATGAATATAATATAGCTTCTAAAATTTATAATTTTATAAAAAATGCAAAAAATAAAATTATTAATAAAAAAATCAGTATCAATCATATAAAAGATAAAATTAATAAATTTAAAATAAAAAAGATTGAATATATAACCATTCTAGATGTTAACAAACTTATAAAACCTTATGTTAAAAAAAAAAAATATAGAATTTTTATATCTTATTATCTGGGTAAAACTAGATTAATTGACAATATTTAACCGTAAAAGAAATAAGCTCCCAATCCCAAAAATGTTAGAAAGCCAATAACGTCAGTAATTGTTGTAACAAAAACACTTGACGCAATAGCTGGATCAATATTGAATTTTTTAAGTGAAACCGGAACAAGAATTCCAAATAAGCCAGCTGCGATCATGTTTAAAATCATCGATACAGCAATTAAAATAGATAAGTTTATCTCTTGAAACCATAATTGAACAATCAATCCTGTAATTATAGCAAATATTATTCCATTTAGAATTCCAATAAAAAATTCTTTACCAACGACTTTTTTAAAATTTCCTTCTGAGAGTTCTTTTGTAGCTAATGATCTGATCGTAACTGCTAGTGTTTGCATGCCGGCATTTCCACCCATCGAAGCAACTATTGGCATTAAAAATGCTAGAGCAACCATTTGTTCAATAGATGCCCCGAACATGCTAATTACCCAGGTAGCTAATAAGGCTGTAAATAAGTTAAGTAACAACCAGTTAAATCTTCTCTTGGTCTTTTGAAATATGCTATCAGTTATTTCTTCATCACCAACACCAGCTAATCTTAAAACATCCTCTTCGGCTTCTTCTTTAAGAACGGTAAATACATCATCACCAGTTATCATACCAACAAGTTTATTGTTTTTATCAACTACACCAGCAGATACTAAATTATAATTTTCAAAAATGTGACCTACTTCTTCTTTGTCCATATTTACTGGTATTAAAACTTGAGTTTCATTCATTATTGAATTCATTTTAGATTCTCGTGGTGTTCTTAAGACTTTTGATGAAGGAACAGTTCCAACAGGTTTAAAGTTACTATCGACAATAAAAATTACTAGAAATTCCTCAGGTAGATCTTTATTTTCTCTCAAATAATCAATTGTTTGACCAACAGACCAATTGCTTGGGATGGCTGTAAATTCTCTTTGCATTATTCGAGCTGCTGAATCTTCTGGGTAACTTAGACCTTCTTCTAGTAAAAATCGATCTTTTGGTGGAAGTTTATCCAAAACGGTATTTTTTTTCTTTTCATCTAAATTTTCAATAATTTTTAAAGCATTATCTGATTCTAATCTCTTAAGAATATTAACAATTGATCCTATAGAAAGAAGGATAAAAATTTCACTTTGTATAGATTCATTTAGCTCAATAAAAATTTCTGGATCAAGATTAAATCCTTCAAGTTCTATTAATTTAGATCTATTTTCCTCACTCAAATTTTCTATAATGTCAGCCGAATCCGCTGGATGAAGTTCTTTTAAAGTTTTATCTAAAAATTGAGCATCATTATCCTTAATTTTTTTGTTAAAAACACTGATAAACTCTTTGTTAAACTCAAAATTAACTTTTTTATCTGATATTTTTTTTGTTAAACTCATAAAAGTAATTAATTTATTAAATTTCGATACTGTTTATTTGATTTTTTTTATAACCACAAACTTAAAATGAATATAGAAGTAAAATATAGCGTAAAACCAGTCGATTATGTAGATTCTATGAAAATACTTGAAAAAAGAGTCGATGATGTCATTTCAGGTAAAAAATGTGAATTTTTATGGATTTTAGAACATAAAACCGTTTATACAGCTGGAACTAGTTATAATTATAAAGACGTTATTAATAAAAAACTAAAAATAATAAAAACAAAGAGAGGCGGAAAAATAACTTTACACTCTGAAGGACAAAAAGTTGTTTATTTTGTAATTGATTTAAATAGAAGAAAAAAGGATATAAGGAAATTAGTTGAAAATATAGAGTTATGTATAATCAATGTTTTGAAGGAATATAATATAAAATCATATACAGACAAAAAAAGAATTGGAATTTGGGTAAAAGATAAAAATTCTACTAAAAAGATTGCTGCAATTGGAATAAGAGTCAGAAGATGGGTGGCTTATCATGGTTTTTCAATAAATATATCTAATGACTTAACTAAATATAAAGGAATTATACCGTGTGGAATATCTGATAGAGGGATTACAAGCTTAAAAGAAAAAGGTGTAAAAAAATTTAACAAGATAAATAATATAATTACAAGGAAGTTTTTAGATATTTTTCATTAATAGTTTTTCTGAAAAGCAACGGTAGTTCAGCAGTAAAACTATATTTCTTTCCTGCTATTGAAAATTTGATTTTATAAGCATGTAACATTAAAGTACCTTTATTATTATAATTCTTTGCTAATCTATATTTTCGATCACCTAACACGGGACAGCCATGGATCAAAAGTTGTTTTCTTAATTGATGTTTTCTTCCAGTTTCAGGATTAAGTTTTAGTAAAGAATAATTATTAGTAGTATTTAAAACTTCAAAATGAGTAATCGCTTTTGTAATTATTTTTTTATTTCCTTCATAATGAAATAAATCGTCTTGTAATGTACCATTTTTTTTATTTAAAGTTCCAACACAAATGCATAAATATGTTTTATGTATTTTTCTTATACGAAACAATGATGTAAATAGTTGCGCAAACTTTCTATTTTTGGCAACTATTAAAATCCCTGTAGTTTCTTTGTCAATTCTATGGACTGTAAAAGGAGTATTTCCTTCAAATTCTTTGCACTTTCTTAAAATATCTAAAATATTTCTTCTTGATTTTGTTCCAGATTGAACTGCAATACCAGAAGGTTTATTTATTACTGCAAAATTATCGTTATTTTCAATAAAAATTTGTGACGAAAAAGACAAGTCTTTTTTATTAGGTTTGTAAAAATTATTTGATTTAGTATTTATTTTTTGCGTGAATTCAATGTTGTAAAGAGTAATTTTGTCATCTTTTTGAAGTTTATATGAGCTTTTGGCTTTTCTATCATTAATTTTTATATTTCCTTTTCGTAAATTTTTTTCAATTAATGATTGAGGGACTTCGCTTACTTTTCTTTTAAACCATTTATCCAAACGTGAATTCACATAATCAGCATCAACTAGGTAAATTTTGTTCATATAAAAATAAAATATTGTCACTAATTAAAGTAACTTAAATGTCGCTCATATATATTATTTTTTGATCTTAGTTTTTTTTTCTGCTTCAGCTTTATTTGGGGTAGCAACTTCTTTTTTCGGAGTTTCAGCTTTTTTCTTTATATCCACTTTTTTTGCTTCAATATCCCTATCTACTAATTCAATTACTGCCATAGGAGCATCGTCTCCATATCTATATCCTGCTCTAATAACTCTACAATAACCTCCATTCCTCTTATCATAACGTTGCGATAATGTTTTAGATAATTTTTCAACTGATGTTTTTGATTGTAATGCAGCAAACAAATTTTTTTTTGATTGTAAATTATTCTTTTTTCCTAAAGTAATAATTTGATCTATTTTTGGTTTAAGTTCTTTGGCTTTTGGTAAAGTTGTTGTAATTTGTTCATACTTTATCAGAGAGTTAAGCATATTTTTAAACAATGCTTTTCTATGCTCTGATGTTCTATTTAGTTTTCTATAACCTAATTTATGTCTCATATGATTAGTTGTTATCTTCAAGTCGTTTTGATAATTCAGAAATATTATCAGGAGGCCAATTTGGAACTTCCATTCCTAAATATAGCGACATGGAATTTAAGACTTCTTTTATTTCATTAAGTGATTTTCTACCAAAGTTTGGGGTTCTCAGCATTTCTGGTTCAGTCTTTTGTACCAGGTCACCTATATATATTATGTTATCATTTTTTAGACAATTCATCGATCTTACAGAAAGTTCCAGTTCATCAACTTTGCGTAGTAGATTTTTGTTGAACTCAAGTTCGGTCGTTTTTTGTACTTTTTCAACTTCAACAGGTTCGTCAAAATTAACAAATAATGATAATTGATCTTGAAAAATTCTTGCTGCATAAGCTACAGCATCTTCAGCTGGGAGAGATCCATCAGTTTCAACATTCATTACTAATTTATCATAATCGAGAGATTGACCTTCTCTTGCATTTTCAACTGTGTACGAAACTTTTTTTACTGGAGAAAAAAGAGAATCTATCGCAATTAAACCTAATGGAGCATCGTCCTTCTTATTTTTCTCTGCTGGGCAATATCCTTTGCCGTTGCTTGCTATTAATTCCATATGAAATTTAGTATTATCATCTAGATGACATATCACTAAATCAGGATTTAAAATCTTAACATCTGGATTTGGTTGAATATCTTTTGCTTTAATTTCACCTGGTCCTTTTGCATCTAAGATTAATTTTTTAGATTCTTTAGACATCACTTTAATCGACATAGCTTTAACATTTAAAACTATATCTGTAACATCTTCTCTAACTCCCTTTATTGAGGAAAATTCATGTAGAACACCATCTATTTGTATTGCTGTAATAGCTGATCCCTGTATTGAAGATAATAAAATTCTTCTTAACGAATTTCCGATTGTTAACGCATAACCCTTTTCAAGTGGTTCCGCTGTAATAGTAGTTGTTGTTTTATCATCATTACTTTTTATATTTAATTTACCTGGCTTAATTAATGATTTCCAATTTTGCATTATTATTGAATTTTCCATTTTTCTATACCCTTCTTTTTTTTGGTGGCCTTGAACCATTATAAGGCATCGGAGTTGTATCTTTAATTGAAAGAATTTTAAAACCTCTTGATTGTAATGCTCTCAACGCTGTTTCTCTACCTGCTCCGGGACCTTTTAGTTTAACAGTCAAAACTTTTAAACCATGTTCCTGAGCCTTGCTTGCAACATCATCAGCAGCAATTTGTGCTGCATATGGTGTGGATTTTCTTGATCCTTTAAATCCTTTAGCTCCTGCTGAAGACCATGCAATTACATTACCACTATCATCAGCAATAGTAACAATTGTATTATTAAAAGTTGCATTCACAAATGCTATACCGCTCGTAATATTTTTTTTTACCTTTTTCTTATGAACTTTTACTTTTTTTAATTTTTCTTCTTGTTCTTTTTCTTTTGGTAGCTCTTTATTTTTTTTTAAATCTTTATTCATATTTTATTTCTTCAAAGGTGTCAGTTTTTTTCCTGCAATAGCTATTGCTTTTCCTTTTCTTGTACGGGCATTACAATGAGTTCTTTGTCCTCTTACTGGTAACTTTTTTTTATGTCTAGAACCTCTATAAGTTGCTAGATCGACGAGTCTTTTAATATTTAGAGATATTTCTCTTCGTAAATCACCTTCAACTTTGTAATTTTGGTCTATAAATTCTCTAATTTTTAAAACTTCATCATCTGTAAGACTATTAGCTCTCTTATTTTTTGATATATTAAGTTTAGTACATATCTCGTTTGAAAATTTTTTTCCTATACCATGAATGTAGGTTAAAGCTACATGAACTACTTTATTCTGAGGAATATTTACACCAGCTATACGTGCCATAATTTTTGAGAACGTTCTATAAGTGCGATAGTTATATAAATAAAGGTTATAAAGTCAAGCCTCTATAGATGTAATAATACCCCTTATTTCCATATAAATATCGTCTATTTTAGCAGTTCCATTAACCTTATGAAGCAAATTTTGATCCTTATAATAATTAAGTATGGGTAAAGTTTTAGCAACATAAGTGTCAAATCTATTTGCAATTGTTAATTCGTTATCATCAGATCTTGTCATTAAAAATTTAGAGTCACATTTATGATTATCATTATTTGCTGGTTTAAAATATTTATTAAATATTAAGCCACATTTACTGCAACTTTGTCTTCCGAGAATTCTTTTAATGATAGATTTTTTGTCAACTTCTAAACTTAAGACACATGATATAGTTTTATTGTTATTCTTTAACAATAAGTCCAATTCTTTAGCTTGGTTTAAATTTCTTGGATAACCATCAAAAATAATTCTATTGTTAATACTTTTGTTTAACAAAACTTTTTTTATTAGTTTTGTAATTATGATATCAGGGACTAATAAGCCTTTATCTAATTTAGATTTAATTTCAATGCCCGCTTCAGATTTATTATCAACTTCATCTCTAAGTAAATCTCCAGTGGAAACTTTATATAAATTAAATTCATTAACTAAATTGTTGGCTTGAGTTCCTTTTCCGGCTCCAGGTGGTCCAAAGAGTACGATATACACTTAATTATCTTCCAAATTTTGTCTTTTTTATTAAGGATTCATATTGTTGACTCATCATTCTGGTTTGTATTTGAGATACTGTATCCATAGCTACTACAACAACTATCAGAATTGAAGTTCCTCCTAAATAAAAAGGGATTGGATATTTTGAAATTAAAAACTCGGGCATTAGACAAACTAAAGTTAAGTATAATGCTCCCATAGTAGTTAATTTTGTTAAAATGTCCTCTATATAATCTGCTGTTCTGTCACCCGGTCTTATACCTGGAATATAACCTCCATGTTTTCTTAAGTTCTCAGCGGTATCCTTTGGATTAAAAACTATAGATGTATAAAAAAATGAAAAAAATATTATACCTGAAGCATATAATAACATGTACAGAGGTTTACCTTGTGAAAACATTGAAGAGAAATCAATAAAAGTATCAGATTCGGATAAACCGAAGTTTGAAAAAGTTATTGGTAGTAATAATAAGGCCGATGCAAAAATAGCTGGTATTACTCCTGCGGTATTTATTTTTAAAGGTAGATGCGAAGACTCTCCTCCATAAATTTTTGTTCCCATTTGTCTTTTCGGATAATTAATTAATATTTTTCTTATAGCTCTTTCAACAAAAACTATGAAGACTACTGTAAATATAACTAAAGCAAAAATAAATAAAATTGTACCTGCCGAAAGTGCTCCTGTTCTACCTAATTCAAATGTAGAAGCCAAAGCTCTTGGAATTTCCGCAACTATTCCTGAAAAAATAATTAACGATATACCATTTCCAATACCTCTTTGGGTAATTTGCTCTCCTAACCACATTAAAAAAATTGTGCCAGCCACTAAAGTTATTACTGTGGTAAGCCTAAAATATAAACCTGGTTCAATTACTACATTTCCTGCATTTTCTAATCCAACAGACACACCATAACCTTGAACTGCTGCTAGCAGTACTGTTCCATATCTTGTATATTGAGTAATCTTTTTTCTACCAACTTCTCCTTGGCTTTTTAAATTTTTAAAAGTTTCTGATACACCAGTTAATAACTGAATAATAATAGAAGAAGAAATATATGGCATAATTCCAAGTGCAAAAATTGCCATTCGTTGAACAGCACCTCCTGAAAATATGTTAAACATACCCAGCAGTCCCTTTTGATTAGACTCCATAAGCGATTGTAATGATTGCGGATCAATTCCAGGCAAAGGAACATATGTTCCAAATCTGTATACACATAACAGAAGAACTGTAAAAATAATTCTATTCTTTAGATCGTTTCCTTTGGAAAAAAAACCAGATTTTATATCTTCATTAGCCATTTAACTTTTAATCACTTTTTCAAAGTAACTTTTCCACCAGATTTTTCTATTTTTTCTTTTGCTGATTTTGAAATAAAATTAACTTCAACATCAAATTTATCTTTAATTTCACCTGTGCCAAGCAACTTTAATTTATTATATTTATTGTTAATTAAATTAACTTTTTGAAGATTAGTTAAGTTAATTGTTGTTTTAGGTAAAATTTTCTTATTTTTTAATATTTCTTGAATTTTAAATAAATTTAACATTGCTATTTGTTCTTTTTTAAAACTTTTAAAACCTCTTTTAGGCAATCTTCTATATAAAGGCATTTGACCACCTTCAAAACTCTTGATAGCAACTCCTGATCTAGATTTTTGACCTTTGTGACCACGTCCAGACGTTTTACCTTTAGTTGATCCAATACCTCTTCCTAGTCTTTTTTTTTTCTTTGTTGATTTACTTTTAAGTGAATTTAATTTCATTTTATTAATGTTTTTTTTTTGTTATTTCAGATATCTTTTTACCTCTTGTATTTGCTATTACTTTTGGAGAATTTTGGCTTCTTAATGCTTTTATACAAGCTCTTAAAACATTGATTGGATTTGATGATCCCATGGATTTAGCAACTATATCCTTAATTCCTGCAACCTCGCAAGTTGCTCTTATTGGTCCACCAGCAATAATTCCTGTACCTGAGGGAGCTGCTCTTAGCAAGACTTTACCAGCTCCGTCTTTAGCAATAATATCATGATGTAGTGTTCTCCCCTCACGAAGTGGAATCTTAATTAAATTATTTTTGGCTGATTGTGTAGCTTTTTTGATTGCATCTGGTACTTGCTTAGCTTTAGCATAGCCAACGCCAATAGATCCTGCGTAATTGCCAACCACGACAAGAGCAGAAAAAGCAAATCTTCTCCCTCCTTTAACAACTTTGGTTATTCTATTAACTGATACCAATTTATCTTTAAATTCAGTTTTTTCCATAATTAAAAAATTAATCCATTTTTTCGCAATGCTTCTGCGAAAGTCTTTATTCGTCCATGATATTTGTATCTTCCTCTATCAAAATACACTTTTGTAATTTTTTTCTCTTTAGCTTTTTTCGCCATTTCTTCTGCTACAACTAATGAAATATCTGTTTTCTTTTTTTTATTTTTTTCTTTTAGTGATGAAGCTGAAACCAAAGTAGCATTTTTTTTATCATCTATGATTTGAGCTGATATATTACGGGATGACCTATATACAGTAAGTCTAAATCTCTCAGTATTAAGTTTTTTTAGACGTTTTCTTATTCTCTGAACTCTCTTATAATAATCTAAATTTGTCATTTTATTTCTTTTTACCTTCTTTTCTTAATATATATTGACCTTTTTCTCTAATCCCTTTTGCTTTATATGGTTCTACAGGTTTTAACATTCTAATTTCAGCTGCTACCATACCAACTAATTTTTTATCTATACCAGAAATCTTAATAATCGTACTTTTTTCAACAGTTAATTTTATTCCTTCAGGTATCTTATATGAGACGTCATGACTAAAACCTAACTGTAAATTTAATATATTACCTTTTAGGATAGCTCGAAAACCAACTCCACTAAGTTCAAGAGTTTTTTCATGTCCTAAGGTGACGCCCTTCAGTGCACTATTTATTATACTTCGCGTAGTTCCCCACATTACTTTAGAAGATTCATTTTTTTGAATTAATTTTATAACCAAATTATTATCCTCAGATATTGAGGTGCTGAAAATCTTATCGTTTATACTTAATTCCTTAGATCCCTTAGGACCAGTAAGAATTAACTTACCACTTTCAATTTTTACCTTTGCCTCTTTAGGTATTGATATAGGTTTTTTTCCAAGTTTAGACATAGTTATTAAAACACCCTACAAATAATTTCTCCACCAACATTTTTGGTTCTAGCATCACTGTCTGACATTATTCCAATTGAAGTTGATACAATCGCAAGTCCCAATCCATTTTGAATTTTAGGTATACTTGTAGCTTTTGCATATATTCGTCTTCCTGGTTTAGATACCCTTTTAATTTCCTTTATTACAGGAAAACCATTATGATATTTTAGATCTACGAGTAAAGTATTTTTATTTTTAGAATCTGCAACAATTTTATAATCAGATATATATCCTTCTTGCTTTAGAACCTCTAAAATTTTTGCTCTATATTTAGAACCAGGTATTTTTACTTTATACAATGCACGCATTTGAGCATTTCTGATTCTAGTAATCATGTCACCAATCGGATCAACAAAACTCATTATATAATTTCCTCCTTCATATCAATTACCAGCTTGATTTAGTCATCCCGGGAATTTTTCCTTTTGATGCTAAATCTCTAAGTGCAATTCTTGAAATTTTAAGTTTTCTATAAACGCCATGGGGTCTTCCTGTAATCTCACAACGGTTTCTTATTCTTATTCTTGCTGAATTTCTTGGAATTTTTGCAAGTTTTAATTGTGCAGCAAATCTTTCTTCCAAAGGAAGTTTTTTATTTGTGATTATTTTTTTAAGTTTTTCTCTCTTTTTTCTAAACTTGTTTGATAATCTAATTCTTTTTAAATTTCTTTGTATTGCGCTTGTTTTAGCCATAATAGTTAATTTATCTCCTTTATTATTTTTTTCTTTTTCTTTTCTTTTTTATCTTCATTTTTTTTAAACGGAAAATTCATTAATTCTAATAATGCAAATGTTGTTTTTTTATCTCCTCCGTTAGTTACTAGCGTAATATCCATTCCTCTAATTCTATCAACTTTATCAAAATTGATTTCAGGGAATATAATATGTTCCTTTATTCCAAAACTATAATTTCCAAAATTATCTAAACCATTTACACTTAGCCCTTGAAAATCCTTTATTCTTGGAAGAGCTATATTTACTAATCTGTCAATAAATTCATACATTCTATTTTTTCTTAATGTAACTTTTACACCTGCAACCGCACCTTTTCTTGTTTTAAAATTTGATATTGATTTTTTAAACCTTGTAACGACAGCTTTTTGACCACTAATTAATGTCATATCCTCAATGCAATTTTGAAGTTTTTTTTTATCACTAGCATCTGCACCAAGTCCCATGTTTAAAACAACCTTGATAAATTTAGGTACCATAAATTTATTTTTCATTGAAAATTTCTTTTGCAAATCTCCAATTATCTTTTTTTCATACTCGTCTTTTAGCCTTGGTATCATTTACTTTTTTCCTTCTTTTTATTACCTTCAGATTTGTCCAAATTTTTTAAATTTGATATATGGATATAATTTTCTTTTGAAATAATTCCTCCTTTTTTTTCCTTCGTTGTTTTTTCATGTTTTTTGACAATATTTATACCTTTCACTTTAGCTTTTTCTTCTTTTCTAAGTATTTCCATAACTTCACCTTTTTTTCCCTTGTCTTTTCCGTAAATAATCTCTACTTGCGCTCCTTTTTTGATCATTTTATAAAACCTCCGGTGCTAATGACATTATTTTTGTCTGACCTTTAGATCTAAGTTCTCTTGTTACTGGTCCAAATATTCTTGTACCAATAGGTTCACCTTTGTCATCAATCAGTACAGCTGCGTTATTATCAAATTTAACTTTACTACCATCATCTCTGTGAGTTGAATATCTGGTTCTTACTACAATAGCTTTATGCACTGTACCTTTTTTAACTTTTGCATCAGGTATAGCTTCTTTGACGCTAACAACAATTATATCTCCTATTGATGCGTATCTTTTTTTTGAACCACCAACTACTTTAATGCATTCAACTATTCTTGCTCCTGTATTATCCGCTACACTTAGTTCTGTTTGTACTTGTATCATTTATTTTCAATAACTTTCCATTTTTTCATTTTCGAGTAAGGTTTCGATTCAATAATTTTAACATCGTCACCAATTTTAAATTTATTATTTTCATCATGAGCATGATATTTTTTTGAACTAGTAATTACTTTTTTAAAAAAAGGATGTGAATATCTTCTTTTAACCAAAACAACTACAGTTTTATCATTTTTGTCCTTTATTACCTTTCCACTTAGTTCTTTTTTGCTCATTTTTTTTTAATCCTATTTAATTTCGTTAAAATTTTAGCTATATCTTTCCTTAATAGTGAAAATTTTGATGTGTCCTCAAGTGGGCCGTTAGCCCTCTTAAATCTAATATTAAACAAATCTTTTTTTAAATTGCTTAATTTTTTTTCTAATTCATCGTTACTTAGTTTATTTATTTCTTTTGTTTTCATAATTTAAAATCTCTTAATAAATTTTGTTTTAATTGGCAGTTTAGCTGATGCTTTATACAATGCCATTCTTGCCGTTTCTTCATCAATACCATCAACTTCAAAAATAATCCTTCCAGGTTTAACTCTACAAATCCAAAACTCTGGAGCTCCTTTGCCTTTTCCCATTCTTACTTCTGTTGGTTTTTTTGATACAGGTATATTTGGAAAGATTCTTAACCAAACTTTACCAGTTCTTTTCATGTATCTTGTTAAAGCAACACGAGCTGCTTCAATTTGTTTTCCAACTATTCTTTCAGGTTGCATAGCTTTTAAACCATATGTTCCATAATTTAGGATTTCTCCTCTGCCAGCACGACCATGTATTCTTCCTTTGTGTGCTTTTCTATGTTTTGTTCTTGCTGGTTGTAGCATTATCTTTTCCTTTGTTATCTTTTTCCATTTTATTTGACAAAATCTCTCCTTTATAAATCCAAACTTTAACGCCAATTATTCCATATGTCGTCAAAGCTTCTGCCTCTGCATAATCGACATCAGCTCTAAATGTATGTAAAGGAACACTTCCTTCACGTAACCATTCGGTACGAGCAATTTCATTGCCGGCTAATCGTCCAGCTAGACAGACTCTAATACCTTTAGCTCCAAGTCTTAATGCAGATTGAATAGCTCTCTTCATAGTTTTTCTATAAGCTATTCTTTTAACTAACTGTTGAGCAATATTTTCAGCAACTAAATAAGCATTCAGCTCAGGTTTTTTAACTTCTTTTATATTTAAACTTACGTCGCTACTAGTTATCTTTGATAAATTATTTTTAATTTTCTCTATATCTGAACCTTTTTTTCCAATTACAAATCCAGGTCTTGAAGTATAGATCGTCACAATACATTTTTTTGCTGTTCTTTCAATTACCACTTGTGAAACTCCTGAATTAACAACATTTTTTTTGATGTATTCTCTTATTTTATAATCTTCAATTAAAAGCTTTCCATACTCACGCTTTTTAGCAAACCAGATTGACTCCCAATCACGATTTACTCCGACTCTTAAGCCGATAGGATTAACTTTTTGACCCATGAGTCTCCTCTCTTTTTTTAAAATTTTCTGATAGTATTATTGTAAGGTTTGAGTAAGGTTTTTTAATTCCTGAAGCTCTACCTTTTGCTCTTGCTCTAAATCTTTTTAAAACTATTGATTTGCCTACGTATGCTTCTTTAACATATAAATTATCTATATCGTATTGATTATTATTTTCTGCATTAGCTATTGCAGACTGCACTGTTTTTTTGATTTCTGCAGCAACTCGTTGTCTAGCGAAAGATAAATCTCTGATTGCCATATCTGCTTTTTTACCTCTAATATTTTTAAGCAAATTATTAATCTTTCTTGGGCTTGATCTTACATTTCTGTTTACTGCTTTTACTATATTCTCTTTATTTTTCATTTTTCCGACCCTGTTTTAGGTTTTTCAGCTGCAGGTTTAGATCCTGGTTTCGCTGGTGCACTGGTTGTCTCTGCTGCTTCTTGTGCAGCTTTTTTATCTGCTGGCGTATGTCCTGAAAATTGCCTAGTTGGAGAAAATTCGCCAAGCTTATGTCCAACCATCTCATCAGAAATCTTTATTGGAATAAATTTCTTTCCATTATAAATTAAGAAACTATGTCCTACAAATTCTGGAATAATTGTAGATTTTCTAGACCAAGTTTTAATTGGAGCAGCATTACTCTGACCTTTTAGTTTTTCAACTTTTTTAATTAAACTTGGATCAACAAATGGTCCTTTCCACACAGATCTTGACATATTTTATTTCCTTTTTTTCTTTCTTGATATTATAAATTTATTAGTTCTTTTATTTTTTCTAGTTTTTAAACCTTTTGCAGATTGACCCCATGGAGAAACTGGATCCCTTCCTCCTGATGTTTTTCCTTCTCCGCCACCATGTGGATGATCTACTGGGTTCATTACTACTCCTCTTGATTGAGGTCTAATACCTTTCCATCTATTTCGCCCAGCTTTACCAATTTTAATATTTTGATGTTCGGCATTTGATACTGTGCCAATTGTAGCTCTTGCTGTATTAATTATTTTTCTAACTTCGCCTGATCCAAGTTTAATTATACAATAATTATCAACCGAACCTGATATTTGAGCAGAAGAACCTGCCGAGCGTGCTATTTTCCCTCCACCATTCGGGCTCAGTTCAATATTGTGAATATCTGTGCCTGGCGGAATATCCATTAAAGGCATACAATTTCCAATTTTTATATCCTTATTTCGACCAGAAATAATTTCGTCACCAATTGAAATTTTACTTGGTGCAATAATATAATTTCTTACATTATCCTCGTATTTAATTAATGCTAAGTATCCAGATCTATTTGGATCATATTCAATTCTTTCAATTTTTGCTTTTATATCATCTTTTTTTCTATAAAAATCTACTTGTCTGTATTTCTGTTTATGGCCTGCTCCTTTGTGTCTAGAGGTAATTCTTCCAAGATTATTTCTTCCACCAGTGGAATGAGTTCCGATAGTTAATGATTTCAGTGGCTTGCCTTTCCATATGTTTTTTTTATCTACAAGAACCGTTCCTCTTGTAGATTTTGTATAAGATTTGAATATTTTTAATGCCATAAAATTAAACTCCAGTAGCTAAATCTATACTCTGCCCTTTCTTTAATGTAACTATTGCTTTTTTATATCCTGATTTAAATGTTTTTTTGTTCCTAACTATTTTATTTTTTCCTTTTAAATTAATTGTATTAATCTTAATAACATTAACCTTAAATATTTTTTCTATATTTTTTTTAATCAATTTTTTGCTTGCATCCTTATGAACTTTAAAAACAATTTTGTTAAATTCTGAAAGAGAAGTAGATTTTTCAGTAATGTTAGGAGAAATAATTGTATCTAAATAATGTATATTTTTCATTTTGATATTCTCTCCTGAAAAGATTTAATTGATGATATTGTAAAGACAATATTTTTGTATTTGAGCATGTCATATGCATTAGTTCCTTCTTGTTCTATTATCTTTAAATTTGGTATATTTTTTGCAGATCTAAAAATTTTTGATTTGGATGTTTTGTCTGAAATTATAAGAGAATTTTTTAAATTTGATTTTTTTAAAAACTGGTCAAAAAGTTTTGTTTTTTTAATTTCATTTTTAAAATCCTCAACAACAAAAAGTGACTTCAATTTACATTTTTGAGATAATATATGAAACAATCCAATTTTTTTAACTTTTCTATTAATTTTATTAATTTTATAGACAGCACCTTTTGGACCGTGAGCTACACCACCACCAACGAAAATAGGGGCTTTTCTACTGCTATGTCTAGCACCGCCAGTTCCCTTTTGTGCATAAATTTTTCTTGTAGATCCCTTTATCTCTCCCCTTTGCTTAGTTTTTGCTGTTCTTTTTTTAAAGTGATTTAACTGCCAATCTATTAATGATTGAATTAAATATTCATTAGGTTTTAATGAAAATATTTTATCAGATATTTCGATATCATTAACTTTTTTTCCATCTATATTTATAACATTAATTTTCATTATTTTTTCTTATCCTCTTTTTTTTCTGCTTTTTTAACCTCAGATTCTTTTTTTGGTGGAGATTTAGCTTTAGTCTTTCCTTCTGGCTTAGCTATATCAACAGCAATTTTTTTTATTTTTTCTAAAGTGGTCATTCTTTTGATATTTTTAGAATTTTTTTGAATTAAAATTGTTGAATTTTTTGATCCAGGAACTGAGCCCTTGAGAAATATTAAACTATTTTCTAAATCGGATTTAATGATTTCGAGATTTTGAATAGTTCTATATTTATCTCCCATGTGGCCAGCCATTTTTTTTCCTTTAAAAACTTTTCCAGGATCTTGGTTTTGTCCGGTAGATCCAAGCGCTCTATGCGATACTGAAACTCCATGTGAAGCTCTTAAGCCAGAAAAATTATGTCTTTTTATACCGCCAGCAAATCCTTTTCCAATGGTTTTAGATGTAACATCAACAAATTTTTGATCTTTAAAAAGCTCCAATCCAATTTCATTACCTTCTTTAAATTCTGAAACATTATCTACTCTAAATTCTTTTAAAATTTTCTTAGGCTCTGTATTTTTTTTAGCAAACATGCCTTTCATTTGCTTAGATAATTTTGATGCTTTAATCTTTTGAAACCCTACTCTAACAGCATCATAACCTCTTTTTTCTTTAGTGATTACATCGATTATTCTCCCTTTCTCTACAAATAATACTGTTACTGGAATTGAGATACCAGAATCAAAAAATTCCCTTGTCATTCCTAATTTTTTTCCAATTAATCCAATGCTCATAGTTATTTCCTATAACTTAATTTCTATATCTACTCCTGATGCTAAATCTAATTTCATTAACGCTTCAACTGTTTGTGGTGTTGGCTCCAATATATCTATCATTCTTTTATGAGTTCTAGTTTCGAATTGTTCGCGACTTTTTTTATTAATATGAGGTGATCTAAGAACTGTAAAAACTTCTTTTTTGGTTGGAAGAGGTATTGGACCTCTAACCTGAGCTCCTGTCCTTTTAGCTGTATTAACTATTTCAATAGTAGATAAATCTAAAATTTTATTATCGTAAGCCTTTAAATGTATTCTTATATTTTGTTTTTCCATAAATTTATGCCAATTTTTTTGTTACTTCATCTTGAACGTTCTGAGGAACTTTCTCATAGTGATCAAAAAACATTGAATATTGAGCTCTACCTTGAGACATTGATCGCAAATTATTTATATAGCCAAACATATTAGCTAATGGAACCATTGCACTAATAACAGTGGCATTTCCTCTTTTATCTGTTGTTGACACTTGACCTCGTCTACTATTTAAATCTCCTATAACATCACCCATATAATCTTCTGGTGTAACCACTTCCACTCTCATCATAGGCTCTAATAATTTTAATGAGGCTTTTGTACATGCTTCCTTGAAACAGTACCTAGATGCTATTTCAAAAGCTAAAACACTTGAGTCAACATCATGATGTAATCCATCTACAATTGTTACTTTGTAATCAATCAAAGGAAAACCAGCTAGGATTCCGCTATCAGCAACACTTTCTATTCCTTTTTCTACACCTGGAATAAATTCTTTGGGTATAGCTCCTCCTTTAATTTTGTTTTCTACTTCTCTACCTTTGCCTGGTGGCAAAGGTTCAACTGTTAATTCAACTTTTGCAAATTGACCTGCTCCACCACTCTGTTTTTTATGTATATATGTACTAGAAACTGTTTTTAATATTGTTTCTCTGTAAGCTACCTGAGGTGCACCAATGTTTGCCTCAACTTTAAACTCTCTTTTCATTCTATCAACAATAATATCTAAATGTAATTCACCCATACCCTTGATTATGGTTTGA
>MDTE01155502.1_pt1 | contig 21446 bp, 14 predicted proteins | sample 811231 | NCBI WGS metagenome assembly MDTE01 (sample SAMN05326651, study PRJNA326480) | marine metagenome | isolation source: seawater | place: Indian Ocean: Red Sea | collected 2010
CGACGACGACAAGAAGAAAGACGACAAGAAGAAAGACGACAAGAAGAAAGACGACAAGAAGGTCGCCGCCAAGCCGAAACGGCCCGCCGCAACGCTGATCGATGGAATCCCCGAGTGGTTCGTCGGCCCGTTACTCTCCGAACTCGTCGCTCACGAAGTCGGCCACACGCTTGGCCTGCGTCACAACTTCAAGTCCAGCAGCATCTACTCGCTGGCGGAGATCAACAACGGAACGCTCAAGGGCAAGAAGCCCTTTGCCGGTTCGGTAATGGACTACATCCCGGTCAACATGAGTGCCCGGCTGGGAAAGAACCCGGCCAAGGGCGACCACACGATGATCGACATCGGCCCCTATGACCTCTGGGCCATCGAATACGGGTACACCTTCTCGAAGGACCTCAAGAAGATCCTCGCCCGGGTGGCCGAACCGGAACTGGCCTACGCCACCGACGAGGACACCGGCGGTCCCGACCCCCTGGCCCGTCGCTACGACTTCAGCAAGAACCCGCTCGATTACGCCAAGGCGCAACTCGACCTGGTCCAGTACCACCGTGGTCGATTGCTCGAAAAGTTCGTCAAGTCCGGAGACAGCTGGTCGAAGGCACGTCGCGGATACGAATTGACCCTGTCGCTCCAGATGCGGTCGGTGAGCATGATGGCCAACTGGATCGGCGGAGCTCACGTCAACCGCGACCGCAAGGGCGACAAGAACGGCCGTGCTCCGATCTCGGTCGTCCCCACCAGCTCACAGAAGGACGCCCTGAAGTTCGTCATCGAGTCGACATTCCGCGACAAGGCGTACGGGCTGTCTACCGAGCTGCTCCGCCACATGACCGTGGACAAGTGGCTCGACGGAGGAGGAGGATTCGCGCACGCGATGAGCAGTCAACCGGCCTGGCCGGTCCACGACCGAATCATCGGCCTGCAGGCGTCCACCCTGACGATGCTGATGAATCCCACCACGCTGAGACGGACCTACGACAACGAATTCCGCATTCCGGCCGACCAGCCGGCTCTGACGCTGCCCGACTTGCTCAAGGCTCTGAGCACCGAGATCTGGTCGGAACTCGGCCAGAAACCGAAGGAGGGTGCCACGGCCCGCAAGCCGCTGGTGTCCAGCCTCCGTCGGAACCTGCAGCAGGAACACATTGATCGCCTGATCACGCTCAGCCTCCCCGGCAACGGCTCGGGAGCGGCCTACAAGGCGATCGCGCTGCTGGCTCGGCAGGAACTTGTTGAGATCCGTGCCCGCGTCGCCAAGTCGACCAAGGACTGGGGTGGCAAAGTCGATCCCTACACCCGGGCGCATCTCGGGCGGCTGCAGGACCAGATCACCAAGGTGCTCGACGCCCAGATGATCTACAACGCCAAGGACATCGGCGGCCGGCCTGCCCTGCCGTCGTTTTTCCTGCAGCCACGCGATGCTAAGCTCGCTCCTCCGGAACGCCCGTAGCAATTCGCCGACGACACGTTCTCGGACAGGCCCCCGATGCCCCGACGCGCCATCGCGACCGCCCTGGTCACCGCCACGGCGGCCGCGGTCGGCCTGCTGTGGCTGACCGAGTGGCCCCTGGGCGTCCCCGGTGAATGGACCTGGGAAAGGATCCGGCATGCCGAGACGGACCGGGCTGACAGCCTACTGGGGATCTGCCAGGCAGTGCTGGTCACCGCAGCGGTCGTCCTGGTGACATGGCTGAGCAGCCGGCTGTTTGTCGACAGTCGTCGACCGGCGTGGCTGTCCCGCCTGGGACGTATCGGTGCATTGCTGGCATTGGTCGTCACCGGATTCCTCGCCATCCACCTGTTGCAGGAGAGCGTCCCGTCCGGCCACGGACTGGCGAGATCCTCCTGGGTACTCTATTACCCGGGCAGCTCGGGGTATTACTACGAAGCTCGCAGGGTCACGTCACTGGAAAGTTTCCGGGAGAGGTACTTCCGGATGCTCAAGGACCCCGACCCTCACCGCCGGACGCTCCACCTGGGCACCCATCCGCCCGGCCTGTTCCTGGCCCACCTGGCCGTCCGCGAGTTGTGCCGTCGGTCACCGGGAATCCGGCAAGCGGTCCTGGACTGGCGGCCGCGGAGCGTCCGTGATGCCCAGGCCACGATTCTCGAGGGTGGACGACCACTGCCACCGGTCGACGAGGCGGCCCTGTGGCTGGCCACGCTGCTGACGCAGTTGGCCGCCGCCACCACCGCCATCCCGATCTACCGCCTGGTCCGTGTCGACCATTCGCCGGAAACCGCCTGGCGTTCCGCCTCGCTGTGGCTGCTCGTCCCGGCTGTCGCCGTGTTCCTCCCCAAGTCCGACTGCCTCTACCCGCTGTTGGCCACCACCGCGATCTGGCTGTGGTGGTCGGCAATCCGCGGAGGCGACAGTTGGCGAGCCGCCCTGGCCGGGGCCCTCACCTGGATCGGTCTCTGCCTCAGCCTCGCCTTCCTCCCGGTACTCGTCCTGGCCGGTGGGCTGGCAATGTGGATGAACCGGAAAGGTCGCTTTGCACGGGGGAGGCTGCTCAGATGGTCGGCCGCCTCGGTCGCCGGTCTCGCGCTCCCCACCCTGGCCTGCTGGCTCACTTTCGACCTCGACCTGCTCGCGACGTGGAAGGCCAACCTGTCCAACCACGCCGCGTTTTACGACCAGCCCGAACACCCCCGCAACTACCTCGCCTGGCTCGGTCTCAACCTGCTGGAAGTCACCCTCGCCGTCGGTGTTCCGCTCGCCGGCCTGGCCGCTGTCGGGCTCGCGATCCGATTCCGGCAGCAGGCCGCGGAGATCGCCGGGCCGGCGTGGGGCTGCCTGGGCACCTGGGGAGCCCTGTGGCTGTCCGGAAAAAACATGGGCGAAGCCGCGCGGCTGTGGCTGTTCCTGATGCCCTGGGCCTGCTGGCTGGCGGGATCGGCACTCCACACGCTGCGTGCCCGCGACTGGGCACTGCTGATGGCTCTCCAGGCCCTGCTGACCGTCGCTGTCATCCAGCGAGTCAGCGGGTTCCACTTCACCGGGCTCGCCGGCTGACCGCCATGGTCCTACTGCGCGCTCATCACGTCCGGTCGCAGTCTCTGCGCGTCTCGCAGGTACACGTGAACAATCTCGGACTGCGGCTTGGAAGTGTTCACATGCAACAGCACTCGGATGCACCGCGGCATGCTGCCGGGAACCGGAATCTCCGACGCACACAGCAACGGCACCTGGTGCATCCCCAGCGTCCGAGCCGCTTCGGCCGGAAACGTTGAGTTCAGGTCGGAGGTGGTCGTGAAAATCGCCGAGACGATCTCATCGAAATCCGCCAGGCCGTTCGACTCGAGAATCGCCTCGAGCAACTCGCCGGTAGCCGACAGGATCTGCTCGGTCTCGTCGGCGGCAACCGTCGTCGCTCCACGAATGCCTCGAACCGCCGTCATCGCACTGGTACCCAATCCTCGATGCCACTCCACGCGGTACCGCTTCCTCGGCCCGCGTGGGAACTAGCCAGAGTCTAACAGCCTGTCGCGGCCTCGCCCACCGCATTGCCACGACCGCACGGCCTCGGATACAGCCAACAACAGGGATTGATTTTCGGCCCGCATCTCGGGTAAAACTCCCGTCGAGGTTGCCGGGTGAAGGATTGCCCGGGACCCGATCCCGCCCCCCTTGGAGTCGGAAAGGACGCCGCTCCATGTCACCCGATCCGTATTCCTCGCCCTCCCGGTTTGCTCCGGTCCCGGCTCACCAGTTGGCTCGCCAACTCGGTGCCAAGCTCGAGGGCGACCCAGCTCGTCCGATCATCTCCCCGGCAAGGCTTGGCACCGCCACCGCCGACCAGGTGAGTTTTCTTGCTGCCAGTGCCGCCGACAGCGACATTTCCAGCACCTGTGCCGGAGCCGTGGTCGTCGACGAATCGTGCCTGGCCACCGCCCGCGAGCGAATGCCCGACGTGGTCCGACTGGTCGTCGATGACGCCCCCGCCGCGTTCCTGGAAATCCTCGCCCTCTTTCATCCGTCACCCCCACGGGCCTCCTGTGGGATCTCTGAACGAGCCTGTGTCGGAGACGAACTGGTCATCGGCGAGGCAACCAACATCCACCCGGGAGCAACCATCGGGGACCGGGTCACTCTCGGTGACCGATGCGATGTTCACCCCGGCGCGGTCATCGGGAACGACTGCCAACTCGGTGACGATGTCGTGATCCATCCCGGCACCGTGATCTACTCCGAAACCACGATCGGCAACCGGGTCATCGTCCACGCCAACGCGGTCATCGGGGCCGACGGCTTCGGGTACAGGTTCACCCCAACCGACGACACTCCCGGCGGCAAGTTCATCAAGATCCGGCACTACGGCAGCGTCTTGCTGGAAGACGACGTCGAGATCGGAGCTGGAACGACGATCGACCGGGGAATGATCGACGCCACGGTGATCGGCACCGGAACCAAGATCGACGACCAGGTCATGGTGGGGCACAATTGCCACATCGGTCCCCACAACGCCTTCGCCTCCCAGGTCGGCATCGCCGGCAGCACCTCCACCGGCGCCTACGTCCGTTTTGGCGGCCAGGTCGGGGTGGCCGACCACCTGACCATCGGGACCGGTGCGTCGGTAGGAGCCAAGGCCGCCGTTGCTCGCAGCATTCCCGACGGTGAAACCCAGCTCGGATATCCTGCTGGCCCCGAATCCGAACAACTGAGAATCCTGATCGCCCAGAAACGGCTTCCCGAACTCCTCAAAACCGTCAAGACACTCGTCAAGCGGATCGATCAACTCGAAGCCGAACAGGAAAACAATCCCGATTCCCAACAGCCACCACAGATCGATCCGCAAGCGGCATGACTCCCGATCTCCCAGCCAGCAGAGCCGCCGTCTCGACAACAGCCGCCAACGGCTGGATCGGACTTGTAGCCGGAGCCGGCCGGTTTCCGATCACCTTCGCCCGAGCGGCTCGTCTCCAGGGGCTGAAGGTCTATGGTCTCGGTGTTCAGGGAATGGTCTCTGAGGAACTGGTCGATTCGTGCGACCGCTTTGCCACCGCTGGACTGGCGCGACTCGGCAGAGCCATTCGGCTGCTCAACCGAGCCAAAATCCGTGACGTGGTGATGGCAGGCAAGATCGAGAAGACTGAGCTCTTCAAACCGGCCAGAATCCTCAGGCTGTTGCCCGACTGGCGAACACTCCACATGTGGTTTCGCTACGCCACGGCCAACAAAACCGACGACACCATCCTGCTGGCCATCATCCGAGAATTCGCACGCGACGGCATCCGCTTCCACTCGGCACTCGACTTCTGCCCGGAGCTTCTCGTGAACCACGGTTTCTTGACCCGCCGCAAACCTTCCGCCGCACAATGGCGAGACATCAAGTTCGGCTGGCACATCGCCAAGGAAATGGGGCGGCTGGATGTCGGCCAGACCGTTGTCGTCAATGACACGGCGGTGATCGCGATCGAGGCCATCGAGGGAACCGACCAGGCAATCCGAAGAAGCGGCAATCTGTGTCGCCGGGGCGGATTCACTGTCGTCAAGGTCGCCAAGCCCCAGCAGGATCGCCGCTTCGACGTGCCCACCGTTGGACTCGACACCATCCAGACCATGTACGAGGCGGGCGGACGCGTGCTGGCCGTCGAGAGCCAGCAAACGATTCTGCTCGATGCCGACGATGTGATCGCCCTGGCCGATCGACTCGGGATCGCCATCGTCGCACTCAACGCCGACGAACTCCGACTGCGAATCGCCTCCTGACCCGACCACGGCCAAACCGTTCGCGGGCCTCTCGCCCTCGCCGGCTCCGCCGCTACACCTCAGGCAACGGGAATTCGTCGAGGCTGTCCGACGAATCCGATTCCTCGGAGACCGCTCCCCCAACTCCCGGCTCGGGCACCACAGGCATCGCCTCGGTCCTCTCCGGCGACAGCACCCCGGACATTTCGGCACCGAACTGCACCTGAAATGTCAGGCTGGCAAAAGACAGCTCGTCTCCGGGAAGCAGAGCTCCACGGCTGACCTTTTGACCGTTGACCAATGTCCCGTTGGTACTGCCCAGGTCCCGAACCAGCAACAGGCCGTCGGTCTTGATGATCAGGCAATGAATTTTCGACACATTGCCTCGATCCAGAAACACGTCACACACGCCCTGCTTCCGCCCGACGACGGTGATGTCGTTCTTGAGCGAAATGATCGTTTGACCGTCTGGAGAAACGAGACACGCTTTCATGATTGCCGAAAACCCCTCCCGTTCAATTCTCAGTTCCCCTCGGCACAAGTCAAGTTTCTCTCAGCCGATCCGCACTTGCGGAGCGACTCAAAATGCGGTTCTTGACGCTCTTGGGGATCGCTGCTAGCGTTGACAGCTTGATTTCCACTTCCCCGAGCAGGCCACGATTCCATGGCTGATGAGTCCAAATACGTCTACTTCTTTGGTGGTGGCGAAGCCGATGGATCGGCGGAAATGAAGAACTCGCTCGGCGGCAAGGGAGCCAACCTCGCCGAAATGACCAGGATTGGTGTTCAAGTCCCGGCCGGCTTCACCATTCCGACCGAGATCTGCAACTACTACAGCGACAACGACGGAACCTATCCCGAGGGACTTCGCGAGCAGGTCGCCGAGGCGTTGAAACAGGTCGAGGAAGTGATGGGAGCGGAGCTGGGTTCGAAGGACAACCCGCTGCTCGTCTCCTGCCGTTCTGGCGCCCGCGAATCGATGCCGGGCATGATGGACACGGTGCTCAACATCGGCCTCAACGAACAGACGGTCCAGGCCCTCGCCGAACATTCCGGCAATGAGACATTCGCCTGGGACAGTTACCGCCGCTTCATCCAGATGTTCGGCGACGTGGTTCTCGAAGTGCGAGCCCGCGAGGGCGAACACCACGACCCATTTGAGGCATTGCTGGAAGCCAAGAAGACGGCCGCCGGCGCCCAGTACGATTCGGACCTCACCGCCGAACAACTCCAGGAACTCGTCGCCGAGTTCAAGGCCGAGGTCAAGTCGCGGACCGGCCAGGACTTTCCTGACGATCCGATCGACCAGATCTGGGCCGCCATCGGAGCTGTCTTCGGCAGTTGGAACAACGATCGTGCGGTGGTTTACCGTCGCGATTACGGCATTCCCCACAGCTGGGGTACTGCCTGCAACGTTCAAGCCATGGTCTTCGGCAACCTCGGTGACGCCTGTGCCACTGGTGTCGGCCTGACCCGTGACTGTTCGATGGGGGCACCCGGCTTCAACGGGGACTACCTGATGAACGCCCAGGGGGAAGACGTGGTCGCCGGCATCCGTACACCAAAACGCATCGAAACGTCGCTGAAGGACGAGATGCCCGAGGTCTACGAGCAGCTCGAGACGATCGGCAAGACACTGGAGAATCACTACAAGGAAGTTCAAGACATCGAGTTCACCGTGCAGAAGGGTCGCGTCTGGCTGCTGCAGACACGGAATGCCAAACGGACCGGTTTCGCGGCGGTGCGAATCGCCGTCGACCTGGTCAACGAGGGGCTGATCACGCCCACCCAGGCTCTCGAGAAGCGACGCATCCCCGCCGACGATCTCAACCAACTCCTCCAGCCCATCTTTGATCCAGCCGGAAAGGTCGAGGCCCAGGAGGCGGGACGGCTGTTGACCCGGGGAATCAACGCCGGCCCTGGCGCCGCGTCGGGACGCATCTGCCTGACGGCCGAAGAGGCCGAACGGCTCTACAACGAAACCCCGGACGAACCGTTGATCCTCGTCCGCCGGGAAACCAGCCCCGAGGATCTCCGCGGGATGCGGGTGGCTCAAGGCATCCTCACCGCATTTGGCGGTGCCAGTTCTCACGCCGCGCTGGTCAGCCGCCAGATGGGCAAAACCTGCATTGTCGGCGCCAACGAAATGAACGTTGACTACGAGGCCGGCACCATCTCCGTCGGCGACACGGTGCTCAACACCGGCGACTGGATCAGCATCGATGGATTCACTGGCGAAGTGTTCACCGGGCAAGTGACCACCAAGTCCAGCGAAGTCGTTGACGTGCTGATCCACAAGACGCAGGCCCCCGAGGACTCCGAAGCCTACCAGCGTTTCGCTCAACTGATGGAGTGGGTGGACGAGTACCGGACACTCGGTGTCCGCACCAACGCCGATCAGCCCGACCAGGCAATAGAGGCGGTCGCATTTGGAGCCGAAGGTATCGGGCTCTGTCGCACCGAACACATGTTCTTCAGCCATCTCGCCGAAATTCGCGAGATGATCCTGGCTCGCGATCCGGCAATCCGCCAGGACGCAGTCAGCAAACTGCTTCCGTTCCAACGAGAGGATTTCGCGGGCCTGTTCCGCGCCATGGACGGCCGACCGGTCACCATCCGGCTGCTCGACCCGCCGCTGCATGAATTCCTTTCGGAACGCCACCTCGAAGAACAACCCGGCTTGGCCGAAGCACTCGCCACTCAGCTGGACATTTCGGTCGAAGAGGTCCGGTCACGTACTGCCGAACTTCATGAAGAGAACCCCATGCTCGGACACCGTGGTTGCCGGCTGGGAATCGTCTTCCCCGAAATCACTGCGATGCAGGCCCGCGCCATCATGGAAGCGGCGGTCGAGGCACAGGCCGACGGGATCACGGTCCACCCGGAAGTGATGGTGCCGCTGGTGGGATACCAGGCCGAAATCGACCACCAGGCCGCGATCGTTCGTGAAGCCGCCGACGCCGTCTTCGCCGAAACTGGCACGACAATCTCCTATCAGATCGGGACCATGATCGAGGTGCCCCGGGCCGCGCTCCGGAGCGACGAGATCGCCGAAACGGCCGAGTTCTTCAGCTTTGGGACAAACGATCTGACGCAAACCTGTCTGGGAATGAGCCGCGACGACTACGGCGGTTTCATCGGGCATTATCGTGAGAACGACATCGTGCCGCACGACCCGTTCCAGTCGATCGACCAGGGGGGAGTGGGACGGTTGATCGAGCTGGGAGTGGCCGGCGGACGATCGACCCGCAGCGAACTGAAGATCGGCATATGCGGCGAACACGGTGGCGATCCTGCCAGCGTGATGTTCTGTCACCGGGCGGGACTGAACTACGTCAGTTGTTCACCCTACCGTGTGCCCATCGCCCGGCTGGCCGCCGCTCAGGAAGCACTCGCCTCGGAGTGACCGAAAGGGGTGTCCCCCCATCCGGTCACCACGATCGACGATCACGAGTTGGTCAGTCCGACACTGACCAGTTCGGACCGCATGCCGGCCTCGATCTCCAGGATCGGTCCCATCAGGTCATCAATCTCGGCACGTTCCGCGTCAGTCAACTGGCGCTGGGGCGCCCTTGGGGGACCGAAATCCGCTCCGACCAGCGTCATCGCGTACTTGAGCATTGAGACGTTGTAGCTGTCACCCGCCCGGGCCCGATAATCTTCGATCGGGAGCAACACCTGCTGCAACCTTAGGGCCTCATCGTATTCCCCGGCGGTCATGGCGGCGTGCATTGCCAGGGTGACGTGAGGTGCCAGGTTGCCGGCTCCGGTCGTGTAGCCTGACGCTCCGACCAGCATGTAGAACGGAGCGAACCGCTCGGCCGAACCACACAACCATTCAATCCGACCGCCATCGGCCAACACGGTCGTACGGAAACCGTGCATCTCGTTGACCGCGTACTTGATCCCGACCACTCGGGGGTCGTCGGCGAGGTCCAACAGCAAGTCGTCGGTGGGAATCGGGCCCTTGCGATAAACCAGGGCCGGAGCCTCCACCGCGTCGATCACTTCCAGGTAATAGTCCCGTGCCCCGGCATCACTCATGTACGGGTGCACGAACGGCATGAACATGATCCCGTCAGCTCCCGCCTCGATCGACCGGCGGCCGATCTCCTTCGCGTGCCCCACCTGCAGGCCAACCGGAGCGAAAATCTGGGCGTCCGGCCCGGACGCCTCTCGGGTAATCCGTACCAGTTCGACCACTTCATCGTCCGACAGGCTCTGGAACTCGCTCGTCCCGGCCGCCGGCAGGTAAACCCGCATCCCGGACCCGTACATCGACTCGATATGAGCTGATTGTACGTCGACGTCGATTCGCCCCTCCGAATCGAAGGCTGTCAACGGGACCAGGTGGACTGTTCGCAACAGGCTACGGTCGTATCCAGCGGTCATGGTTTGATCCATTTCTCGGTTTTCGATCAGCCAGTCCACGAGAAAGACGCTCTCGGACACTCCCCTGCGTTTTACGCACCCGTCACCCGGACGGTCAAGCGACCTGCCCTTTGGTTGGTCGTCGGAACCGTCTGACGATCGATGCCCGGTCGCGGTACAATGGCACCACGATGTCCTCCCTGGCCGACCAGATCCGCACAGCCTGCTTGCTCGAAGCAACGGCCGCCAAGCCCGGCAACGTGCATCCGGAAGCCGCGTTTGTCGATATGACCTACCTCGACCTGGTCCGCTCGGCCGAAGCCGTCGCCGGGATCCTGGCCACAGCACCACAGCGAGGTGTCGGCCCGGTGGTTCTCGAGGCTGTCGAGGCCACCGCCGAAGTCACTCGCGTCAACACCAACCTGGGAATCATCCTGCTCCTGGCCCCGTTGGCAGCCGTGCCCGCTGACATTCCACTGGAGAGAGGCATCGACGATGTGATCGACGCACTGGACGAGCAGGACGCCAGTTGTGTCTTCGCAGCAATCCGACAGGCGAATCCGGGCGGCCTGGGCAAAGTTCCCGAACACGATGTCACAAGGCCACCGACTGTCGGTTTGCTCCAAGCCATGCAGGCGGCCGCCGACCACGACAGCGTTGCCGCGTGTTACGCCAATCGATTCGCCCACGTGCTCTCCTGGAGTCGCTCGAAGCCGCTCGAACCTGCCACGTTCCGATTCGGCTGGCAACAACAGGTCGTCGGCCTGGCTCTCTCCATCCACGCTGTTCAGCCCGACACCCTGATCGCTCGAAAATGCGGGATCAACACCGCCATCGAAGCCTCGCGACGGGCACGGATTGTGCTCCAGGGCGGCTGGCCGGACGAATCGCAGTCTCACGTCGCATTCCGGGAATTCGACACCTGGCTGCGAGCCGACGGGCATCGACGCAACCCCGGCACGACCGCCGACCTGGTCACTGCGACGTTGTTCGCAGCTCTCCGCGAAAGTCGCATCCCCGGTCCCGATCCGTCGTCCCTGCCCCCGTCCTCCACGCACCCGAGTTGATCCGACTCCCGCAACGCCAGCCTCTGGGCACGTCCACCTGAGAGGCCTATGATGGAGATGATCTGCCGTCACCCGAACTGCGGGCCAAGGAGTCACCTCCCCATGCACCAATTGCGATTGCCGTGGCTCGTGCTTGCTGCCGCCACCCTGATGGTCGCCGCCGCAACAGCACCCTGCCCCGCCCAGTTCGGTTTTGGCGGCGGGGGAGGAATGGGTGGAGGAGGTTTTGGCGGTGGTGGAGGCCTGGGGGGAGGTGGAGGTTTTGCCGGAGGTGTCAAAGTCGACGCCGAGGGGGTCGTTTCAACCCGATTTGCGACCAGCCGTGCCCACCTGCTGGCCCACAAGAAGGCCAAGGCCCTGGCCAAGAAACATCTCGCCGGCGACATCAACCAGCGAAGTTCCCTCCGAAAGATTTCGCTGGTCCGGCTTGAAAAGGCCTGTGCCCGGTTGGAAGGAAACAAGGCGGCCGCTCCGCTGGACATCCAGTTCCTCGCCGGACTGCAGCGGATCGACTACCTGTTCGTGGATCCTGACGGAAAGGACCTGGTGATTGCGGGACCGGCCGAGGGCTTTGCTCCCGACGCCGAAGGGCGGGTGGTCGGTGTCACGACCGGACGTCCTCCATTGAGAATCGATGATCTGATGGTCGCCCTGCGAACGATCAACTCGACCCGGGATCTTGGTGTTTCGATCGACCCGGTTCCCGATCGACTCGAGCAAGCCCGCCGCTACCTGCAACGCAACAGTTCAGCGGCTTCGCTATCGGCCATCCGTCGTCGATTCCAGCAGTTGGCCAAGATTCTCGGTCCGCAGACCATCCGGGTCTGGGGCGTCCCCCCCGACTCGCACTTCGCCCAGGCCATGGTCGAAGCCGACGTCCAGATGAAGTACATCGCCCTGGGCCTGCAGCGTCCGAAGGTCCCTGGACTTCGCAGCCACCTCTCACTGATCAAACCCCAGGGAAACTCGATGCAACGGTGGTGGGCCACTCCACTCTATGAGGCCATCTATACCACGGACGACCGGCTCGCATTTCAGTTGGCCGGTCAACGCGCCCAGATCCTTGCCCAGGAAGAATTGCACGGGGCCGGTGGCCGCCGAATCGATGCGGCCACCACACGGATCACGACACGCCAATTCGCCAAGATCTTCACGGACAAATTCTCTCAGTTGGCCGCACGGTCACCCGTCTTTGCCGAACTGCAGAACCTGATCGACCTCAGCATCCTGGCGGCACTGCTCCGCAAGGAACAACTGCCACAACGGATCGGCTGGTCGATGGCGTTCTTCCTGGCAGCTGATCGGGCCAAGTTGGCCAAGGGCTCAACACCCAAACAGATCTCGTCGATCTACAACACCCGCAGTGTCCGCGGCCGAGTGATCTTGGGACTGGTTTCCGGCGGCGTGGATCTCCATCCGCAACAGGCGATCAATCGCATCCCAACAAAGATTTCAGACGATGATCAATTCGACAACCGCCGTCTGAAGGCCCTCCAAACCCCACCGCCCCGCCAGCACCCATGGTGGTGGGATTGATCGTCACGACCCCGTCCCTCCCTTCCCTTGCCCTGCGTCCCCACCTCAAGCGATTTCACTCCACCGGACCGACACCGATGAACGACTCCCCACTGCTGAACCCCTCCGACGACACGCCCGCTTCTTCCGGCCAAAACGGCGGCCACGCTTCGCCGTGGATCCACGAGACGACGGCCGAATCGTTCGAACAGGACGTGATGGTCCGATCTCAACAGGCCCCGGTGGTGGTCGACTTCTGGGCTCCGTGGTGCGATCCGTGTCGCCAGTTGGCGCCCTTGCTCGAGAAGCTCGTCACTGAAGCGTCCGGCCGCTGGCACCTGGTGAAAGTCAACATCGAAGATTGCCAGGACCTGGCCCAGGCTTTCCAGGTGGAATCGATCCCACTGCTGGTCTCATTCCTGGGAGGTCAACCGGTCGACAGTGTGCCGGGGGTTCCCACCGAAGAGCAGCTCCGAGAATGGCTGTCCCGGTTCGTTCCCTCAGAGGTCTCGGTCCTGATGGCCGACGGTGAGAAGTTGGAGTCCGAGGACCCGGCCGCAGCGGCAGCGAAGTACCGTGAGGCGCTGGTGCTCGAACCCGACAACGCCGCATTGAAGATCCACCTGGCCCGCGCCGCGATCACCCTGGGCGACAACGCCGGTGCGGCCTCGCTGATCGCCGACCTCGAGCAAAGAGGCTTCCTCGAACCCGACGCCCAGTCCCTGAAGGATCAACTCGACATCACCGCCTCGGCCAGCGAATCCGGTGGAGTCAGCCAGGTGCGGGAGGCCTGTGAGGAGTCCCCCGATGATCTGGAGCTGCAATTGAAACTGGCCGAAGCCCTTGCCGCAGAACGCGAGTTCGAGGAAGCGTTCGCAATCTGCCTCGACATTGTCGCTCGTGACCGTGACGGTGTCGGCCAGCGAGCCCGCGATGCGCTGGTGGTCTGTTTTGGGATGCCCACGGCCAACCCCGAACTGGTCAGCCAGGCCCGCCGCAAATTGGCCACCCTGCTCTATTGATCCACCGGTTGACGGATCATCCGAGCGTGGGAACCACTTCGGCCAGCGGCTAAGATGAACACCAGCGACATGCCACCCTCCAGAGGTCTTGTGATGCTCCGCCTTTTCCTCCTGTTGTGCCTTTTCGGGCTCCCCGCCGACCGAGCCGAAGCCGCGTCGGTCCGCGGCACCGCGATCCTCGACCTGGACTTCAACGAAAAATCCGGGCCGGCTGTCGACACGGCTCCCGGAGGCCAGGCCGACAATACCGGAAGCCTGGTTGCCGGGGCTCGTCGCGTACCAAGCCCCTTCTCGAACACCGCCGGAGGACGGGCGATCCTTTTCGATTCCGGCCGCAAGCAATTCATCCAGATCCCCAGCAGTCCCGACACCTCACGGACAAATGCTGTCTCGGTGTCCCTGTTGCTTGTCAATTTCCATGCCGCTGGTGACGGAGCCTTCCACGGCCTGTTCGCCAAACGATCGACCGACAAAACGGCGCGTTCCAACTACGGCATCAACTTTCAGCCCAAGAGCGACATGCTGCAGTTGTACGTCAACGACGGCAGCGGCTTCCGCGTTGTGCGGTACAGTGTCAAGGGCGTGCTCGGCGTCCGCCAACGGGTGCATCTGGTCGCATCGCTGTCCGTCGGGGACGCACCGGCCGCAGACAAGGACACCGCGGCCGACGACGTCCGCGTGAGATTGTTCGTCAACGGACAGCCCGCCACCCGGGTGGGCAAACCCGACCGCGACCTGGTACAGGGCACCGATGTCTGGCTGCTGGACGTCAAGACCTCCGGCCTGGCCAACTCCGCTCCGCTGACCATTGGTGCCAGCACCCCGGCCCAGGAACACTTCAGCGGAGTCGTCGACGAGTTTCAGTTGTTCGACCGCGAACTGACTGCGGCCGAGGCTGCGGGATTGTTCGCCGAAGTCGCTGGAGCAGATGCCGGAAAACGTTTTGCCAGTGACAGGCAGCCGGCTGCCGCACTGCCGGCGGCGCCGCAAATCTCTGCCGTCTCGCTGCGTGGACTTCAGATCGGGCAGACCACCCGGCTCGTGCTCACCGGCAAGAACCTCGCACCCAACCCCCTGCTGCTGGCCCCGGTGCCGGGGCTCCAGGCCAAGGTGGTCAAGGGATCCAACGCGGGCCAACTGACTATCGACATCACCCTGGCTGACAATGCGCCCGCCGGGTTGTTCCCGGTCCGCGTCTCGACTGCCGGAGGCCTCAGCAATTCCCTGACACTGGCCGTCGATCGGCTGCCCCAGCGTTCGGTCACTGCAGCGTCCAGTAAGACACCGGCCCAACTCCCCGTCGCCCTCTCGGGCCTGATCTCCGGACCTCAAATTGCCCGGGGTTTCGTCCAGGCAAAAAAGGGGCAACGGCTCGTGGCCGACGTCGAGTCTCGTCGACTGGGGGCGTCATGCGAGCCGGTGGTCGAAATCAAGAACGCCCAGGGAACACCGCTGGCGATTGAGTGGTCGAAAGTGCCACTGAAGGGTGACACACGGGCCGAGGTCACCGTTCCGGCCGACGGGATTTATGCCGTCGAGGTCCACGATCTCAGTTACAAGGCACCAGGCAACAGCCACTTTCGAGTCAAGATCGGCGACCTGATGCTGGTCGACACGGTGTTTCCACCCGCCGCGATCGCCGGCAGCGAAATTCGCGTGACGCCAGTCGGCACCGGACTGCCCAACGGCACAACCCTGGCCGTCGACCTGAGAGAATCCGGTTCACTGACCGGAGCGCTGGTCGGCACGCCCAAGCTCGCCGGCCTGCTCGGCCCCGCCCCGGTGCTGAGAATCACCCGGGGAACCGAAGTGGTCGAACCCAACAAGCCAGGCACCGCCATCGACTCGAGGTTCTCAGCCACGTTGAAGGCTCCCTTGACGATCAGCGGGCGAATCTCGAAGCCCGGGGAAACCGATCGCTTTTCGCTGAATGTCAATCCGGGACAGAAACTGCGGCTGGATCTCGTCGGGCGAGCCATTGATTCCCCGATCGACGGGGAATTGACGATCCTCGTCGGTGGAAAACCCGTAGCCACCGGCCAGGACCAGGCCGGGTCACGCGATCCTCGTCTGGATTTCACCGTCCCCGAGAAGGTCACCAAAATAGAGGTCGCCGTAGCCGACCTCTATGGTCGTGGCGGTTCACACTTCCTGTATCGCCTGCAGTCCAGTCCGATCGGCCGCCCCGATTTCTCGCTGGCTCTGCAGACGTCACAGTTGAACCTGCCACGGGTCGGGTCGGCGATGATCAAGTTGCAGGTCAACCGCGCCGGCTACAACGGCGAGATTGCCCTGTCAGTCGTCGGCGACAAGCAGGTCCAAATCACCCCGTCGTCAATCGCCGCCGGGGTCGCTGGAGTCGTTTCGATCACCGTGACTCGGTCGCCTGGAGGAGACGGCAACGCGTTGCGATCTCTCAGCCTGGTAGGAGAATCGATCGGAACCAAACCGATCCTGCGTCGCAACGCTCGGGTGGCCGGCCAGTCGATCCCCGGCCACGAGGACCTGTTGCCGGTCGGACTGACACGTCCCAGCGGTGCGGCACTGGACATCGTCTCCGCTCCCGTGGCGATCTACCGTGGTCAACCGGCCCGCATCACAGTCTCCGCCCGTGGCTTGGCTCCGAAGAACCGAACCGGCCAGGCTGTTCGCATCGCGTCGCTCTCCAACGAGCCACTCCGCCCCATCGACCCCAAGAACCGGGGCAAAGGCAACCGGCCGATTGTGCGGGCGATGCCCAACCAGGCAGCCACCATCGGTGGACCACCAGCATCGATCACACTGGCCGTCCCGGCTGACGTGCCTGCCTCCGCGATCGAATTCGTCCTCCGAGGCGATCTGCTGACGCACGGGTATGCGACGGCCGTCCAGGGACGCATCTTCTCGAAGCCCTTCCGGATCCCGGTCCGCAATGCCGTCACCGTAAGTTTTGACCCCAAGACAACCACGTTGGCCAGCAACATCGTCAACAATGTCAGCGGCACGGTGAAACGCGATCCCGGCTTCAGTGGCCCGGTCGAACTGGAGATCATCATCGACAAGAAACTCTCGGGTTTTGTCGGCGGCAAGACGATCGTCCCGGCTGGAAAAACAACCTTCACGATCGCGATCGCCGCCGGACAGGACAACGAAGCCCGCGTCCTGCCCGGGGTCCAGTTGGCGGTTCGAGCTGCCGGAGGAGGATCACTGCTCCCCAACCGGGCCATTCAACTCCGCAGCCTGCCTCCCAAACCGGCCGCCAAGAAGAAGAAGTAGAGGAACCGCAGCGAGACACCGGAATCGCGACCGACTACTGGGCCTGTGATCGGGTGCCGTCGGGCGATCCCGAGATCGTGACGCCCGGAGGCAGCGGCCGCGTAGCGACCCGGAACCCGGCCTGGTGTGCTGCCGCCTGCAGCCGCCTCACTTCCGAGAAACTGTCGGGGTAGACCCAGAAAGTCAGTGCCGTCTCGGGCCTGCACGCCCGCAGGACCGTCTGATACCGCGAACTGCTGGACAACGCCAGGTCGACCGGTTCGGCTTCGAGGTCGGGCTCGGGTTGGATCGACCAATGTGTCACACCGATCCGTATCATCCCTCGACCCCGTCGCAGTTCATCCACCACCGCCACCGGAAGCCGTTCGACGGTGTATTCCATCACAAAGCCCTCGACCGGCCCAACCTGCCCTTCGTGACGGCGGAAGCGGGACATCATGCGACCGTAGCGGGCCATCTGGTCTCGAACCCGTTGCTTGAGCCGATCCAGCGGGATCAAGACCACACGGCCATTCCTCACGTGAAAGTGCTTTTCGGCACCACGGACGATGCGACCAACCGGAGTCAACCGGTGTGGCACGTTGACCACTTCGTCGGTGGGCGTGTCAACGAGTTTCTGGAGCACCAGGCGAGCCTGCTTCTGTTCTTGTTCGAGATCCTTGACGGCCCTTCGCACTTTTTTGACCTGGACCGACAGGGCCTCCACATCCGGCCGCTGACCGGCCTGGGCTTTTCGTACCGACGCAATCTCCTCGTGGGTCTCGACGGCCCGTCTCCGAACGGCCGACAACGTCTCGAGAGTCTCATCAAGACGGCCTCGGACTTCCGCCGACTCATCGGACAGTCTCGTCACTTCGTCAGTGCGATCGGTGATCTCCGGAGCCGTGACCCGAAACGAGGTTACGAGCGAAGGCGGGGTCACCACTTCGATTGGCGGAGGCTCGGGTTCATCCGTGGCCGTTTCCGGGAATTCGATCGGAGCGCGACTGGCCCGCACGCCGGCCACGACGATCAGGATGATCAAGATCCCAACGATGTTGGCAACGATGTCAAGAAACGAGTCGTCACCGGCAGCCTGCTGCGGTGTCGCGCGCCGACGTGTCATGGACTCGGCTCCTCGATCAGCCTCACCTTCGGTTCCGGAGCTGTCGGCAACACGTAGTTGACCGATGTCGAGAGCCTCCAACTGCGGAACAAGCTGTTGAGTCGCTCGTAGTGCAAAGTCCCTCCCGGACTGACCGTGAACCGAATCGCCGGCACCCAGTAGAACCTTGCCGGAGGTGGCCCCCAGGCCCTCGCGGTTTTCTGGACCGCGCGAATCACCTTCCGCCTGAGTTCGTTGACCGGCAAAAGATTTCCACCTTTGGTCGTCACATCGATCCGAGGCTGTCCGACCACTGTCACCCCGTCCTGCTCAACCTTCACGTCTACAGTACGTTCGTAGCCGATCGTCGCTCCCAGTGACGCGACTCCCCATTGCCGGGGAGCTCCGTCAGCCGCCCGGCCGGATCCCCGGCTTGCCCCGCCATTGGATGACGCTCCCCCCACAGTCAGCGATTCGAATGTTGGCACTTCTGGTCGATTGGGCAGAGCACCGCGATCGCTTTGCGTCTTCTCGCTCTTCTCGCTCTTCTCGCTCTTCTCGGCCGTCTCGGCCGTCTCGGTCGTCTGCCCGGGTCTTTTTCCGTTCGACTTCGGGATCTCTCCACCAACCGGGATCCCATTGTCGACGCGGCCAGTCGGAAGACGCCCACGAACCGTCCCCGGCTTCGGGCTTCCGGTCGTATCACCGCGGTAGCCGCTCTTCGGTTTGTCCGATCGAGCCAACAAAGAGGAACGTCCGCCTTTTGAACCACGCGAATCGAATGTGCCTCGTCGCCCCTTCACGAAGCTGCCACCGGATCCCAAGCCCGACCCAGAACTCGCCCGACGAGCCACCGTGCGGTCAACGGCCTCACGGCAAACCAACGCCGCTGCCGCATCACGAGCCGGCCACGCCAGCGTCATCTTCTCGGGAACCAGTTCGTAACCGATCGGAGTCTCGAGTTGTCTCAACAACTTGCGAGCGATGTAGTAGGCGTGGATCCCCCCCGGGCGAACAACCATCAGCACATACGGGTCGTCCACGTCCGTCTTCGAATTGCCGTTCCTCTTCAGGTCCTGGCTCGACCAGTAACCGACAAGTGCGCGGACACCGGCCAGCAACGGATTGGACTGTTGTGTGTAACCATCGAGGTCGTCGGCCGTCAGCCCGATCTTCTCTGACGCGAACTCGATCCGATCCGAATGGCATTCGATGAAGATGGGGCGACGACGTGTCCCGTTGACGCTGTCCAATGGCAGAAACGCATACCGGCTCCCCATCGAAGCAGCCTTCGCCTTGCGATCACGAATTTCGCTCCGTTGCCGAGCCAGTTCCCTCCGCAACTTCTCGGCGCGATTCCGCAGCCGTTTCAGCCCAATTTCCAGTTTCCCACCCTCGGCCGCATCAGCCTCACCGGCCTTCTGGATCCGCAGCAACTCGGTTCGGATCTCGGCCTCACGCAACTCGGCTTTCTTGATCTCTCGGCGAGCCTCCTTCAATGCGCGAAGGTCGTCACGGTACCGCGAGGCCAGTTCGTCAATCATCCGGTTCCAATCGACGTCCGCGGGCGGAACATCGTCGATTTCGGGCAACCGATCGGGAGTCTCTTCGACAACCGCGGTCGGCGACTCGGGAGCCGGGACAGGGAACGAGTCAGCCACGTTGTCCTGTCGCGCGTCCCGAATGGCTTCGGCTCGCACCTCGGCTCGAATCTGTCGAGTGACGACCAGTAGCAGGAAAATCAGCGCCCCCATCGCGCAGACCAGGACGGCCAGGAAGGGAAACAGCGACACGGGGTTTCCGGCGCGTCGTGTGGTCATCGTCTCCTGTCCCTCGCCTGACGACGCCTCTCAGGCGGCTTTCGTGCCGGCCCGGGCCGACAGCAGATTGGCCGCAGCCGTCAGGCTCATCAACGACTGTTCGAATGCCTCGGCAGTCCGAACCGCCTCGAGATTGGCGGCGAGGCGTTCCTCGAGTCCCACCAACTGCTCCTCGCGTTCGATCACCTTCAGCAGCAACTCACCCTGGTGCTGAAGTTGGCCGAGTTGATCTCGTACTGCTTCGGTGGCCTGGTTGATGGCCGTCACGCAGTCGCCAACTCCACTGGAAAGCGATTCGGCAAAGCGATCCGACTGGGTCACCAGACCATCGGTGACCTGGTGACAGGCCCCAAGCCACTCTTTCCGCAGCATCTCCAGCTTTCGATCGTGATCGACCAATCCCTGGTCCAATCCCTGGCTGAGCGTCGACTCGAATTCGGTTGTCTGTCTCTGCAGCGTATCGACCCATCGCTCACGTAGGCCCTCCAGTGACTGCTCCCAGAGATCGGCCTGCCGCTGAATTGCCGCCTCAGACTCGGCCAGCATCTTCCGGGCCGCCTGTTGTTCGGCATTCCGCAACGGCCCTCCGCCGCCTTCGGACTCGGCCAGCAACGGCGCGACCTCGCGAAGGCTCCAGGATTCGATTCCCGAGAGGTTGGATTGCTCGACTCGCTGTGTGGCATTCGAGGCAAACACCAACAGCAGGGAAAGTGTCAGGGCCAGCGCGGTGGTGTCGAAGGCAACGGCCAACCCATCGGTAACCTCACCCAGAGAGGTGTCGAGTTGTTCAGGCGTGACGTTGGCAATGGCCATCGTGATGCCGACTACCGTACCCAGGAACCCCAGGATCGGAACGGCCCAGGTGATGGTGCGAACCAGCGAGTAACTTTCGTGCAGCCGTTCGGCAGCCTGATCGGCCAGGAACCGGCCGTGCTCGGCCAGTCCGGCACCTCCACCACGTTTGGTCACAAACGTACACAATTCGGCCAGCCGTTGACCTCGACGGCAGTCCGGCCATTGGGACGAAAGGCCCAACAGCGTGGTCGCACGGGCCAGGCTGCCCATTTCGAGGGGCGGGTCATCTTGCGAAGGCAGTCCGACGCCGCGCGAGGCCCTCATGTCGCGGTAGCAAACCGTGGCTCTCATCACCAGGACAGCCATGCCAACAAAGAACAGCGTCGCCGTGGCGTATTCCAGCGGGTGACTGCAGAAATACCGATTCAGCAGATCGGAGGCAACGGGCGAATACGGAATCGCCAGGTAGAAAACTCCCGTGGCCAAGCATCCCCACAAGACCGGCGAGGCGGCCATCCGTCCGCTCCTGGCCCGACCATCACCGGCGGACGGATTCTCACTGTGGGTCGTTTCGTGTCCCGATTGATCCTCGGTCATCACATCCCTGATCGGTTGCTGTCAGATTGCCTCAGGAGAAGTCCACACCGCGCAGACCGCCGCGCAACAGGGCAGACGTGGCCGCCCGTATATTCGTTAGAATCGGCGCAACCGGACCCGGCGATTGAGCCTTTTCCGGGCAACACGGACCGGACGCGACGAAGCCGAACCCACTCCGGCTTCGTCTCAACCGGCTATCCGGTCAACTTCTCGAGCAACCCGGTC
>MDTE01036694.1_pt1 | contig 21440 bp, 36 predicted proteins | sample 811231 | NCBI WGS metagenome assembly MDTE01 (sample SAMN05326651, study PRJNA326480) | marine metagenome | isolation source: seawater | place: Indian Ocean: Red Sea | collected 2010
AGTATCACTTATAACATCAATTGCGATGGACAAGGAGTTAAGGTTTGCGATTCGTGAAGGTGGTCATACTGTTGGTGCTGGCGTCGTAACAGAAATTGTTGAATAGAATACTCTAATGGCAAACCAAACGATAAGAATCAGTCTTAAGGCCTATGATCACATACTCTTAGATAAGTCAACTGAGAAGATTGTGAAAACAGCCAAATCAACAGGTGCAATTATTTCTGGACCAATTCCTTTGCCTTCTAATCGGTCAGTTTATACTGTATTACGTTCTCCACATGTAGATAAAAAGTCTCGTGAACAGTTTCAAACAAAAATTCATAAAAGATTGATAGATATCTTAAACTCAACACCTAAAACTGTCGAAAGTCTAATGAAATTAGATTTGCCGGCTGGTGTTGATATTGAGATTAAGGTTTAGTTATGCGAGGATTGATTGGTAAAAAACTTGGGATGACTCGTATATTCTCTGATGAAGGAGAAATAATTCCAGTTACTATACTCGAAGCTGGACCTTGTATGGTTACGCAAGTTAAAACAAAAGACAAAGATGGATATGATGCTATTCAAGTCGGTTATGGTGATAAAAAATCAAAACATACCAGTAAGCCACTTCAGGGTCATTTTGATGCTGCTAAGGTATCCGCTAAGAAAAAACTAGTAGAATTTGATATAGTTCCTGGATTCAACTATAAGCCTGGTCAATCATTTAATGTAGGTTTATTCGAAGAAGGAGATTATGTTGCAGTCTCTGGATTATCAAAAGGAAAAGGATTTACAGGTGTTATTAAAAGACATAATTTTGCAAGACAGAAAAAAACTCATGGTACTGGTCATACAATGAGAGCCCCTGGCTCAATTGGTCAAGCATCAGATCCGTCAAGAGTTTTTCCGGGTATGAGAATGGCTGGACGTCATGGTAATGCGAAGGTTACAATTGAAAATCTTCAAGTTGTAAAGATTGATAAAGAACATAATAAGCTATTAGTAAAAGGTTCTGTTCCTGGGTCAAAGAATGGAATAATCATTGTTTCAAAATGATATGAAAGTAAGTATTAGAAAATTAGATGGAACCAAAATGACTGATATTTCAGTTGAAAAACAAGTTTTTGGAGTTACTCCAAACCATGGAGTTGTGCGCCAAGCTGTATTGTCAGAAATGACGAACATGAGGCAAGGAACACATAGTACAAAAAATAGATCTAAAGTTCGAGGTGGAGGTAAGAAGCCATGGAAGCAAAAAGGTCGTGGAGTCGCAAGGGCAGGTACAATTAGGTCTCCTTTATGGAGGGGTGGTGGTGCTGTTTTTGGACCTCAGCCGCATAAATACAAGCATAAACTTTCTAAAAAAATAAGTCAATTAGCTCGTAAGTCTGTTTTGTCTGAAAAATTATCTCAAAGTGAGTTAGTTGTATTAGATGATCTAAGTCTAGGTACAAATAAAACAAAAGATTTAGTGAGTATTTTAAAAAAACTGGAATTACATAATAGAAAGATAACAATACTTATTTCAGGTTTAGATGAAAATCTTGATTTAGCATCTCGTAATTTAAAAGATGTTTATATTGTAGATGCAGCCAAGGCAAGTACATATGATATTATAGATTGTGATATTTTAGTAATGGACAAAGCTAGTTTAGCTATTTTAACAAAAATTTTAACAAGTTAACGTAATTAACCATATATGTATTCAAAAATTATAATTAAGCCTATTTTAACAGAAAAGATGGCAATTCTTGAAGAACGTGAAGGTAAATATGCGTTTATAGTTGATAGTAATGCTAATAAGTTAGAAATAAAAAAAGCAGTAGAATTAAAATTTGATGTTAAAGTTATTAAAGTAGCTACGATGAATAGACAGGGAAAAGAAAAACAAATGACTGTTCGTAGCGGCGGGCGTACTATTAGAACTGTTGGTCGTCGTTCTGGATTTAAAAAAGCGATTATCACTTTAGAATCTGGTTCTACAATAGATTTTATGCGAGGAGAGGCTTCTAGCTAATTATGGGTGTTCGGCAATTAAAACCAGTTACTCCAGGTTCGCGTTTTGCATCTCGTCCCGATTTTGTAGATATTACTACTGATAGACCAGAAAAAAGTTTAACTACAGCTCTAAGGAAAAGTGGTGGAAGGAATAACACTGGAAGAATAACAGTTCGGAGACGTGGCGGAGGTCATAAGCGTCGCTATAGAATTATTGATTTTAAGCGAAATAAATTTGATATACCTGGTAAAGTAGCAACTATAGAGTATGATCCCAATAGGTCAGCATATATTTCATTAATTCATTATATTGATGGTGAAAAACGCTATATTTTATCTCCAGTTGGATTAAAAATTAATGATACTATTATTGCAGGTAATGATGTGCCATTAAAATTAGCGAATTCACTTCCTTTGAAAAATATACCTGCTGGTTTATTTGTGCATAATATTGAAATGGTCCCTGGTAAAGGCGGGCAAATGGTAAGATCGGCTGGTGCATCGGCACAGGTTATGGCTCATGATGGTGGTTTTTGTACTCTTAAATTACCATCAGGTGAGGTAAGGATGGTTAAAGATGGTTGTATGGCGACTATTGGCCAAGTTGGAAATAGATCTCATGAACAAGTTGTTTCTGGGAAAGCCGGAAGAACGAGATGGTTAGGTCGTCGTCCAAAAGTTCGTGGTGTTGCAATGAATCCAGTTGATCACCCAATGGGAGGAGGTGAAGGTAAATCATCTGGTGGGCGTCATCCGACAACTCCTTGGGGTAAGCCAACAAAGGGTTATAAAACTAGAAAAAAGAATAAAAAATCAAATAATATGATTGTGAAACGGAGAAAATAATAGTTTATGGCAAGATCTTTAAAAAAAGGACCATTCGTTGATGAAAAACTCTTAAAAAAAATTCATATCATGAATAAAGATGGTAAAAAGAAAGTAATAAAAACGTGGTCTCGGCGTTCGATGATAACTCCTGAATTTGTTGGACACACTTTGGCTGTTCACAATGGTAATAAGTTTATTCCTGTTTTTATTTATGAAAATATGGTTGGGCATAAATTAGGTGAATTTTCTCCAACTAGAACTTTTAGAATGCATTCAGGTGATAGGAAATAAATAGCAATGGAATCTAAAGCTATAGCACGTTACATTCATCAATCTCCGCGAAAACTGCGTAAGACGTTAAGCAGTATTAGTGGTTTAAAGGTAGGTGATGCATTAAATCATTTACATTTTTCTCCGGAAAAAGGTGCTGTGGTTATTGAAAAAACTATAAGATCTGCAATAGCAAATTTGATCAATCAAAATGAAGAATTAAAAATTGATCCAGAAAGTTTAGCAATAAAAGAAGCTTTCATAGATGGCGGACCAGTGATGAAACGATTTCGTGCTGCATCGATGGGAAGAGCATCGAGGTTGCGTAGGCCTACTAGCCATGTTACAATAATTATTACAGACAATAAATAAAGAGGTATCATTTGGGTCAAAAAACACATCCTGTTGGTTATAGATTAAGCGTAAATAAAAATTGGCGTTCTAATTGGTTTGCGCAAAAAAATAATTTTTCTATTGAATTAGAAGAAGATATTCGTATTAGAAAGTATATATCACATAGGCTTCCAAATGCTGGGATTTCTAAGGTTGAAATTGCTAGGACCTCAAAAAAAGTTACAATTACTATTTTTACTGCACGTCCTGGAATAGTTATTGGTCGTGGTGGTGAGGAAGTAAATCGTTTAAAGAAAGAATTAAGGCAGTTAACAGGACAAAAAGATGCTCAAATTAATATTTCTGAAGTGAAACGACCTGAATTAGATGCCTCTTTGGTAGGTGCAAACATCGCACATCAATTGAAGAAAAAAATATCATATCGTCGTGTAGTAAATAAAACTATCCAATCAACGATGAGAATGGGTGCTGCAGGAATACGTATTAATGTGGCTGGACGTCTTGGAGGAGTTGAAATTGCAAGAAGTGAAAAATTTTCTGATGGTAGTGTTCCCTTGCATACTCTAAGAGCTGATATTGATTATGCTTTAACTGAAGCTCATACTACATATGGTGTTATTGGTATTAAAGTTTGGATTTGTAATGGACAATTTACTCGGTAGCATTTATAAATGTTAGAACCAAAAAAAGTCAAATTTAGACGTGTACATCGTGGCAATCGCCGTGGGATGGCATCGAAAGGTACCCATGTAGCCTTTGGCAACTATGGATTAAAAGCTGTTGAACCAGGTTGGATTACTGCAAGGCAGATTGAGGCATCTCGAATTGTTATTTCCAGAGTAGTAAGGAAAATTGGTAAAATGTGGATTCGTATTTTTCCAGATAAACCAGTTACTGCTCGTCCAGCTGAAACTAGAATGGGAAAGGGAAAAGGGTCCTTAGACCATTGGGTTGCCGTTATAAAACCAGGAAGAATTTTATTTGAAGTGGATGGTGTTACCAGAGAACAAGCTGAACATGCTTTCAGAGATGCAGGTCATAAGTTGCCTATTAAGACAAAAATTGTTGAAAGGAGATCGATGTAATGAAACCAGCTCAACTTCGTGAAATGAAAGAATTAGAATTAAATTCAAAATTGTCAGAAAATTTAGAGATACTTCAAAATTTAAAATTTCAACAAGCCTTGCAGCAGTTAGAAGATGGGACAATGATTACAAAAACAAGAAAAGAGATAGCTCAAATAAAAACAATTTTAAATGAGTTTAAGATTGGTGCTAAAAACATAAAAGGTGATAGTCAATGAGACCAGAACGAAAGAGACAATCTTTAATTGGTGAAGTAATTAGCACTAAAATGGATAAAACAGTAAATGTTAAAGTTACTCGTCAAATTCCTCATCCAATTTATCATAAACGAGTTAAGCGTTTTAAAAAATATTTAGCTCATGTTGCATCAATAAATCCTAAAGAAGGTGATATAGTTAAAATATCAGCAATTAAGCCAATAAGTAAAAGGAAACGATGGCAGGTTAGTGAAATTGTTCGTGAATCAGTCAAACTAGGGATATAAAGTGATTCAACAAGAAACAAGATTAAAAGTTGCAGATAATACAGGTGCCAAAGAAATACTTTGTTTTAAAGTTCTTGGTGGTTCAAAAAGAAAATATGCTAGAATTGGCGACCAAATTGTAATAACTGTTAAGAAAGCTCTTCCTGGTGGTATGGTTAAGAAGGGAGAGGTTCATAGAGCTGTTGTAGTACGTACTCGTAAGGAAATTGCGAGAATTGATGGTTCCAGAATTCGATTTGATGAGAATGCAGCAGTACTTTTAAATAGTGCTGGAGAACCTAGAGGAACTAGAATATTTGGTCCAGTAGGAAGAGAATTACGTGAAGGTGGTTATATGAGGATTATTTCTATGGCTCCGGAGGTTTTATAGTATGCATGTAAAAAAAGGTATGAATGTTCGGATTATAAGTGGTAATCATAAAGGTCTTGAAGGTAAAATATTAAATGTATTTCCTGCTAAGCAAAGGGTAATAGTAGAGGGAGTAAATTTTATCAAAAAAGCTACTAGGCCTACCCAAGATAATCCATCAGGAGGAGTTGTTGAAAGAGAAGCTGCAATTCATGTTTCAAATATTATGGTTCTACATGGTGGAATACCGACTCGTATAGGTTATAAAAAATTAGAAGATGGATCAAAAGTCCGAATTGCAAAAAAAACTAATGAAGAGATTGAAGCCTAAATATGGTTAAAAAAGCAACAAAAGCAACAAAAGCAACAGAAAAGAAAATAATTTACATTCCTTATTTGAAAAGATTATATAAAGAAAAAATTATTAGTTCTATGCAAAATGCTTTTAATTATGAAAATATAATGGAAGTTCCAAGATTGACTAACATATCATTAAATATGGGATTGGGAGATTCTAAATCTAACTCAAAGGCATTGGAGAGTGCTGTTCAAGAATTAACATTAATATCTGGTCAGAAACCTATTGTTACAAAAGCAAAGAAGGATATCTCTAATTTTAAAATTAGAAAAGGCGCTCCAGTGGGTGCAAAAGTAACTCTTAGATCAGATATGATGTATGAATTTTTAGAAAGGTTAAATTCTATAGCTCTACCTCGTACTCGTGATTTTAGAGGTCTATCTTTTAAGTCATTTGATGGACGTGGTAATTATAATTTCGGTATCAAAGAACAAATAATTTTTACAGAAATTGATTATGATAAAATAGATTCTATTCGTGGATTAAATATTACAATTACTACAACTGCAAAAACAGATGCTGAAGCCTATGAGTTATTAAAACTATTTGGTTTACCATTAAGAGATAAACCAAAAAAACAACATATTGAAGAGGCGGCCTAATGGCGAAAAAATCTAAGATTGTTCGTGAGCATAAGCTCATAAAGAATGTCCAAAAATATTCTGCTTTAAGAGCGGAATTAAAAGGTATAATTAAAAATCCAAGTTCTTCGCCTGAAGATAAAAAATCTGCTGTCGCAAAATTGGATAATCTACCAAAATCATCTAGTCCGATCCGTATTAGGAATAGGTGTTTTAAAACTGGTAGGCCAAGAGGTGTAATTAGAAGGTTTAATTTATCAAGAATAGTTTTTAGAGAAATGGCACTAAAAGGCGAGATCCCAGGTGTAACCAAGGCTAGTTGGTAGGAGAATTATATATGTCTATGTCAGATCCAATCGCAGATTTTTTAACACGTATTCGTAATGGTCTTTCAGCCAATAAAAGATGGGTGGATATACCAAGCAGTAATCTAAAGAAAAGAATTGCATTAGTTTTAAAAGAAGAAAAATATATTGAAGATTTCTTTTTTATTTCTGGAGATGGTAATCAAGAGACAATACGTATTTTTTTAAAATATGACTATCAAGGTCAACCTGTGATTGATGAAATTAAACGAATAAGCCGACCAGGTTTGAGAATTTATGTTGGAGCTGGCGATGCACCTAGGGTTTTAGATGGTCTTGGTATTTCGATTTTGTCTACATCAAAAGGAGTGTTGTCAAATAAAATGGCAAATCAATTAGGTGTTGGCGGAGAATTACTCTGTGAGGTTTATTGATAATTATGTCTAGAATTGGTAAAAATCCGATAAATATTCCTGATGGTGTAAAAATTAATATAGATGGACATTTGGTAATGGTAACTGGGCCAAAAGGTTCTCTCAAATTTAACCATCATAAAGATATTAAAATTTCGCAAGATAGAGACATGCTTCTTGTAGAAAGAACGACAAATATGCGAGAGCATAGGGCATTACATGGTACCACCCGGCAAATTATAAATAATATGGTAGTCGGTGTTTCCAAAGGTTTTTCTAAAGATCTAGAAATAATTGGTGTTGGATATAATGCTGCCGTTCAAGGTAATCGTCTGCAACTACAACTTGGTTTCTCACATGATATATTTTTTGACTTGCCTGAAGGTATAACCATCACTGCAAATAAAACTGATGTTAAAGTCGAAGGAATAGATAAACAATTGGTTGGTGCTGTCGCAGCAAAAATAAGATCATTTAGAAAGCCTGAACCATATAAAGGCAAGGGTGTACGTTATAAAAATGAATATGTGCGTTCTAAACAGGGTAAAACTGTGGGAGCTAAATAATGGGAGAGCATCGTTCAGTTATTCGTAGAGATCAAAGAAGAAGAAACAGAAGTAAAAGTACTTCTAGATTAAACCCAGATCGTTATAGACTTGTTGTTTATAGGAGTCTTAAGCATTTTGAAGCACAAGTAATTAACGATTTTGAGCATAGAACTATTATTTCTGTATCTTCAAGAGATAAAAAATTAAAAGCTGCAATAAAAAAAGCAGGAAATAAAATAGATATAAGTCGAATTGTTGGTGAAGCCATAGCAAAGAAAGCTAAGGCTGAAAAAATTGGACCGGTTGTTTTGGATCGTAATGGGTATCCATATCATGGTAGAGTTCAAGCATTCGCAGAAGCTGCCCGCTTAGGTGGGATGGAATTTTAAAGGAGTAAGATGTCAATTATTAATCCAGCAGAACTTGATTTACAAGAAGAAGCAGTTATTAAAATAAATAGAACTGCTAAAGTTACATCTCGCGGAAAAAGGTTTCGTTTTTCAGCATTAATATGTATTGGAGATGGTAAGGGCCATATTGGCGTTGGCCTAGGGAAAGCAAATGAGGTTATTTCAGCAATTCAAAAAGGTAAAGAGATAGCTAAAAGAAATATTGTAAAAGTTTCTGTTATCAATGGTACAATTCCTCACAGTATTACTGGCAAGCATGGTGCAAGTAGAATTCTTCTTAAACCGGCATCACCAGGTACTGGAATTATAGCAGGAGCATCTGTTCGTTCTGTTATGGAACAGGTAGGAATTCAGAATATTTTAACTAAAAGACAGGGTTCTAAGAATGCTATGAATCTTGTTCATGCGACCATGAATGCTTTAATGCGAACGAAAGATGCAGTGGCAATTGCAAATAAGCGTGGAATATCTATTAGTGAGGTATTTAATTAATGACTAAAAATAAAGTAAAAACTTTAATGATTACTCAGGTTAAAAGTCCAATAGGCTATAAACCAAAAGCTAAAGCAACCTTGAAAGCTTTAGGGCTAAGAAAAATGCATCAAACAGTAAAACATCAAGATTCCCCTGTTATGAGAGGTATGATTAATGCAATCCCATTTTTAATTAAGGTAGAAGAAGTATGAAATTAGATTCATTGACTCCAGTTCATGGTTCTAAGAAAAACCGTAAACGAGTAGGTCGTGGTCACGGCTCCGGTTTAGGTAAATCTGCAGGACGTGGTGACAAAGGAGCTGGACAAAGATCAGGATATAAGCGTCGTACATGGTTTGAAGGAGGTCAAATGCCATTAGCAAGACGTTTACCTATGCGTGGTTTTACCAATATATTTAGGAAAGAATTCCAAATTGTAAATTTGGATGCAATTGAAGTCTTAGATTTAGAAAAAATAGATTCACAAATATTAGCAGAAAATGGTTTAGTAAAATCAGCCTTTAAACCAATTAAGATTCTTGGGAACGGAAAATTGAATAAAAAAATTAATATAACAGCAACAGCATTTAGTGAATCTGCTAAAAAACAAATTGAGCAAGCAGGTGGGACTGCAATTATACAGTGATTGAAAGGATTCAAAGCATTTTTATAATTCCTGAGCTTAGACGCAGGATTTTATTTACTCTAAGTCTTCTTATTGTTGTCCGTGTTGGTGCGCATATACCTATACCTGGTGTTGATGGTGAAGCGCTCGCGGGTGCATTTACAAATATGCAGAATTCATTATTTGGTCTATTTAATACATTTGTTGGTGGAGCGTTTGAGAAAGCATCGTTGTTTTCATTAGGTATTATGCCTTATATATCATCATCAATTATTATCCAATTAATGGGCTCTGTAGTTCCTTATTTCCAAAGATTACAAAAGGAAGGTGAAGCAGGTAGAAAAAAGATTACTCAGATTACTCGTTATGGTACTGTTTTTCTAGCATCAATGCAGTCATATGGTGTTGTAGCTGTCTTTTTACCAAGCTTAACAGCAAATGGGCAACCTGTAGTTTTTAATCCTGGTATGATGTTTACTTTTACAGGGATTATTAGTATGGTTACTGGTACATTATTTTTAATGTGGTTAGGAGAACGTATTACTGAGCGAGGTATCGGTAATGGGATCTCACTAATTATTATGGTAGGTATTGTTGCAGCATTTCCTAATGTGATATTAAGTGAAATAACTTTAGTTCGAGAAGGTGTACGTGGTTTATTATCAGAATTTATTTTAATAGGTATAATGTTTTTGATTATTTGTTTTGTGGTTTTATTAACACAGGGAACACGTAAAATACCTGTTCAGTATGCTAAACGTGTTGTCGGCAGAAAAGTCTATGGAGGTCAAAATACTCATATTCCTATGAGGGTTAATACCGCTGGAGTAATGCCAATTATTTTTGCACAGTCTATTATGTTTATACCCAGTACGATTTCAACATTTTTAGGTGATAGTAATTTTGCTCAGTCTTTAATATCTTGGTTTTCTTTTGACCATCCGTTTTATTGGACTGTTTTTGGATTAATGATAATATTCTTTACATATTTCTATACAGCAATAGCATTTGATCCAGTTCAAGTTTCATCAACAATGAAACAGCAAGGTGGATTTATACCTGGGGTTCGTCCTGGGAAAAAGACGGCTGAATATATAGATAATATTTTAACTAGAGTTACACTCCCAGGTTCAATTGCATTAGCATTTGTTGCAATATTTCCTTATATCTTAATGCAGCTTATGGACATTAATTATGATTTAGCCTCATTTTTTGGAGGCACAAGTCTTTTAATCATTGTTGGCGTTGCTTTAGATACATTGCAACAAATTGAATCACATTTAATGATGAGACATTATGACGGTTTTCTTACAAAAGGAAAAATTCGTGGACGGAGAAGAATATAATGGTTTATATCCGTTCACCTAAAGAAATTGAAAAAATTGCAAAAAGTTGTCAAATTGTTGCTGATACACTAATTATGCTTGAACCATATTTGATACCTGGAACGCTTGTTAATGAATTAGATCAAATGGCAGAAGATTTTATTCGCTCAAAAGGAGCACGCCCAGCATTTAAAGGCTACATGGGGTTTCCTGCTACCCTATGCATTTCTATTGATAATGCAGTTGTACATGGTATTCCTGGGAATAATCTTCTTAAAGAAGGTCAAATAGTTGGCATAGATTGTGGAGCCGAGTTAAATGGATATTATGGAGACCATGCAAAATCATTTTCAATTGGTAAAATTACTAAAGAAAAGCAAAAGTTGATAGATGTGACAAGGGAATCATTGATGAATGGTATACAGAAGGCTGAACCTGGAAATTATGTTGGAGATATTGGTAATGCTGTACAAACTTATGCTGAAAGTCATGGGTTTTCGGTAGTAAGGGAATTAGTTGGGCATGGTATCGGTACCCAGCTTCATGAAGAACCCCAAATACCAAATTATGGGCAAGCTCGACAAGGATATCGTTTACGTCCAGGTATGTGTATTGCAATTGAGCCTATGATTAATGCCGGAAATAAAGAGGTATTTACAGCAAAAGATGGATGGACTATTATGACAAAAGATGGTCAAGCATCTGCACACTTTGAACATACAATCGCTATAACTAATGAAGGACCTAAAATTTTAAGTATTGGTAGTGATGGCTAAAGAAAAACCAATTACAATTGACGGAATTATTAAAGAAACATTACCTAATGCTATGTTTAGAGTTGAAGTTGAAATCGGTGGAGATTCACATGAAGTTCTTGCGCATGTTAGTGGGAAAATGAGAATGCATTTTATTAAAATATTACCTGGGGATGTGGTGACACTGGAAATATCGCCATATGATTTAACTCGAGGTAGAATTACATATAGACAAAAATAAATATGAAAGTTCGACCATCAGTAAAAAAGATTTGTACAAAGTGCAAAGTCATAAAAAGAAAAGGCGTTGTACTAGTAATTTGCGAAAATCCAAAACATAAACAACGTCAAGGATAGATTAAATTATGGCACGTATAGTGGGAGTAGATATTCCAAGGAATAAGAAGGTACCTTATTCCTTACAATATATTCACGGAATCGGTTTAACTACCGCAATGAAATTATGTGATGTTGCTAAAGTTGATCCAAATTCTCGTGTGCAAGATTTAACTGAAGAACAAATAGTTGCTATAAGAAATGCAATATCTGATCTAGGTTTTCAGGTTGAAGGTGAACTGAGATCGCAAACAGCAATGAATATTAAACGCTTAAAAGATGTAGGTGCCTATAGAGGATTGCGCCATAGACGTGGGTTACCATCAAATGGTCAACGCACTAAGACTAATGCTCGTACTAGAAAGGGTAAAAAACGAACTATTGGTTTAGGGAAAAAATAATTATTTAACAGAGAGAATAAATTGGCAGAAAACACATCAAAAAAGAAAAAGAAAAAATCTATTGAGCCACATGGAGTAGCTCACATCAAATCTACTTTTAATAATACACATGTAACACTCGCAGATAGTTTTGGGAATGTTATAATTTGGGAAAAAGCTGGAACATCTGGGTTTAAGGGTTCTAGGAAAAGTACTGCATATGCTGCAACATTAGCAGCTGATAAAGCAGCTCAAGCAGCGATTAATATGGGAATGGTAAGTGTGGATATTGAAGTTAAGGGTCCTGGAGCTGGTAGGGAATCTGCAATTCGTGCATTGGCTGTCGCAGGTTTACAAATTACAAGTATTAAAGATGTAACACCATTACCCCATAATGGATGTCGTCCTCCAAAACGTAGAAGAGTATAAGGATAATAAACTGATGGCTAAAACACAAACCGCTAAGGGTAAACTTGTACGTAAATTTGGTGAAAATATATTTGGGAATACTAAGTTTGATCGTTTATTAAATCGGAAACCTTATGCTCCTGGTCAGCATGGTCAAGGTAGGCGATCTAAACTTTCAAATTATGGTATCCAATTACAAGAAAAACAAAAAATTAAGTTTATGTATGGTTTATTAGAAAAACAATTTCGCTTAAATTTTGAAAAAGCGGAAAAGATGAAAGGTGAAACAGGTACAAATATGCTTCAATTACTAGAATGTAGACTAGATAATGTTGTGTATAGATTGGGGTTTGCACCATCAAGACCCGCGGCTAGACAGTTGGTAAACCATAAACATTTTCTCGTAAATAATCACGTTGTGAATATTCCATCCTTTAAAGTAAAGCCTGGAGATATCATTGAAGTTCGTGATAAGAGTAAAAAGATGGACTTGATATTGGAGTCCATGCGCCGGATCAAAGGAGATATGGATCTTCCTTGGTTGGACATTGACAAAGCTAAAATGCGCGGTACTTTTGTTTCAGTTCCTGATAGAGATGAAATGCAACTAACAGTGAATGAACAATTGGTCGTAGAATTGTATTCAAAATAATTGAAATAGGAAATATTATCCATGGCTACTAAAGAATTAAAACTTAAAGTTAAAATTAAAGAAGAATCAAAAACAGGCGACAGTGGATCGTTTTCACTACAGCCATTAGAAAGAGGGTATGGTACAACGCTAGGAAATGCGATGCGTCGTATTTTATTAACTTCGATACCTGGTGCAGCAATTACTCATTTAAAGATTGATGGCATACAACATGAGTTTTCTTCTATTCCTGGTGTAAAAGAAGATGTTGCTGATATAATCATGAATTTGAAAAAAGTTCGATTTAAATTAATGGATAATAATCCTGATAAAATTACAATCAAGTTAAAAGGGAAAAAAACTTTTAGCGCACAACATATCCAAGATGCAAGCGATCAGTATGAAGTACTTAATCCAGATCAGTATATATCAGATATCAATTCTTCTGGAAAATTAGATATAGAACTTCGTATTGGTATTGGTAAAGGATATGTACCATCAGAAGAGAATAATTTACCGAATCTTACTGTTGGGACACTTTCAATTGATAGTATTTTTAATCCAGTAACTAATGTCTCATTTAATGTCACACCTGTACCTGGCGCAAAAGATCCAATTGAGATTCTTCATCTTAATGTTAATACTGACGGATCAATTACTGCTAAGGATGCTGTGAGTTACGCTGCTTCATATTTTAGAGATCATTTAAAGTATATTGAAGCAATTGCAAATCCATCAGTCTTAGAAATATCAGATGGTGTTTCTGAAGAGACTATGGCATTACGTAAACTATTAAATCAAACCATTGATGAAATGGAACTTTCTGTTAGGAGCTATAATTGTTTACAGGCTGCTGGTATTAAGTATATTCATGAATTAGTAAGTAAAGAAGAAAATCAAATGTTAAAATACAAAAACTTTGGTAGAAAATCTTTGACTGAATTAGTAGAGAAACTTGATACAATGGGACTTAATTTTGGTATGGAAGTAGATAAAATTATGGCTGAAGAAGGCTAGAATAATGCGGCATAATAAAACAGGACGAAAATTAAGTCGAAAAACTGCACATCGGAAAGCTCTGATGTCTAATTTAGCATCTGCACTTATTACTCATAAAAAGATAAAGACTACTGATGCAAAAGCAAAAGAGTTACGTATGTTTATCGAACCATTAATAACATTTGCGAAAAAAGGAGATTTGCATTCACGAAGACAAGTATTGAAAAGGATTCCTCATAAACTAATCGTAAAGGAATTATTTGATAATTTAGGTCCAACTTTTGCTGATCGTAATGGGGGATATACAAGAATAACCAAACTTGGATTTAGAGATAATGATTGTGCCCCAATTTCTATAATTGAATTTGTAAATATGGTTAGTGAAAAAACTACTGAAACTGAAAATAAAGACTAGGAAATATTTCTTTTATATTATTCGGTGGAGCATTTTAAAGATATAATTAGAAGGGCATCAATTATTGCCCTTCTTTTTTTTATTATTCCTAAAGTTAATGGTGAGATTTTTAATGTACGTGCATTATGGATCGTTCGTGATCATATTGTAACTAAAGAAAAAATTGATGAAATCTTATCGTTTGCTAACTCAAATAACTTTAATCATTTATTTGTTCAAATTAGAGGTAGGGGAGATGCTTATTATTCATCTAAAATAGTTCCACGTTCTCATTTACTAGCAAATACAAACTTTGATCCTCTTGCTTATATATTAAAAGAGGCTACAAATTATAATATAAATATTCATGCTTGGCTAAATATTTATTATTTATGGTCATCACCAAATATTCCAACCCAATCAGAACATTTGTTATTTTCTCATTCTGAATGGTTAGATACTAATACTCCAGAGCATTTAAACATTAATGAGACATTAGAAAAAATGAAAACAAAAAATGGATGGAATGATGAAGGCCTATTTTTAGCACCAACACATCCTGAAGTAGAAGCGCATCTTCAAAATATTTTAACAGAATTATTACAGAATTATAAATTAGATGGTATTCACTATGATTATATAAGATATCATGACATAGAATGGGGCTTAAACCCAGTTGGATTAAAATATTTTTTAAATTATAATACTATAATTCCAGGTTTACCATCCCTAGAAGTCAAAGAAAAACCAACCTTCGCAGAATTTAGACGATCAGCGATAACAAATTTTGTCAAAAATGCTTCTTCTAGAATTAAAGCTTATCAGCCAGATTGTATTATATCTGCAGCCGTTAAACCTAATTTGATAAGTGCTCATGATCGATTTGGTCAAGAATGGGATAAATGGTTAAAAAAGAATTATATTGATTGGGCAGTACCAATGAATTATTCAAAAGATTTAACATCATTTAATAAAAATATTAATTTAATGAATGATATGCTTGGTAAAAAATATTTTGATAGAATAATAATGGGAATAGCTACTTATAATCAAAATGTAAAGTCAGCTGGGAAAAAAATATATCATACGAGCAGAAATGATTTTATGGGAATCAGTATTTTCTCTTACACAGTATTTAAAGAACGACCATCTTATTCAAAAAAATTAAATAAATATCTAAAGTAATTAAACAAGGAAAATTTAGCTAAGCATGAAACGTAATATCCATCCACCAATTGGAACAAAATTAACATGTAAGAATTGGCAGATTGAAGCTGCTTATCGTATGATACAACATAATTTAGATCCTGATGTTGCAGAGATACCTGAAGAATTAGTTGTTTATGGTGGAAAAGGAAAAGCTGCAAGAAACTGGGATTGCTATGATGCAATTCTTGAATCATTGAAAAGGTTAGAGCCAGATGAAACATTATTAGTTCAATCTGGTAAACCAGTAGGTATTGCGAAAACTCATATTTCTTCTCCCAGAGTATTAATTGCTAACTCAAATTTGGTTCCAAATTGGTCTAATTGGGATCATTTTAACGAATTAGAACAAAAAGGTTTAATGATGTATGGACAGATGACAGCTGGAAGTTGGATTTATATTGGTACTCAAGGTATTTTACAGGGTACTTATGAAACATTTATTGCTGCAGCAAAAACGCATTGGAATACTGATTCTTTAAAAGGGAGACTAGTTTTAACAGCTGGTTTAGGAGGAATGGGGGGTGCACAACCCTTGGCTGTGAAAATGGCAGGTGGAGTATCAATAAATATAGAGATTGACCCCAAAAGAATAAAACGTAGAATAGAGACAAAGTATTTAGATAGAACAACAGAATCATTAAATGAAGCTATAGATTGGGCAATTAAAGCGAAGTCTATTGGGAAAGCAGAATCTATTGGTCTTATTGGCAATGCCGCTGATTTAGTGCCGAAATTTGTTAAAATTGGTATTGTACCAGATATTGTGACTGATCAAACATCTGCTCATGATGAACTTATTGGTTATATACCAAATAAATATTCTTTAAAAGATGCTGATAAATTACGTAAGTCAGATCCTAAGCGATATGTGGATGAGTCTACTCGTGCAATGGGCGAGCATGTTCAAGGTATCTTAGATCTTCAAAAATTAGGTTCAATTGCTTTTGATTATGGTAATAATATACGTGCACAGGCAAAAAAAGTAGGTATACATAATGCATTTGATTTTCCAGGATTTGTTCCAGCATATATACGTCCGTTATTTTGTGCTGGGAAAGGTCCTTTTCGTTGGGTTGCTCTTTCAGGTGATCCTAATGATATAATAATAACTGATAATAAGCTATTAGAAATGTTTCAGGAAGATAAGTCATTATGTAGGTGGATTGAAATGGCACAGGAATATGTTCAATTTCAAGGATTACCATCTCGAATATGTTGGTTAGGATATGGTGATCGAGCTAAGTTTGGTTTAGCATTGAATGAGATGGTTAGAACAGGTGAAGTTTCAGCACCAATTGTTATTGGAAGGGATCATCTAGATTGTGGTTCTGTTGCATCACCAAATCGAGAGACAGAGGCTATGAAAGATGGTAGTGATGCTGTTTCTGATTGGCCTATTCTAAACGCAATGGTTAATATCGCAGGAGGTGCATCCTGGGTATCATTCCATCATGGTGGTGGTGTGGGCATGGGTTATTCTCAACATGCCGGACAAGTGATTGTTGCAGATGGAACTAAGGAAATGGCAAGTAGAATTAATTCAGTTTTAACAAATGATCCTGGTATGGGTATTTATCGACATGCTGATGCAGGTTACCAAGATGCAATTAATAATGCAAAAAAATGGAATATTGATATCCCAATGTTATAGAAAAATATAATGAAGTCTTTAAAGTTAATAAATATTGGTCAATTAATTACTTTTGAAACTGAGCAGGATGAGATGGTAGCTCTAAATAATGTTGAGATTATTATCGAAGGAGATAAAATTAGTGCTATTGGATCTAATATTGGCGATGCTGATCAAATCTTAGATTGTAAAGGTAAACTTGTTACTCCAGGATTTGTTGACCCTCATACACATCCTGTATTTTTAAATGGTAGGGAAAATGAATTTTCTATGCGAATTAGTGGTAATTCATATGAAGAGATAGCTAAAGCTGGTGGAGGTATAATTAGTAGCATTAATGATGTTCAAAATGCATCAGAATCAGAACTTATTTTAAGAGTGAAAAATCGCATGGATCGTTTTTTATCTCTTGGCACTACTACGGTAGAATGTAAAAGTGGATATGGCTTGAGTATAGAATCCGAGCTTAAATCACTTAAAGTGATACATGAAGTAAATAATAGCCACAATATCGATATGATTGCAACCTTTATGGGGGCGCATGCAATACCACCTAAATATAAAAATAATTCAAATGAATATGTTAAATTAATATGTCATGAGATGATACCATTAGTAGCAAAGCAGGGTATTGCTCAGTTTAACGATGTTTTTTGTGAGAATAATTATTTCAATATTGATCAGGCTAGAGAAATTCTTAATGTAGGCAAGAAATATGGATTAAAACCAAGGATCCATGCAGATGAGTTTGAGAATTCAGGTGCTACTATTTTAGCTGGTGAAATAGGAAGTATTTCAGCAGACCATCTTATGAAAGTTAGCGATGAAGGAATAAAATCACTTTCTGAAAATAATGTAATTGCAATATTACTCCCAGGGACTACCTTTTTTTTAGGAAAAAATCAATATGCACCTTATCAAAAATTAAAAGAAGCGGGTGTTGAGATAGCTTTAGCAACTGATTTTAACCCTGGAAGTTGTCATATCCAATCAATGGCTTTTATTATTTCTCTTGCATGTATTTATATGAAAATGTCTATACTAGATGCATTAAAAGCTGCAACATATACTTCAGCAAAATCTTTATTATGTGATAATATAGTAGGCTCAATTGAAAATGGAAAAAATGCAGATATTATTATTTGGGGTATTAATAATATTATGCAGATTCCATATAATGTTTCAGATCATCCAATAAAGAATATAATTAAAAATGGAAATCCGATATTTTATTCTTGATTCTCAGAATGGTGATAGCGTAAAATAGAGTACAAAATTATGAATAGAACTATGCAATCTAAACGGGTATTATTTTTAACGCTTTGCATGATTTTTTTTGCTACTGATAGTCTTTTTGCTAATTATGCATTTAAGAAAAAAGTTAAACACGTCTGTAAATCATATCGTATTTCAGTTGAATCATCTCAGCTTTCTTTAGATGATGATGATTTTTCTATCACGCTTCAAAGTAATAGAAATAACTTCGAGATGGTTATGCTTGTAGGATTTGCTTCAGCAGGACAAGCGATTGATCATCAAAAACAAGGTGGATTTTCTAATGCATATTTGCCTTCAACAGTTAATGTGTCAGTAGAAGTTCCTGCATCAAAAGGTGCAATTAGTTTGTTTGCCGCTAGTTGTTCTGCAGATATGGCAACTGCTTTAGCTAATGGTAGTATGGACTCATCAGAATTTATGCAGGAAATAATGAAAAATTTAGAAATTATGTAAGGAGTGATAATTATGTTTCAAGATCCAAATACACTTTCAGGAATCTTAATGCAATATGGACGTGCGGTTGGCTGGTCAATTACAGCAGCTGTTGGGTTTGCTTTTGGTGTTGGAATAGCCTTAAAAGTCTTTGACTGGCTTTCAACTGATATTGATGAATGGGAGGAAATTAAAAAAGGGAATATGGGTGTCTCATTAATTTTCGTTTCATTAATTGTAATGGTCGGATTATTAGTTTATAAAGTTATTTAGACTGAATTACCATAGTATATAAAAAAAGCTTTCTAATTCTAGAAGGCTTTTTTTATATACTATGGCTCATTAAATATAGAAACATAATTATTGGTGCAATTAAAGTATTAAATAGATTGACCATATTATTATCAATCCATTTATACCCACTAATAAGAATAGCGCCACTTATTTGATATTCAATTATATCCCCGTTTTGTGTTTCAAATTTTGCTTGTGCAATAGCACCAAGGATAGAATCAGTGATTGCAGAAAAAAATCCGATTAACGCTATTGCAATGCTTATTTTTAAGGATATTCCTAGGAAAATCCAAGATATTAGACCAATTACACTAGCACCAAGAAATGAGCCAATGGTTCCTATAGTAGTAATACCCCCGGAAGAACCATGCTCCATTTTCTTTAAGGAGATTATAGATATTGGTAATTGTTTTGAAAATTTTCCAAGTTCTGTACCCCAGGTGTCTGCAGTTGCAGAAGAGACTGATGCTAAAAACATAGGCATAATAAAAATATGTGAATTAAGAAAAAAACTTATGATGCAAAGAAATAAACAGACGCCGCCATTTGCGTATACTTGGATAATGTCTCTTTTTTCCCGCTTGACTTTTTGAAATGAGATTTCTTTGGTAAGTTTTCCTAAAATAGATGATAGAATAAAAAACACCCCTAAAGGAAATACAAAAGCCCATCCTCCATATATAGTTATTAAGAATCCCATGATTAAACCACCATAAAACCCGCTTCTGTTAACGGATTTTAAATAATAAGAAATAGAAAAAATAAATACGATAATAAATAGTATATAAATTTTTAAGTTTATTAATTCTGCAAGTTTTCCATTAATTAAAAAATGTTCATTATATCCAATCATAAATAAAATACTGACAAAGGGTATAGAGAAATTATCAGAGCCTTTTGAGCTTGTTATTTCGGATATTGTTGAACCAAATGCTGTTAATAATGCAAATCCAAAAATATAAGGATTCTCATTATGAAAAAATATACTTCCGAAATAATAAACTATTATAAATGAACAAAAAAAGAATGTAGATGTACCGATTATTGTTTTATCATCTTCCCAAATTTTAAATTTATTTTGATTTTTTATTGACTGTCCAACATGGGCTGCAAGTGGATCACAAATTGCTAGAATTAGTAATGCAATAACAAGATATTCACTATAGCCCCAGAAAAATAGTATTAATAATAAATAACTGATTGGAAATATAATTGTACCATAGCTTAATCTTTTTTGTGAATGAATACCTTTGAAATAATTATTATTTTTTGTTGTTATATTTAATATAATGAAAATAATTGCTAAAATTATTGGTTGAATTGAGTTTGAAAATAATAAAGGCGATGTAGCAATTAGAATACCTACTATTAAATGTACTAACCTTCGATTGCTTTCTGGTGATAGAATTTTTAGGGTTAATAAATAATTACTAAATAGTAATAGTGCAATAATGATGATTAATATAAACCCGGCAATGGACCAATCATTATCAAAGATAGTTAGGTTATTAAATGGCATTAATTAAGTTAGAAGATGAAATTGAGATTATCAATAACGTAGGTAAAAAAATACTATTTTTTACAATTATAATATAATTAGGAATGAATATGAAAGTAGGTGTAAATAATTTTGTTAGGAGACAGATTTTAGGTTCAGGAAAGACATATTCTAGGACATTAAATTTTGAAGAAATTGCTGCGCATGCAGAATCGCAAATGAATAAGGGTTTTTTTACGGAAGGCTATAGAAGTGGAGTACGAATAGTGCATGTAGATCAATCGATTATTAAAGAATTTCAATGTCCCTATACAAAAATTGATGAAAACTCTGATTTGATTGCAAAAGTTGTAAAAAGACAAGAAGATGAAGAACCATACATCCAAATTAGGTGTAAAAATGGAGAACCTCTAATTGCTGGATCAGTTGACCTTATTCTGTACCATCATGATGTATTAATGGAAAATAATGAACAAACTACCGATAATGAATGGGAATTGATCAGTATTAATGCAATTCCAGAAAAACTAAATAAACTTCCTATGGGACCAGTAACAATGATGCGTAATCAATTAGAACTTAAGGGCGGCACTGCTGCATTTTATGAATCAAGAGATTGGGCAGAATCAATTAGATTTTGGCAAAAGTATGCTGCAATTGAACCGATATAAAGATATTTGCAATTAGCCTATGAATTTTTAACTTTGGCCCAAATGCCGATTGTGTAATCCGAGAATAAATCGGTGTAAAATTAAACCGAGGTAATTTATAGGGGATGAAATTTTTTAAAAAATCTCTAAA
>MDTE01158770.1_pt1 | contig 21440 bp, 24 predicted proteins | sample 811231 | NCBI WGS metagenome assembly MDTE01 (sample SAMN05326651, study PRJNA326480) | marine metagenome | isolation source: seawater | place: Indian Ocean: Red Sea | collected 2010
GCAAGAGCCTCTACTCAATCGGTTTGAACACGATGGGCTACCACCTCCCCTCGATCAAAAACTGACAGACTCCCGAACAAGATGGTTATGACTCTCAATCATCAATCCTCTCTCATCAATTCTCGATCGATATCGGTTTCAAATAGGCCAGTCCTGTGACAAACGTAATTTTCATCATGACCGATTCCCGTAGCACGACGCGTGAACTGTCGTGCTACGGGAATCGGATCATTTCCACGCCGAACATGGATCGTCTTTCGGAAGATGGAACGCGCTTTAACAACGCCTTCTGCACGAACGCACTCTCGCTCCCTCGAAAGCCATGGTGCTCACGGGTGCCTTCTCCCACATCGAATCGACGGCGTCCGACATGGACACCGGGATCAGCCATGGTTCGGATGTGCCATCTGCATGCGGCACATCGACCCCGAACTCGCCTTTCCCGTAGGCCATCTTGGACAGCGGACCCGTCTCGTGCTTCCTCCAGTGGACGCCGTCGGGTGAGAAGGCGACGTGTATACCGGGATACTCATCTCCGTCAGTCGCCCCCCAGTCGAAATAGCTCATCTTGTATCGCTTCGAGGCGTCTTCCCCGTCCGGATCCACCCACCGCGTTCCCTTAGCGATACGAATAGCCACCATTCCCGACCATCACGATGTTGGTTTCCTGGTGATCCTCGAACGGATAGAAATCGAGCATCGGCTTGGTGAAGTGGATGCCGTCATCCGATTCAGCATAGCAGACGGCGCAGTCCTGTGTGCGCTCACTCAGCCGGTCTCCCGTATACGCCTGATACCACAACTGATATCGTCCGCTGTCCGGGTGCCGCCAGATCGCCGTCCATCCGATCGCGACCTCCCACGGATACTCGCGGGCTTTCACAACCGGGTTCGGTTCGTGCCTCGTAAACGGTGTCAGGACCCGTTTGGTCCCGGACCGGTAGTGCACTTCGTGATCATCTACGAACAGGATCGTTCTCACTCGGATCCTCTGTTCTTGAGGCAGGCATCGGCCCCACCTTTTCACTTGATATTGACAGTCGCGGTGTGCTTCGTGTCCGAGATCAGATATATGGCGCGGTATATAGGCACCGTCGCTCCCGGGCGCAACGGCCGTACCGCTAAGGCATCCACTCGACACAGATGGGTATCCATGACCCCTGACAGGACTCTGGAGAAGCTTGACCGTGACGGATACGTCATTCTTGAGGGGGTGATTCCGGTCGACCAGGTCCCTCACGTCCGAGAATCGGTCGCATCTTGTCTGACCGCGCATTTCAGAGCCGCGGAGGAACAGGCGGACGCCGTCCGGGCAAAGGGTCACAGACAGGGCGGGGCGGGCATTCAGGCTCTGCCGGGCATCATCAATCATACCCAGGCCTTCGTCCCCTACCTGACAGACTCGCGGCTCACCTATTCAGTGCAGAGTCTGTTCGGAGACTTCCACCGGATCAGCGGCACCAGCGCGATCGCCAACCACCCCGGCAACGATCGCGGATACTGGCACTCGGACTGGCCGTACAACCAGACCAACGCCGCGCACATCCCCGCGCCCTATGCCGACGTCTGCGTTAAACTGTCGACGCTCTGGGTTCTGACCGAATTCAGCCCGACCACAGGCGGAACCCTGGTCATCCCCGGGAGCCATCGCGACTCGACCAATCCGTCAGGCGGCGACGGTTTCGATCGTGAAGCGCCACACCCCGACGAAATTCAGATCTCGGCACATGAGGGTAGCGTCATCCTATTCGACAGCCGGCTCTGGCACTGCGTGGCCACCAACCACGGCGATGAGCCCAGGTATGCCATGAACTTCGGGTACGCACCGTGGTGGCTGAATCTCCAACCTCAGCGTGTCGGCTCCCCGGACCACACGGCGATGGTCGTAGAGCCTCGAGGAAAACCGAACGAGACCCCCTTAGTACCCGAAGCCATCTTCGCCAAGCTTCCTGATGACGTCAAACCGCTGTTCAGACATTGGGTTAACCCTCACGGGTAGCCTTCGCAGGTATGCCAACCCAGCTACCAGACACGCTGTCCACCCCTCGCCTTCGTCTTCAGCGAATCAGCTGGGAACACGAGGACCTGCTATTCGGTATCCACTCGGACGAGCGGGTCGCTGGGTGGCTTGCCGGCTCCAAGTCGAAGGAGCAGAATCGAGACTGGGTGGACCAGAAGGTTCGGCACTGGACGGACCACGGTTTCGGCCTTTACGTCTTCCTCAACGATAACGGGCAATTCGTGGGACGGGGTGGGTTGCTCTCCCTAGAGATTGACGGCGAGGACCGAATCGAGCTCAATTATTCGGTAGCTGCTGATCATTGGGGACAGGGCATCGCGACCGAGGCCGGGAGCCACCTGATCGAAGCAGGCTTCCGCTATCTCGGTCTCGACGAAATCGTCGCCTTTACGCTCCCCACCAATCTCGCATCACAACGTGTGATGCAGAAGGTGGGAATGACTTATCAACGTGATTTCATTCACCACAAACAGACCGCTGTTCTGTATCGCATCGCGCGATAGGATCTAGCCGACACACAGAAGAAGGACGAGGGAATGTTTACGCCGAACATGAAGACGCAATACGATCGGGAGGGATTCCTGGCAGTCAAAAACGTGCTGACGGAGGATCAACTCCTGGAGCTACGCAGCCGAATCGACGCCCTGATCGCCGACCCGGACAACCCACCTGAGGGCGTCGGGATCGGCCGAGAAGGTAACACGGCCAAGGACAAGGAAAGCGATGCCGCCAAGAACGACGATATCCGTGGCGCGTCGTTTCTCGTCCGCTTCCTCCCGTTCTTTCAGGACATCGCTCGCAGTCGCAACCTGCTCTCGCTCGCTCGTGGCCTTCTGGGTGGTCGCGTGAAAGTCTTCCGCGATCAGGCGCTGTTCAAGCCACCCGGTGGGCAGGCCAAGCCTCCACATCAGGACCAGAGCTACTTCCGCGTCGAGCCGATGGCTAACCTGATGACTGCATGGATCGCGCTCGACGATGCGACGATCGAAAACGGTTGTATGTGCTACGTCCCCGGGTCACACACCCACGGTATTTTCCCGATCAAACAAGACCCGGAGCGGCCGGTGCATCACATTCCTGATACCGGTGAGCTTCAACTTCCTGATCCGGTTCCCGTTCCGGTGTCCGCAGGCTCCGTGATCTTCCACCACGGGTGTACGCTTCATAACAGCGGGGATAACACGACAAATACTTGGCGGAAGGCGATCATCTTCCACTATTCAACGTCGGAGGCAATGTCGGAGAAGGAGGAGTTAAACGCGCAGGTGTCGTTGGAGATTGATTGAAGAGCGGTCACCCGTCTGCCTCGTTGGCGCTCGGCTGACTTGATGAACACACGATTGAAATGGGGTGTCCGGAGTAAACATTCTCGTTCAACCGATATCTGCATGAGCTTGAACGCTCAATCTTACTCACGATACACCTCCAATGCCAGGTCCCAAGACCATCCTGAGTCCCTCTCCCCATCCGTATCTGCAGATCTCTGACAGATAGTACTGTGCTTTGTAGCCCTATCTCCCATACCTGTTCATCCTGTGTTCATCAAACCTGAGCGAAGGGAAGGCGGGTGACCGCTCTTTCATCACTCCCTAGTCAAAACCGGCCCGTCACTTGCTTTCCTATAAAGCTCCTCAAACCCCTCACTCCCATCATCCTCCATATACTCCGTCGAGCTCCCCCAGTCATCCACCGGCAGATTCCCGTCCCCGAAGAACACCCACTTCTGCCTCGTGTTCGCGAAGTAGACATTCAGTCCGCTCGCCCGAGTGACCTTGATCATCCGCCGTGGCAGATCATGGTTCGCCTTCTCCACGCGGTATCGCTCGATTGCGTCTTCATCCATCTCCACGCCCAGGCCCGGTGCCTCCGGCACACGCGCGTGTCCGCCGGCGACCTCGATCCGCTCCTTAAGCAGATTATGTTCGTAAAGCTCATGACAGTTGATCGTCGGCCACTGGGCCTGCTTCAGCACCGCGCTCAAGTGAAGTGACAATGCCGTCGTTGGACCGCCGCCGACCATCTGCAGGAAGAAGGGCATGTTCATCGCCGCAGCCGTAGCACCCTGATCACAGATCCTCGAAACGCCGCCTCCGACCACCCACCCATCGCAGACCCCACCCATCTCGACCCCTTCCCGTGGACCGATCGTCCCGTAGTGGTGGGCGATGGCCGTTCGGATCTGGGTCCGCATGTAACGGTTTCCCGACGCGTCATCTCTATTGATCGGGTCCTCAAAGATTTTGATTTTCGGGAACGTCTCCTCCAACTCTCGCAGAACGGGAATCGCGTTCGATGCATTGTTCAAGAAGGCGTTCCAGTCGGCGTCGATCCGGAAGTGATCGGGCGTGATGTCGCTGATCCGTCGAATGGTCTCTCGCACATCGAACCACGGCCGGGTCTTGATCTTGATGCACGTGTAGCCCAACTCGACGGCTGTCCTGGCCTCGACCTCGTATTTCTCGGGCGACATATCGTGGTCCCAGAAAGAGACGGCGCACCAGTCCCGACACTTTTGGCCCAGGAGCCGATACAGGGGCACGCCAGCCAGCTTGCCGGCAGCGTCAAACAGCGCCATCTGAAGACCTGCACCCAGTGAGTCATCCCACATCAACTCAAAGGGCGTCTTGCCGATAACGCGATCTTCGTCCTTAACCCGTCCCCAGGTGTAATTCTGGATCGTCTCCCCCCAACCGACGATCCCGGCATCGGTCTCGACACGGGTCAGTTCGAGCTCCGACCACGTGTGAATCCCGGCCCGCTCCATCTCCCTCCGCACGCGATCCACAAAGGGAACTAGTAACGTGTATCTCTCAACCTTCTTAACTTTGCTGGACATAGGTCACTCGCTCCAAGGCGTTCAGGTCTCTGGTGTCGCAGCGTAGATCGTAATGCTGCCACCTGCTGTCAACTGGAAGCAGAATCAATGGCAAAAAAACCGCTTGGGCCCACGACCATCCAGCGGTGAAATCCACAATGCCAGTGCACAATGTCTCAATGAGTCCTCTCCCCATCCGTCTCTGCACACCCCGGACAGGTAGTATTATGCCCCGTCCCCCTATCGTCCATCCTTGTTCATCACGTATTCATCAAGCCACGCCTTCGGCGTGGCGGGTGACCGCTCTTTGAATCATCCAGTGAACGTTACACTTCGACAAGCAACATCAAACGACTCCGAATTCGTCTTCCAGATCAAACGAGCGGCCTTCAAGTACTATGTTGAAGAGGCCCTTGGCTGGGACGAGAATCGACAGCGCGAACGGCACGAATCTCGCTTCTCCTCCCAAAGCTTTCGTATCATCCAGGTGTCGGATATCGATGTGGGCATAGTCGCCCTGGCCGAAGAACAAACCGCATCAAGTTGAACCAGCTCATGATCCATCATGACCATCAGCGCCGCGGAATCGGCAGTCGTTGTGTGGACTCGATCCTGAAGCAGGCCAGTCAGGCCGGGCTTCCTGTTGAGCTCCGCGTCTTGAAGAACAATCCGAGAGCTCTCGTCTTCTACCACCGCCTGGGGTTCGAACAGACCGTCACCTGCAAGACGCACATCCATATGCGCTGGGAACCTGCATGATCCTCGTCTTCTACGCCATCGCCTTCGGCTTCCTCGTCCTGGGCGTCATCTTCCGCGTCTTCAAACCCATAGACGTCCTCTCCGGCATCAGCGCCGAGAACCTCACCGACCAGGATGGGTTCGGCAAATGGGTCGGGAACTCCCTCCTCGCCTTTGCCGCGATCTACACAGCCATCGGGGCTGCCCTGGAATACTTCAACGTCGACCTCTCCGGTGGGTCCACCTCGATCATTGTCTTCGCTGCCGTGTTCCTCGCTGGCCAGGGCCTGATCGTCTCCTACGTCATGGGCACCGGCAAGTTCACCAAACAGACGGCGCTCCCGCCTCGCGTGATCGAGACGGAAGACGACGACGCCCGTTGAACATCGAAGTCTGTATTGACGCGGACGGCGATCTGGCTCGTTCGGCAGAGGCTGCCTGTAAAGGTGGTGCAAACACCATCGCGCTGTGTGCGTCGATGGGCGAGGACGGTCTGTCGCCAACGGATGAGCAGATTGCGATCGCCAGGGAGGCTTTCACGCGTCCAGGCCTAATCGCTATGCTCAGGCCTCGAGCTGGAGACTTTGTCTTCACGGATGATGAACAAGACCAAATGCTCGCGTGTATCAGCCGATGGAACGCCCTGAGGGTCGATGGCGTCTCGTGTGGGCTACTGTCAGCGGAAAATGAGATCGATGTCCCGGCCATCAGTGTAATCGCCAGTGCTTGTAGGGAGGCCAGCCTCTCCGTCACTTTCCACCGAGCCTTCGACGCGGTTAGCGCCCGATCAATGGCGCTGGAGGTCTTGATCGATGTCGGCGTCGACCGCATCCTGACCAGCGGAACCGAGTGGGGTTCGGGTAATCCCGCGATCGAGGGAATCGACCAGCTCACGCACACAAACAAGCAGGCTGGCGGCCGTATCGAGGTCGTTGTTGCGGGCGGTATATCGATTCAAACTCTACCAGGGATTGCCCAGGCGCCACCAGACGGTCTGGTATCATTCCACGCCTACTCTGGCGCCTTAGTAGATGGACAAACCACACTCCATAAACATTGGTAGACGCTGCAGAATAGAACTTCGCCTTTCAATTCTCGATCATCAATCCTCGATCCTCGATGCACAGCAACATCCCAAAGCTCTACGTCATCCAGGCCTTCCGCTGGTTCCTCCTGCTCATGCCCGTCTTCGTCCTCTTCTACGAGGAGAACAGGCTCGGGCTTCAGGACATCTTTATCATCCAGGCGTTCTATTCCGTCTGCGTGATCTGCATCGAGATCCCATCAGGCTATTTCGGCGATCTGCTCGGGCGTAAGCGTTCGATCCTGATCGGCTCTTTCTTCGCGTCAGCCGGATTCAGCTACTACTCGATCTCTTACACATTCTACGATTTCCTGATCGCGCAATTCCTGCTCGCGATCGGCGCCAGCTTCGTCTCCGGCTCGGACATCGCCCTCCTGTATGACACGCTCATCCAGCTGGAGCGGGAGGGAGAGTATCAGCGCGTAGCCGGCAAGCTCGCATCGATCAGCAACTTCTCGGAAGGCATCGCAGGACTCGCCGGCGGCGCGCTGGCGGTCATCAGTCTGCGCACTCCCCTCTACGTCCAGACCGTGTTGACCATCCTGGTCATCCCGATCGTCGCCACGCTTAAGGAGCCCGATCGAACCAAAACCGACGGATCCGAAAACAGCTTCAAGGCCATCCTTCGAATCGTCCGTTATGCCCTCCACGGGCACGCCGAGGTCAAATGGCTGATCCTCTATTCGTCCCTCGTCGGCACGGCAACCCTCACGATTGTCTGGTTCGTACAGCCATATCTCAAAGTGGTGGGAATGCCGCTGTCCCTGTTCGGCGTCTCGTGGGCAGCGCTTCAATTCTCGATCGGAGTCTTCGCCATCAACGCCTACAGAATCGAAACCGCACTCGGTCGGAAGGCCTCGCTGATCGCCCTGATCATCTTGGCATCAGCCGGCTTCTTCCTGCTCAGCCATTTCCAGACGATGTGGGCACTCCCCTTCCTGTTCATCTTCTACCTTGTCCGTGGCATCAACGGTCCCGTCCTGAACGATTACATCAACCGCGTCGTGGAATCGGACATCCGCGCGACCGTATTGTCGGTCAAAAGCCTGGTCGGCAGACTGATGTTCACGATCCTGGGCCCCATCGTCGGCTGGGTCAACGACACCTACTCACTTTCTGATGCCTTTCTCGTCTGCGGCTTCACCTTCCTCGGCTTTGGCCTCGTCTTCCTCAATTTCCTCCACCGCAACAAGGTCCTGTAGGTGTTGCCTTCGTCGCCTGCTTCACGAGGAGGCGGAGCACATCGACATCTCTGACGTTATCTCTCGCTCTGGATTCCTCCTCGACTACTGACCCTGCCGATTCTCCTTTGACATCCGACCCAACTGTTCATTGGTTCCCTCATCACCAACGAACACAGGGGCTCACGCTACCCGCGACTTCGTGGAGGTCGACAACCCGGCCGATCGCGCCCTCACGTTCCTGTCGAAACATTGGCACCAGATCGACTTCGTTGAGTTCAAAGATTGGTGTGAGGCCACCGACCTGGATACGCCGGTCAGCGAAGGTCTTTGCGACTACTACGCCGTCTTCGACCTCATCAAGACGGGAGGCTATGAGGGCTGGCTTCTAATCGAGCAGAACGGCAACGCGGGTCTACAGGAGGGTCGCACGCCGTTGGATTGTGCCAGGGCCAGCCGTGATTTCATCCGTCGTGGCCTTGGTGTATAGGTGAGGCTTGTAGATACTGAGGACCGCTACCGCACACGAGGTGCGGCTCAGCCCGCCCCACGCAGTCGAGTTAATGGTCGTCGGCACGAGGACGTTGGATATAGAGCCACAAATGGAATGGACCCCGTCCACAATCACCACCAGCTGGGATGACCTCCTCGAAGACATCGACACCGTCGACGCCTGGAAAGAGAAGCGCACCCAGATACATGCCCGATTCCTCGACTTGATCCGTGCCTGGGCGGCACCCGCCATCCCGGAGCCAGACCTGCAGGTCGAAAGGGAATGGCACACGGGCGAGTTCACGATCCAGTTTGTCAGCTACCAGGTCGAATCCGACGAGCGTGCCCACGCCTACATCGGTATCCCGGGTGGTGATCCGCCAGCGAACGGTCGCCCTGCTGTCGTCTGCCTTCACGGCACGACCAACTGGGGCGCCAGACGCACGCTCGGACTTCCGCCCGAACCTGGCGATCCTCACGAGAATAAGGGAGGGGTTGACGGAAAGGACTACGCACGCGATCTGGTGAGGAATGGATACGTCACCATCTCACCCGAGCACTTCGTCTCTGCCAACCGAATGCCAGACATCGGGCCCTACGAGACCGGACCTTTCTACGAGAAACATACTAACTGGTCAGCCGTCGGGAAGTATGTCCACGACAGCGTCATTGCCACCAACATCCTGTGCGACCGCCCGGATGTGGATGCCAACCGGATCGGCGTCACCGGTCATTCGCTCGGCGGACACGGCACCATCTGGCTGACCGCGTACGACGACCGGATCAGATGCGCCGCCCCCAGCTGCAGCGCTCAGTCGTTCCGCGAGACGCCAAACCTGCTTCACTGGTCGCGCGACCGCTGGTATATCTACTTCCCGCAGCTCCGCGAGCAGTTCCTGGCCGGCGAAACAGTTCAGTGCGACTTTCACGAAATGTTCGCCCTCATCGCGCCCAGACCGGTCCTCGATCGCCTCGCCCTGAACGACGGAGACCCGCGAAGTCAGGCCCATCGCACAATGATGCACCTCAAGATTCACGAGGTCTACCGCCTGCTCGACGCCGAACCCGCCCACGCCTTCCTTGCTTTTGGCGACGGTCACTTTATCCCCGACCTGTCCGAGACGGCACTGGTCAGCTGGATGGACCGCTGGTTGAAGCACGAGGGTGATCCGTTGGGTAGCTGGGACAGTAATCTTACACCCACAAGCTAAAGGCACTCACCGCAGAGGACGCGAGAAAAGCGAGGTCAGGAGTCCGATGCAGATTCCCGGGCTCCTGACCGTAGACAAGGACATCTTGTCCCAAAGAAAAGTCTTGGATTGATCGTCGTGCTACTAAGTCTAGCCTGGGAGTCGCAGCTTCGTCCTCGCAATGAGTGGGTCCACCCGCCTTTCCCTCTGCGTCCTCTGCGTTGAAAGGTTATGGTTATGGTCTTTGAATCACCTTTGGACGTCCGCCTCGCGTGTAGAGCCAACGAACTCCAGGGTTTCGCTTCTCGCGCCCTCCCCGGCTACCTCTGCGTCAACGTCGCCTTTCTGGACGTCGACTATGCCGACGACTTCGAAGCGTTCTGTCGCGCCAACCCGAAGCCGTGCCCGCTGATCGCTCGACTGGATTCCGGCCAGGCGGATGCACCGGACTACGCCCAGGATCTGGACATTCGTACGGATCTCGGATCCTACGACATCGTCCGTCACGGCGAGGTCACCGAACAACGGAGGGACATCGTCGACCTCTTCGACGACCGGACGGTCTCGTTCCTGATCGGTTCGAGCGTCTCCTTCGACGGGCTACTCCGAGACAAAGGCTATCCCGCCGCCTTTGGCCCGACCATCCAACTCACTGAACAGCCGTGCGAACCCGTTGGTCCTTTCAAAGGAAACATGGCTGTGACAATCCGGGCCTTCGACCCTTCGATGGTTGACGACGTTTGGGAGTTCACCAGCCACTTCCCCGGCTGTCACGGCGCCCCGGTCGGAAAGAACAACGCGGACGAACTGGGCATCCCTGAACTGAACGTCAACATGAACGGACAGCTCTTCGAGGTCCCCGACGGCACGGATCGACTTTACTGGGCCTGTGGCATCACACCGCGGATCGTTGCGGAGCAGGCGAAGCTCCCGTTTATGATCTCGTATACCCCGGGCCACGCAATGATCACCGACATTCCTACCGAAAGTCTGTACAGAGACTAAAGGCATTCAACGCAGAGAGCGCAGAGGAACATCCAGGGGGTTGACCCCGTGCTGTCACCCGAGTCACGTTGCCCCCTTGAAAGTCCTCCGATTCGATCTACTCCGATCGCCCAGTTGTGCGAACACACCCTGGTCCCACCGACGACCCATTATCCTCGCTTTTCTCTGCGCTCTCCGCGTCCTCTGCATGTTTTCACGACCTTCACAGCCCGGCTAAACGCCTACTGCTTCTTACGCGAACTCATCTTCATCTACCCGTTCTATGCGGTGATGTTCGTTGAGCACGGTCTGTCGGGCGTGGAGGATTTCGACACTGTTTTCGACGTGATTGGCAATCGTCGTGATCAAGTAAATCCCGTCGGGCGCGCTGGCGAATCGGTATTCGAGGAAAGGCGTTTTGTTTTCGGGTCAGGTCCTTCGGGCGCTCGGCTTCATGTGTTGATTTCTGTATCCAGGATTCTGGGGGTATCTCGTCGGGTTCCTTCTCTGGGGGACGTGCAGCACATTCGGTTCAGGGGCGTTCGAGGCGCTCGTTTACGACGAACTTCGCGCGACCTGGTTCTCTTTCAAATGGCGCGGCGGCGAGACACGTCACCACTCGAACCACACACCCACCAACACCTGCAACTTCTACCACTACAACGGCCAGATCCGTCACAACCTCCTGAACACGATGTATGCCTTGCACGACGTCGCCCCCGGCGGTGGCGGACTCCAAGTCATCCCCGGATCGCACAAGGCCAACTACCTGCGGCTGCGAGACGACGACGTATCGGACATGCTCGTCGAGCTGTCGATGGAGGCCGGTGACGTCCTCCTGTTTTCGCTCGACATGGCGCACTGTTCCCGGAACGAGTCGGACAACATCCGACGAACCGTCATGTTTACCTACTGTCCGGCCGTTATCGCGAACTCATACGGCGGTGATACCCTCTACGATCGTTTGCACAAGCAGGCCGATAAAGGAAGCTGGCTAAAAGACCTGACGCGCCGTCCACACGGCTTCCTCGAGATTTACCCTCAGCCTGAAGACCTGCCCCAGTAGTCCGCCCTCGATTCGGCCTGTAAGACCGAAATCGACCAGCAGAAGCCGATTCTGGCGATCTACATGTAATGATCCAACGCAAAACGTCGGTTTCTGTCGGAACATACGTCTACTACGTGAAAGCTGACTGTCCATCAGAGCTCAGCGCCCGGCCAGTGCCTGACGTGGTGCAACGCATGTCAGGATCCGAAACAGAAAAAGGCCTACGTCTCGTGACGTAAGCCCTTTTCATTGCCGGAACCCGTTCAGGTCCCAATGTACTTCTCTATGTTCTCCGAGCTCTGGCGGAACGTTGAGCGACCGGACGTGCCTAGTGTGAAACGGCAGCTGCGGTCGTTCCCAATTCCTGCATCTGGCCGAGCGAGCCGTATGCGATCACAGCGCACAGAGCGAGGAGAGAAAATGCGGGCGCGGACTTGATCAGCGGGTCACTCACCTTGACGTGCATGATGACGGCGCCAAGCATCAGGATTCCCAGTCCAAGGGCCCCCGGACCTGCGATTCCGGGGATCATCGTGCCCCCGATGAGGAGGAGAGCGAACAGCACCTTGAGGCTTCCAACCACGGGCATCGACCACCCCGGCAGGCCGTATACGGCGAATTCCTCACGCATGTTCTGAGCGGACCCTCCGCGCCAGTTCGTTGAGCGCCCGGCGCGCAGAAGCCAGACGTTTAGAATAGACAAACCGACGAACACCTGAATAATCAAACCGAGCGCTTCCATACCCTTCTCCTCCTTGGTGTGTTCTGAAACATAGACCCGATCAATACAATCGTGGGGCCTAGTCTCTCTGCGCCAGTAATAATACCAATTGTCTATTTTTTGTAAAGGTTTTGCATACAAATATACAATGAAAGAACCAAGGTCTGAAAGCGCTGTGAGGTATCCCTCCCATCTGGACCCAGTTCAGGCCTCCGGTAGGCAGGACGTCCGACCCACCTCCCGCTGGCGTCTCAACCGCACAGCCTTCCACACCGCAATAAGAAAGATCAGGATTGCCAACAAGGATGCAGCGCCCGCGACCTCCTCTACACCCGCCTGTTTGCTTGCGATCCCGAGTGCTGCCCAGGAGATGACGAGCGCAAAGACCACGTCTGAACCGCGAATAAGGGCCAGTGTAGCTATCAACCCGGAAATCGCCAGCTTCAAGTAGGCCCACTGGAAACCATTTAAAAACGCCTCATCCCACCCCATTGCCGTCTGCACGACGCTGATATTGGCGATCGTGGCAAGAGTGATCCAGGCTGTATAAAGACTGAAGGGCAGGCGGACGATCCACGAGACGGGACGCAGTTCACGAGCGGACAAAATCGTCCGATAGATCTTGAGGAGCGAACGCAGGATCACTGCCATGACCACCAGAGACAGTACGAGTTGTTCGTGGTGCCACGCATAGATCCACGCGATGTTGGCGCAACAGTTGAGCACGAACGCCCTGTCGATGCCCGCCAGCAGTCCGTCCTGTCTTTGATTCGGCAGTGCCTGAAAAATGACAAAGCCCGCCAGAGACAGGTAGATCAGCCCCCAGATCGAAAAGGTGTAATCGGCCGGGGTGAATAGGGAGGAATACTTCGCCGAGACATCCCCGGTTGTCTGCCCCCCGATCGGGAGAGCGTTGGCCTGCCAGTTTACAAGGATGACGAGCCCGAATGCGACAACATTACCGACCCATCGCGCGGACCCCCTTGTCGCGACGAATGCCTGGTTGTTGGGAGATGCGTCCACGGTTGACCTGCCTGGTCGATCGAAACGGGTTCCTGAAGCAAAGTGTGAGTGAACAACCGGATGGGGGTAGGGTGAGTGAGCCTTCCATAACCTTTAAAGGGACCGGTTTTAGCGGTAGGCTCTGACCCAGGCGAGATCAAGGGCGAACGGACCCTCCTGGCCGTCGGCGACCATCAGACCGATCTGCCGGAGTCGAGACGCATCCAGAGGCCCGGCGCCACCCACCAGCCGTCCTCTCCACACAGGCCGAAAAGTATCGAAGAGAATCTCGATCTCCACCCAGGTCTCGGGTCGGGTATCGAACCTTGCTTCGTGTGCCACCCCATCCATCCGGCGTCCTGCCCTGAATCGCAGCTTATACGACCGGCCATCGCCCCGCACCCGAAGCACCACTCCTTTGTATCCAGAGAGATCGGCAATGGGGGTTTGCGATCGCACAGACGCAAACCCGCCGTTGTTGGCCAGGGACAGATAGCCTTTGAACTGGTAGTAGTCTTCGTGCAAGGACAGACGACTCTGCGATTGCCCCCCCATAACGCCATCGTTCACAATCCGCCAGGGTTGGGGCGATCGACCGTCGATCAGGGCGATCGGTTCAGTCGCGTCGACCGTCGCAAGGGTCAGGCAGGTCGTGAAAAGGAAGCGGACCATCCTGTATGTCCTGTCGGAGATCGCCATTGAGCAATCACGCGACGCGCACGCGCCCTCTGAGACGGGACAACCCGCCATCCACCACGATCACCTGGCCGGTCACCCAATCATTCGACGGCTCCAGCAACCAGACAATCGTGCTGGCGACGTCTGCCGGTTCACCGACACGTCCCAACGGGTGCATGGCTGTCGAAACCTTCAGCGAATCCTCGCTCGCTGTAAGACGCCGGGTCATCGCGCTCTTCACGAGTCCGGGTGCAACGGCGTTTACGCGAATTCCACGCGACGCATGGGTCGATGCGACAGAGAGCATCAGACCCTCGACACCTGCCTTTGCTGCGGCGATCGCCTCGTGGTTCACGAGTCCGACACGCGCCGCCGCCGATGAAACGAGCACAATCGATCCGCCCCTTTTCTGCATGGCTCGAGTAGCATTCCGCACCGTCCAGAAAGCGGCCGTCAGGTTCACACGAATCACGCGCTCCCATTCATCGTCCGTCGTCAGGTGCGCGGGCTTGAGCAACATCGACCCCGAACGGTTGACAACACCGTCGACACCCCCCAGCCGATCTTCGGCATACTCGATGGCTGTGCCGGACTGTCCGCTATCGGCTACGTCCGTCGTGAAAGAAAGGGCATCGAGTTCACGACCAAGGGCCGATATCTGTTTCGAGTCCCGTACGGCGACAACGAGGCGGTAACCCGATGCGCCCAGACGCCGGCTCAAAAATTCACCTACGGCTCCGGCTGCGACAAATACCACTACATTTGCCGTCACATTACTCATAGCCGTCCTCCTGCAGCGTCCCTTCGGCGACAGGTGCGTCGACACGAGCTTCTGCCAGAACCACCAGAGACCCGCGTACCGCTGATCATCAGCTGGCCGGACAGGTTCAAGGCTGGAGTGAACGCAGACGGGCTCGTTGAACTCACCGACCTGGCCCCCACTCTTTGCGACATCGCCGGAATAGACCCCGGGTGGACCCACGGCCAATCCCTGCTTCCCATCCTCACCGGCAATGTCGATCCGGACCACCACCACGACTACGTGCGATGCGCGTTCTACGATGTGCTGGACACGAACGTGAACGCGGGGCGCCCGTCACCACCACCCAGTTACGGCACGATGTATCGGACGGACCGCCACAAGTTCTGCGTTTACCACGGGAATCCGTATGGTGAGATCTACGACTTACGGGTGGATCCTGACAAACACGACAACCTGTGGGAAGATGCCGGATCGCAAAGCCTGAAGAGCGACCTGCTCAAGGCAAGCTTTGACGACTCGATCACCATCCACGACCCGGGCTCGACGCGAATCGGGAGGTTCTGAGTCCTGACCTGGCCCAATCTTGAGAAGTTTTGTGAAAAAGAATTGAAATCGATCTCTTGAAGATAAACCTTCAAACGTGGCAGACGCCGACTCGTCATTGAGCGGCGCGGTTCTCCCTCCACTCCGCCGCACTCATCTCCCCAATCACCACGTGACCGTTGTCGCTGCCCTTATACTTCTCGCGCGTTTCTCTGGCACGGGCTGCCGCGTGCTGATTCCCGGATTGCAGCAAATCCTCTTCCCCTTCGGCCAGATGCCGATAGAGCAGCTTCAGCTCCGGTGAGAACCTGGCATACACGTCTTGCGGCACATAGGTCCTGAGCGTGTGACCGCCCGAGTGCAGATTCCCGAATTCGTTTCCCGACAACCACCACGGCGTGTATCGGCATACCACCGCCGTGCGCTCGTGCTCGCTCTGGTTGATCGCCCGGGAGTGCCAACACCGCGTATCCTGCATAAAGACCGACCCGGCCGGAGCCGACACCTGTATCTCCCCTGGTATCGGGGCGTGCTGATCGATTCCGTCATCCGGTCCGCGCGGGTTCCGCGGATCCTTGTGCGAACCCGGCACGATCCACGTCCCCCCGCTGAACGGCGTCACATCCTCCGGCCCCAGATACCAGACCGTTGACAGCGCCATACACACATCGGGAAACGGCTGGGAAACTGCGCCACAGTGCTTCCACAGCTCCTCACTGCTCGGACCGTAGGCAGTCAAATCGTGCGGCCAGTCAGAGTGCCAACTGCGCCACCGCAACCGTTCCTTGGAAACCGGCTGCTCCTCCGGTTTCGCCGACTTGTTGACCTCTGTCTGCATAATCCGAACGTGCGGATCGAGCGCCACCCTTGCCACCCTAAGGACCCGGGACTCCGCGAGATACTCCGCGAACGTCTCGTTCCGAGCGATATCACAGAGTTCCGCGTGCGGTGCACGGGGCGGTCGGGGTCGATCACCGACGGGCTCATAACCGGGATCCCGACTGCGCTCGAGTTCCAGCCGTCTCGCCCGTTCCGCCTTGCGATCCTTCATCAGCAGCTCTCGACCCCGGTGGACGCTCTCGCGCACTGCATCCACCTGGTCCTCGGGAATCACCCGCTCGATCACGCAGAATCCCTGGACTCGTATCGATTCCAGATACCCGTCGATCTCATCGTCACCCCCTGCGGAAATCCCTGTGCTGATAGAGTAAGGGGCACTTAGTCGCTCATCGAAATCCGGGTCATTTGCCATATCAGGTCCAAGTCTTGAGATGGATGGGTGGTTCGGAACTCCCGCCCTTCGGCCATTTGGGCACCGCGGTCCGGAGACACGATACCAGATTGATCCACGTTCCTCAACTCCCTTACTGACCAGGTATACCGATCAGGAGTCGGGCACACTATATTGTCGCGATCCACGTTCGACCCCCGCCCTTAACCGAGGACCCCCGAGTATGGCTGACGTAGAGAGAAAACCGGCTGGAGACCTGCTGCCAGCAAGGAGTGCAAGTACACCCACTGCCGCCGAAAAAGCTGCGCTGGTGGAACACCTCGAGCGCTATAAGACTCGTGGCTACACAATCCTGCGCGATATCGTCAGCCAGTCTGTCGTGGCGGAACTACGCGACGGCCTGGACAAACGGATGGCCGCGAAAATGTCGAACAAGATCGGCGAGCTGGATGGGAAGGAGGTCACCGGAAAAGAGCTGGCAGCAACAGGTCGAACCGTCGGCATCGGTGGTCCCGATGACTCACGCCTCATTGGTTATCCTGGCCTGCTGTCCGCCGCACCCGAAATCGCCGAACTGCTCATCAAGCCCTTCCTATTGAACCCGCTCCTGCTCGACCTTGCCGAGCGCGTTATGGGTCCCTTCGTCCAGGGCGACGGCTTCTACGTGGTGGGCACTCCGCCGGCCAGATACACGGGTCGGCCAACCGATGTCGCCACACGCCAGGAACTGATCGCCGATGCCACCACGAATTCCGGTACCCACCTTCCCGGATGGCACCGCGACGCCTACAACCACCACGACAGGTGGCGTAAGAACCCCGGCTATGCCGACGATCTGGAGGACGGCCAGCCATACACCCCGCCCCTTGCCGCACACGTGTTGTGCTACCTGCAGGATATGGATGGCCCGGGCGGACCGCTGCTCGCAGTTCCGGGCTCGCATCGCAATGCCTTCGGTGACAGACCGAACGGCGAAGAGGATGAGAAAAAGGTCGTCGTCGTCGACGCCAAAGCGGGTGACGTGGTGTTCTTCCACTGCGACATGCTGCACTCCGGGTCGGCAAACCGTGCGCAGGATGCCTGGCGCTACATGGTCACCTCCTTCGTCGTACGCGCGGGTTTACCGCATCGGGACGACTTTACCGAAGCACCGCTTGTCCGGACTTTGATCGCGGAGGCAGAGGCGCGGAGTGACCGTCGTGTGCTGCGCTTCTTCGCGGCGGACTCGGTGGATGGTGGCCCGCTGCGCCGTGAGGAGGAGCAGTGGCGCACCGCCATAGATGCTGAACGCCAACTGCTGACGCCCTGACCAGGCTCCCGTGAATCTATGTGGAAACGTCTGACCCGGCTGTCGAAGCCTACTCGGCCCGCCACGCGAACAGCTTCCGATTCCGAAGGTAGAACCGTAAGCGAACGGGTCGCATTCGTGGCAGGTCCGTATGAGAGTTCCATCGAACAGGGCGTCTGAGAGCATCTGTCGCGATCGGATGGCAGTCCGTCCTGCCGTACCCGGGAATGACTGCGCCGTCTGGGTCGAGAAGTTCTATGTGGAGCTCGCCCGCGCTGGCATCCGCGTTCACCAGAAGTCTCCCACCGTCAGTAACAACCTCCGTTGCCTCGATCAGGCCTCCGGACGGTCCCGCGTCGAGCGACACCCACCGGTCTAGAGGCCAGGATGCCCGGGCGATCGAGATCTGATTCTCCGGAAGCGATCCCCCGTGGGACGTCGTGATGGCCGTGTAGTAGATCCACATCTCGTCATCCGTGACGACGGGGCCGTTGGCAACCCCTAGGATGCATCCGGCGTCGTAGGCGTGGGGACCGTTCGGAATGATCGGCGAGCGATCCTCGCAGCGCTGCCAGGATCTGCTGTCCTGGCTTTGCACCAGCTGGACGTCGATGGGACCGTCGTCTGGACTCTGACCGGGCGCCGTGTCCGCGGAGCGACCGGTGAAGTGCGTGACGAGTCCGAGCCACTGACCCGAATACGGGATTGCTAACACGTTGTAGAACTGCACGAAGTGGCCTCCCTCGTCCCGGACGTGCGTATCGTCTGGCGCGAGGGCGAGTTCCGCTTCCGACCACGACCTCAAGTCGTCGAGAGGTAGACGAGGCGACGTCGCTGACCACGGTGGTCGTGGGTGAGCTTGTGGAACGCGAGATACTCCCCCGTGACGGGATCTTGAGACAGCGTGCACGTTTCACCGCCTAGCAGCGCCGGCTTGCCCTCGTCCAGGGTCCAGCGCAAGCCGTCAGGTTAGTGAGCGGTGCAGTACCCCTTCACGTCATCGGCCCGGCTGTATCCGAGCATCCGGTATCTGGCATCTGGTATCGGGATCGGATGCCGTCGGGTCGTAAACGATACTGGGGCTGTGGAGCCGGATGGGAAGGATGTTGGTGGGCGACGCCGTGGTCAGTGACAAATAGATGACTGGTGGTGTCGGGCATTGCAGGAATCCACCCAGGGGGGCCTTTCAGTAGCCATTCTCTTTGTCGACGACGTTCAAGAGGGGCTCTCCCTTAACGTAGCGACCGAGGTTATCCAGAAAGAGCTGCAGCATCCTCCGCCTCACGTGCTGTGAAGACCCGGCGCTGTGCGAGCTAATCAGGGCGTTGGGCAGTTTCCAGAGCGGGTTGTCAGGCGGACAGGGCTCGTGATAGGTCACATCCAGACCCGCTCCCGCCAGTCTTCCCGCGCTCAACGCCTCGATGAGCGCTTCCTCATCGACGACCTTTCCACGACTCACATTAACGAAGTAGCTGGTCGGCTTCATGCGTCCGATCGTGTCTCCATTGATCATCTTGTGGCTTTCGGGTGTCGATGGGACGCACGAGAACAGGACGTCACACTCCGAAGCCACCTCACCCAACCGATCAGGTTTCTCGATCCGCTCCACGCAGTCGGGCTTCTCAACATCTTCGATGTCGATCGCCAGGACTCGCATCCCAAATGCGTGCGCTCTCTCGGCAACCGCACGCCCAACGTTTCCCAATCCGACAACGCCCACAGTTCCCCCAGCGAGCTCGATCGACGAGAGTCTTTGCCAATGTGCCTCCCGTTTCTGTTCCCAGTGATCCATTATGCGCCGCGAGAGCGCGAAGAGGAGTGCGAACCCCTGCTCGGAAAGATGGGTGCTGCTCACACCCTTACAGTTCGTCACAACGACGTCACTCTCCTTGAGGGCGGGATACATACAGCTCTCGACCCCGATCGACGGGATCTGTATCCACTTGAGCACGTCGGCGTGCGTGTAGTCAGACTCCCTTACGGGACCAAGTACGATCTCTGCGCCGGGCAACCACTCCGACGCAGGTGGAGCCGACCCCATCAGCCTGCCCTCGTTAGCCGGACGTGCATCTTCAAGGGGCACAAACCGCAGGTCGATCTCTTTCGGGGCAGTGTCGAACATTTTTTCAATCTCGGGCTCGTGGCGAGCTGCGATCGCGGCTACAGGCATCTTGTCCTCGTTGTCTCAGATGGTCGTGGCATCACCGTAACAAAAGAAATGCGAACCCGGAGCATTTACCAGGCTAAAATCCCGTTCTTCCTTGGATCAATCAGGAAGTCGAAGAGAGGTCATCAATATCCTGACCTTCTCACACCCCGGGTAACAGCGGAGACGAGAATTCGTGCCCTCCCATCGGAAGACGCACGGTCCTGATTGGGACCTCGTGAATCCTCAGGCGCACTTCCAGCTCCGTGATTCTCAAGACGAGTTCATCCACGACGGGCAACTGTGAATTCTCGGCGGCTGGTATTCGCCGAAGACGATCGGGCCGCGCGCATGTGGCACGCAGTCGTCGTCTACCGGGACCGCCTGTGGCTGCTGGGAGGGTGGAACCGCGTGGACGGGAACTTCGACGATGTCTGGTGCTCTGAGGACGGTGTCGAATGGACGCAGGTGACGACCGACGTCATCTTATCGCCGCGCCACGAGCACTCGGCATTGGGGCACCACGACAAAATCTGGGTGATCGCAGGCTGCGGCGAGGACCTCGACAGCCAGGTATGATCGCTGCACGTCCCAACAGACTTCTTCGGTCAGTAGTGAGACCCGGAGAGGAGACCTCGCAATCCACTACTCAGCATATAACGAAGCGACGGACACCGCCTCACCACTCCTCGCCGCCGAACGGTAAGCCGCATCGAGCATCTCCACCGATCGCCAGCCGTAAACACCCGGTGAAAGATTCTCACTCTGACGAAGGATGATATCCTTCAGATTCACCGCAGGTAGATGGGCCGGATATGAAGCCCCTGCACCCGGCGTCTCCGCGCCGACCTGATGCGGGTCGTCCTCCCCACCTTCCTCGGTCAGCCCTTCAACCCGTCCATCTGCATAGTAGATCGTCCCGTCCGCGGTGATGATATCCAGATCCACCCACCCCTTCTCACAATAGATCTGCACATCAAGCTTGCCCTCGCCGCCCACCGTCGCCCCCGTGCTGCCCATGCTGGCCAGACACCCGTTGTCCATGCGCACGATCATCGCATCGACCACGTCGACCTGCACATCGAGCGTATCCATCGACGCAATCACGGACACCGGCTTCAAGTCCGTCAGGAAGAACATCATCCCGGCAGAATGTGTGACCTGTAAGTGACCCTGACCGCCCCCCGACCGCTCGGGATCGCTGTAGACATCTCCCGGACCGATCACGGGATAAGTCGCCGCCATCTCGGGGTTGTCCGCTTCGTCATCCCCTCGGAACAGGTTCATCGGGTTCGAACTGAAGACATTCGAGATATACTGAATCGCCCCCAGCTCCCCCGACCGCAGCACCTCACGCGCACGCCTGGCTACAGACAGGTAGTTCCACGGATAGCTCATCACGATCTCGAGACCCCGTTCCCCGGCCATCTCGATTAAGTCACGACCGTGCGACGCCTCCAGAACCATCGGCTTCTCCAGCACCATATGCAGACCGTGTTCCAGACACGCTCGTGCA
>MDTE01105937.1_pt1 | contig 21439 bp, 12 predicted proteins | sample 811231 | NCBI WGS metagenome assembly MDTE01 (sample SAMN05326651, study PRJNA326480) | marine metagenome | isolation source: seawater | place: Indian Ocean: Red Sea | collected 2010
CAGGTCGAGTGCGAGCCGGGATATACCGGTCCAAACTGTAATGTGGATATTGATGAGTGTGTGGAGGGGACCCACTCCTGCGATCCAATGGCTACCTGTGCGAATACAGAGGGAAGCTATACCTGTACATGTAATACGGGCTATGAAGGGAACGGTTTCCAATGTACTTCGGTGCCATCGCTCATCGAAACCCAGCTCAGCTCGGATACGACAACTCCAGACCAACCCATTGATGTAACCTGTACACTTACGAATCGTACGGGAGATCCTGTAAGCCCCGTGAACACGATCGAGTTGATCGCACCGGCGACGATCTCTGTAGAGAATGTGGGGGCGGGAAGTTTCCAGATACAAGGTACGGTAGCAGGCACTTACGAGGTGGCGTGTCGACTCGAGGATATTGTCGACCCCACACCCGTTAGTTTTCTTCTACTTCCCGGATTGGCCCATAGCTGGTCGGTGTCTATCCCATCCGAGGATTGTAATAAGCCCGGCACGGCCGTAGATCTGGCCGTGGAAGCGTCCGATATCTATGGAAATGAAATCGAGGATCCCGACTATACCGTGGTATCGAATCCACCAGGGCTGTTCTCGGAATTGATCGATGGGACGCTCATGTATGCCCAGGACGGCAATTTTGAGATGACTGTTGCCTACGCGGGTGAGTTGGACCCGGCAAATGAGATAGACCCAGCCGTTTTTAACATTCATTTGGACGGCCAGAGGCCGAGCCTGGTGATAACCGCGCCCAGTCGCGCTGCGACTTTGGTGGGCACAACGGGAGAGACGATAACGATCCAGGGGACGGTCCAGGATAACGCCAGTGATATTGTTGCGTTGGAAGTTAATGGAACTGCGGTGGCGGTCGAAGGCAATAGTTTTGTCGTCGAGTTTTCAGAGGACCACGTCAGTCGCTGGGGGCTGAACATCATATCCGCGTGGGCGGAAGATGCCTGTGGCTTGAGTGTTCGAACAGTGCAATCCTATCTGCATAGTCCCAGTTATTTTTCTGCGTCGACGATACCGAAGCCGTCCTCGGCGGTTCCACAGGGTATTGTAGGGCGTCTGAATCAGGCCTTTCTTGATGACCCCAACCCATTGAACCCGAACGATATCGCCCAACTGGCAATAGAGGTTCTATGGGCTACGGATATTGACGCCATGCTTCCAAGTGAACCCGATCCGGTAGCCGTGAACCCAGACACCAACGACGATGGTGAGATTGATACGACGACCCATAGCTGTGGAATCTGGACCGAGACGAACCAGGAGACGGGTTTCCGTGCTGTAAAGACTGGAGTACTCGACTATGATTTGCCCGTGATTGACTATGTGCGGGCCGTTGACGGTGGAATCGTCATGGCGATGCATATCGATAATATTTCGATGCCCTTATCGATCTATGGTCATCTTGATGTCGGTTGTTTGGGAGAAAACGGGGCCACCGCAAATGGAACCCTGAATGTCGATAGAATCTCTCTTCTAGTCGATGCGGATGTCTTTCTCGCCAATGGTGAACCTCAGATTTTGACCTGTGAGGACTGTGTTTCTCTGACCTTTGAGGAACTCTATTTCGACGTGGACTGGGGGATGTTGGATTTTATGGGAGGGGCTCTCGATGGTATCGCCAACTTCATCATCGATCGATTTGAAGGCACTCTCGCCGAGAAATTGAGTGATGTTATCTCCTATCAAGTGATTCCTATCATCGAGGATTTTCTTGGGCAGTTCAGTGTCGATACGGACCTGCCGCTTCTTCCCATGTTGGATGTCGATCTTTCCATCATCTCGGCCTTTGATTACGTGGAGTTTTCGGGACCCGAGGGAGCGGGACACGGAACACTTGGGCTCGCGACACAGGTCTATCCGTCGAGCCAGGGGTTCTCGGTTCCGGCAGGATCGAAAGGTTCCATTAAGAGGGGCGGCGAATTGCCGACCTTTAGTAGCAATGGGTATACCTTCGGTGTTGGACTATCCGATGACCTTATCAATCAGCTGTTATGGGCCCTCTGGTATGGGGGAGGTCTCGATATTCCTGACGCGACCGGTCTTCTGGGGCAGAACTTCCCCGATCTCGAGCTCGCTGTGCGAGCGAACGCTCCACCGGTTCTTATGCCGGGGGACGACGAACATGAGATCTACGTAGGCGTCGGAGATGTCTTCGTGGATGCGGTCGCTACGATCCCACCCTTCGGACTGCTGGACGCCGGTCTATACGCCTCCGTGATTGTCCCGGGGCGGATCGATGTGGACCCCACGACGAATACGCTTATGTTCACAGTTACAGGAGATGTGGACGTACAGATCGAGCTCACAGCCCTTGAAAAACTAGACGCCTTTGGCGATCTACAGGCCTATTTTGAAGGGGTGTTGGCGTTGTTGACTCCGAATCTTCTCCAGAGCTCCATTGGTCTTGTGCCACTGCCAGTCTTTGACGTGGGTGGGCTCTTAGGGATTCCGACCAACGTTGTCTGGGGATTGGATAACCCGTTGGTCACACGACTACCCGACTACACGCGCTTTACGGGTAATGTGACCGAGCAATAATCGGGGAGATGTAGCCTTTGGGACTTACTCGTTTCCGAGTTCACCGGTAGACAAGTTCGCTCCATATCTCCATATGGAATAGAAGCTACGGTCGATGGACCCGAAATAGACACGGTCACCTACGATGAGTGGTGTGGCATGAATCGTCTGGTCGAGGCCAACATTATAGTAGAACAGCTCTGTTCCTGATTCGGGATCAAGGGCGTATAGATTACCGGCCGTTGTTCCAATATAAAGAGCGCCGTTCTCGTCGGGGACCGGTGAGGAATAGGTAAATCCGTCGAGTTTCGTGCTCCAGAATGTACTGCCATCAAGGCCGTCCAGCTTATGGACGTATTTCGCGGACGACGCCAGGTACAGGGAGTTGTCCGTACCAACATGCGGTTTCCCCCAGATCTGCCCTTTGATTTCTACTTCAAAGAGTCCCAGGCCGTTCTTCTTTACGGCGTATAACCAACCATCGTTGGAGCCCACGTATACCGTGCCATTGAACCCAATCGATGGTGAAGACCAGATCTCATCTGCGGTCTCGTAGCTCCATTGGATACCATCCGTGAAGACTGCATAGAGCTTATGGTCCTGGCAACCTACGTACAGGACGCCTTCGTCTGAGATAGCAGGTGTAGAGGAGATATAATCGGGTAGCGTATGTTGCCAATTCACTCCGCCGCTGTTGCGATCAAACTCGTAGACGACTCCAGAGTAGGCTCCCACATATAGAGAGTTGTCACGGATGACCGGCGAGCCACCCGATGGAGAGTCGATAAAGTTGGACCAGCGAAGACCACCGCTGGAATTAAGTGAATATATCGTTCCGCCCAGAGAGCCGAGGTAGATGTTTCCTTCGTCATCCACGGTCGGGTCCGCTGTGATGCCACCATCGATCTGGTATTGCCATACTTCATTACCCGATGGATCTACGCAGTAGATCTTGCTCTGGTTATTACCGAAAACGATATTTCCATTCGGCAGGACAACGGCACCGCCCCAGATCTCGCCGAGAGTGTTGAATTCCCAGGCCAGGCGTCGATGTACTTCGATATTGTGGGAGACCTCTGTCAACTGCCCCAGAGTATCCTGTGCCTGGTATTGCACATAGATGTTCTTGGGGAGCTCTTCCAGGTCGAGGAAGAGGGTCTCGTGTGGCACCGAGGCCGCAAATGGGGGCTGCGTAAATTGGCCTACAAGAAGCCCATTCGCTCGGAATGTGACGGTGTCGATGGAGCCAGAATCATCGACCTCGGCCTGCATGGTGAGAGGACCATCCTCAAAGAATACGGTCTCATCCTGAGCCGGAGAGTAGGAGAAGAACTCTGGAGGAGAGTTGTCGAAGATGATCTCTGTCACAGACTGTGCGGTACCGCCTGCATTATCGGCGGTATAGGCCGCGACCATATGGGCGCCATCGTTAAATTGCGCTGTATTGATGGTTACGGAATAGGGGGGGATAACGTCCGTTGTGATGGTCATCCCATCCACCTGAAACTCTACTCCGAGAATAACCGCTCCACCGGAAACTGTGGCGGAGACGGTGGAGAGGCCAGAGAGAACATCGGCATCGGTGCTCAGCTGTATCGAAAGACCTGTGGGATTGCCTGTGTCGATTGGAGGTAGCTCGGTCGGAGTTCCCTGGTCCGAACCGGTATCCGTTGAACCGGCATCTTCTGGAATCGGAACACATTCGAAACTGGCACGTCCTACGTTCTCGCAGGTGAAGCCGGGAGGGCAGGTCGCACAATTGCTAGTGTCCGGCTGGGTGCCGTTATCTGCTTGTACAGGAGGGCCCCCGTTTCCATTACCACCACAGGCACTTAACGATACAATCAAGAGTACAATACTGAATAGACGTAGTTTCATTCTAATCCCTAAAAAAAAGCCGGTGTGTTTCTCGACTCTTGAGAAACACACCGGCCATTTTAACGAAGTTCTCGGAAAGTAGCGAATCCTGATGGTAACCAGGATTCACAACCCGAGAAATGCATTAACGCTCCAGCTTCGCGTGTGGCGCTGTGCGGAGGAATGCATCACCCAGAAGTACTGGGCCAGTTTCGGAGGTCGCGTATGCGGTCACTGCTACACGGTTGCCTGCAATCTGCAGGTCCGCTGCTTCACCAGCACAGGGGATCGAGGTGATACCCATGGCGCTGATATGGCGCAGTTCGGATACATCGGAGATACCGTCACTATTGGAATCCTGCCACAGGAGCAGAGAACCAAAGACGGGATCCGCTTCGGTGATCTCACCGTCGCCGTTCATGTCCAACTCAGCGAGTTGGGCGAAGCCGTCCGCATAGCCCTGGTTTACGTTACCGAAGAGCTCGCTACCATTGTCGATCGAGCCATTACCATCACGGTCATAGGCAAGGAACGCGTCGTCTGGGTGTACCCAGCCAACGGCCTGAAGACGATCAACACTCCACATATCGAAGTTCGGGCCTTCAAAGATGCGGAGAAGCTCGATGCCGTCGTTGTCGAGATCTACGACGATCGGGTCGGATACGTTGCAGGGAACAACTTCGAAGACCACTACAGAAGCGAGCGCGTGCTCATCTTCTACACCCTGCTCAACGGCTTTTTCATAGTCGATCTGAGCTTGGCCATACTGGAATGCAGCGGCCTGGGTCGGTGCCTGGTAGTTCTCGCAAAGAGGCTCAGCTTCAAGCTTAGCCGCTACCGCCTGAAGGGCGTTCTGGTACGCGGGATCCAGCATGGACTGGTCTACGTTACAGACCTGAATCGGCTGACTCATGGTGGGATAATCCGCCACGTAGCCATTGTTCAGGAGCCATTCATTGAACTGCTGCGCGAAGAGCTGACGTCCAACGGTGATACCTTTGGCCGTGGAGCTCTCTTTTACAGTAGGCTCTTTGTAGCAGGTTCCTTTCGTACGAAGATCCGAGCGTACAAGAATACGCTGTTGCTCAAGACCGCTGATCGCTCCTTCTTCATACCAGCCACGTGCTTCATCGATAAGCTCGGCGGGGATGTCGGTGGGGAGGTCATAGGAATCAAGCTTCTGGGTAAGCTCAGAGTAGGCCTCTACCTTCGCAAGGTCGACCATGTACTCACAGGTGATACCTGAGGGCTCATAGTTGTCACCGTCATTGTAGAATTCTACGAACGGACAGGTGGCAGGGGCTTGTTCAAGGATGGACCAGTCATTGAGCTCCGATTCAAAATCGTGGATGACATCCAGGTCTTCGAGGACAAGTTCTACCTCTTCGACATAATGATTACGTCCGACATCGAGACCAAGAGAGATAGCACCACGAAGATGGGTTACTACCTCAAGTTCCTCTACGCTAAGTTCGTCGAGGGTGATCGATTCCAACGGATCCGTTTGAGGATCAGTGTTGTTGGTGTTCGGATCAGGATTGTCGATCGGATCTTGAGTCGGGTCCGTGTTGTTTGGATCCGGAGTATTGTTGTCGGTGGGGTGGGTGTTATTCTGCGTCACATTTGGATTTGTGATTTCAACACCTTGTTCACTACTCTCACAACCGATGGCGAAGACTAGGAGAAGAGCCAGTCCTGCAACGGTTAAATAGCGGATTACGCTGTTTTGATTTGATAGCATGGTGAGCCTCCCTATAGATTCACTTAGGCTAGTTATTGGGTACATTGAGCGAAGTCAGCGGAGCTCTGACCGCTCGTAATACCCGAATAGGAAAGCGCTGCGTCTGCTTGTGTCGAGACGAAGATGCCATCCATGAAATATCGAGTTGTATCCATCATGATACCGAGCCAGTCAGGCGGGGCGGAAATGCCCCAGCACACCTATAATTGTGCAAGTGGCGTGCCGCATGTCAATGCAAATCCTTGAATTCGTACAAAATTTACAGTTTCGAACCCATAGGCAGAGACTTTCTAGATCGGAGATCGGCCAGTAAAATGGGGGTAAAACGGGCTTTTGTTAGATTAAAACAAAAAAAATAAAAAAATTGCAGGATTGAAAACTGTGCGTAATGCCCAAAAATAGTGTGATAACTGGAGTTTACACCTTTGGCGCCAAATCGGGGTCTGATAACCCCAAAAACACCGAATTTGTTCTCATAGGAGTCCCAGGAGACCTGCGTTGATAACTGGTCGTTGTCCACATCCGGTTGAGTCCCGGGAAAAGCCAGGCTACACTTTCCCTATGGCGAAGACTCCAATGTGTGAACGTATCTCTTCTCGAGCTTGGCTTCGTGTAGGCCAGCGCTCGTTGCCCCCCTTATATATAGTTGTCTGCCTAGTGCTGTTGGTGCCTGTCTGGAGCGGGTGTGGTAGCAGCGGGGCGGGAACGGGTGATGAAGTAACCTTCACGTCTCCGGATACATGGAATATCGATGCGGGTGGTATATCTCCTTGTAATGCGCAGGATATGTGTCCGCCGGAGAAGCCGTTTTGCGACCTGGACACGAACCAATGTGTACAGTGCTTTGATAATGCGAACTGTTCTACGGGTCTGATCTGCGTTCAAGGTGTCTGCGCATGTAATCCGGGTAGTATGCATTGCCAGGGCAACCAGGCCTGGGTGTGTCAGGCGGATGGCAGAGGGTTCGATAAGGAGATCTGTGCCGGAGACTGTCAAGGCGGGGTATGTGTGGCGTGCTCGCCCGGGCAGCTGACCTGTTCGAACGGTAATGTGGCATTATGCGATGCGAATGGAAACCTTGGACAGGTCGTAGATATCTGTACGGACGGATGTGTCGACGGGGTTTGTACAACCTGCTTCCCATCCGATGCCCGGTGTGTAGAGGATAATGTGGAGATTTGCGCGGCCGACGGGAGCGGCTATGTCTTTGACCGAGACTGTTCCGACGAGCCCGGTGGCCAGGTATGTATACAGGGGCAGTGTCTCGACCCTTGTTCGGGAGACTTCAAGTTTTTCAGCAATGTGGGCTGTGAATACTGGGGTGTTGATCTGGATCAGGCCGACGCGGACAGTCACGGCAGTCCATTTGCGTTTGTTGTTTCCAATGTGGGGAAAGAGCTCCCAGCCCATGTAACGGTCCTACGGGCGGGTGTTCCTATAGATGAGGTCGATATTGGCCCCGAACAACTCCATATCTTCGAGCTGGCCCCCTATAATGTAGATGGTTCTATGCAGGGAACGCGCAGTTATCAGATCAAGTCGGACCGACCGATTATCGCGTACCAGTTCAATCCATTAGAGAATGTGATGGTCTACAGTAACGATGCCTCGTTGCTGCTTCCGTTAAATAGCCTTGGAACCCAATATCGAGTGCTCGGGTGGCCTGATCTCGGATCATGGCATGGATATGTGACGATTGTAGCGACACGGGACAATACGGAAGTAAGCGTAAAGGTCACCTCTATGACTCTAGGGGGGGCTGGGGTGCCTGCTCTAGCTCCAGGTGATGTACATACGACTACGATGCAGGCCTTCGAAGTCTTGAATATCGAAACCAATGGACGCGGACAGGACCTGTCGGGGACCACAATCACGGCATCCGAGCGCGTGGCTGTTTTTTCCGGGCATGAAGCGTCCTACGTTCCCAAAGAATCTCCCTGTAGTGGGGGGGTGTGCTCCTTTAACCCCACGGAAACTTGCGAATCGGATATAGATTGCATCGGCCCCTGCTGCGCGGATCACCTGGAAGAGCAGTTGATTCCTGAAGCCGCCTGGGGGACGACCTATATCGCGGCTCGTTCCAAGCCGCGTAAGTTTGAAGGGGATGTATGGCGGATCATTGCGTCGGAGGATGGTACGACGGTCAACCTGTCTCCGTCTCTGGCTGTTGTGCCGATGTTGAATGCTGGCGAGGTCTTCGATATCGACACGGATTCTTCGTTTGTCATCAACGCGGACAAGCCGATTCTCGTGGGTCAGTTCCTTCAGGGACAAAATGCGCCCAACCCCTATTACGGTGGGGTTTGTAATTCGGAAGGGACAGCGATGCTATGCACTCCCAGTGGACGTTGGTGTGATGGCCCGCCCTGGTGTCTTCCTGGTGAGGAATGCGTCGAGTCTGTCGTGACTGCGTGTAATATCTCCGGTACGCCATGCCTCATCGATCAGCATTGCTCCGATGTCTTCGAGTCTACGGACGCGGGGATTGGTGATCCGGCCTTCATTATGTCGGTGCCAGTGCAGCAGCTGCGGGATGATTATATCTTCCTTGTTCCCAACAAATATCTTGAAGATTATCTGATCCTCTACGCCAAGGTGGGAACAAGCGTCTCTCTTGACGGACAATCTCTGGACAACCAGGGGTGGACCACCATCGCGGATGGTTGGCAGTATCTTCACCTCGCTGTGGCTGACGGCGTCCATCGGTTGACCGGTACCAATACCTTCGGCGCGGTCGTCCATGGATATGACCAATATGTATCCTACGGTTATCCGGCGGGCATGAACATCTCTACATTGGTGAGCCCAAACCCCTGATCTCAGGCTTCGAATAATAAGTCTGGATTTCGAAAGGACTTGAATTCGAGGGCGTTACCGCTTGGGTCGACTAGAAAACAGGTGGCTTGTTCACCAACCTGGGATTCGAACCGAATTTTTGGTTCGATGAGAAATTCGATCCCAGATTCTCGCAATCGGTCGACAAATAAGTGCCAGTCCGACCAGCCCAAGACGACCCCAAAGTGACGTACAGGGACGGCATCACCATCCACAGCGTTGGTAGAGATCGACGAACACATTTCCGGTGCAACATGGGCCGAGAGCTGATGGCCGAAGAAATTGAAATCTATCCAGGTGTCGCTGGCTCTTCCTTCTGTACAACCGAGAATGGTACAATAAAATCGTCGAGTGGCATCGAGCTCTCGAACGGGAAAGGCCAAATGAAACGGAGGATAATTCATAATGCGGATCTGGTAGGTTGTAGAGATCTTGCATGTATCCGAAATCGTCGGGATCTGTAAAACCTGAGGTCGCGATGCAATTGGAAGCAATATGAATAGGGAGTCGAATGCTTAGTCTTGAGGCCATACATTCGCGAGGTACGCGATGGTTGGTGTTTGCACTGGTTGGCTTTTTTGTCGCCTGTACCGGTGTTACGGATGAACCAGCCGGCGCGGACACGCCTCTGGGAGAGGGGGTGTCTTCGGATAGCTCGCAAGATACCGCTGGCGATGTTGGGTTGGACGTCTCTTCATCGGACGGTTCGGCGACCGCAGATATTGGAGGTGGACTTGGCTTTGGGGAAGGTTGTGCTCTTGACGACGACTGCACGTCGGAACTGTGCGTTCCATTTGGTGATGAATATCGATGCTCCAAAGTCTGTACCGGTGCATGCGATGAGGGATGGCAGTGCAATGCCTTGGATGAAGAGGTCTCGATTTGCGTCGAAGCGTTCCGTCTGCTTTGCCGACCATGTCTAAGCTCTACCGAATGCCGTGTAGCACCGGCGGGGCGCGGTACCGATGCATGTGTGTCCTATGGGGCCGAGGAGGGCTCCTTTTGTGGTAGCCAATGTGTGTCGGACGGGGATTGTCCTTCCGATTATATATGTGGCCAGTCTACGACAGTGGAAGGCGGAGAGCTGACTGGAGTATGCCTGCGAGCGAACGGGGAGTGCAGCTGTAGGGCGTCATTTGTCGAGGAGGCGGCCACGACTCTCTGTAGCCATGACCTCTGTGAGGGAACACGGAGTTGTGGAGAGGAAGGCCTCAGTGTTTGTGATGCGCAGGTCATCACAGAGGAGATCTGTGATCTGGTAGACAACGATTGTGATGGAGAGACGGACGAAGAGATACCAGCGCTCGCATGTGAGAACACAACGGTCCATGGTAGCTGTCTTGGATTGACCGACTGTGTAGATGGCGAGACCGTTTGCGTTGGTGCCATCCCGGTCGCCGAATATTGTGATGGCAAAGACAACGACTGCAACGGGGAGACGGATGAACTCTTTGTGGACAGCGATGGTGACGGGATAGCCGATTGTGTGGACCCGGATGACGACAATGACAATGTCTTTGATATTGCTGACAACTGTTGGTTTCAGCCCAATCCAGGGCAGCAGGACGGGGATGGCGATGGTGTTGGGGATGCCTGTGATGGGGACTGGGACAACGACACGATGATGAACACTTCGGATAATTGTCCAAACGATTGGAACCCCCAACAAACGGATACGGATAACGATGGTCTGGGCAACGTCTGTGACCCGGATATGGACAACGACGGGGTGGGCAATGCCTGGGACAACTGTCCCATCCACGTGAACCCCTGGCCGCAACAAAATACCGACGGAGACAATCTTGGAAATGTCTGTGATCCGGATGACGATGGCGACGGGATTCATGACAGTACGGATAACTGTCCTCTTATCTTCAATATGGAGCAGGAGGATTTCGATGGGGATCTGCAGGGTGATCTCTGCGACAGCGACGATGACAACGACTCGTTTCCCGATTTGGAGGATAATTGTCCTTTTGTGCCGCAAGAGAACCAATGGGATAAAGACTGCGATGGCACCGGAGATCTATGCGACTGGGATAAAGACGGTGACAACGTCGCTAACGAAATCGACAACTGCCCCATGAAGCTTAACTTTGACCAGCTCGATACCGATAATGACGGAGAGGGCGATGCCTGCGAATGGGACGACGATAACGACGGGGATATCGACTATTACGACAACTGCCCCCTGGACTGGAACCCAGAGCAAGAGGACGAGGACCTCGATGACGTAGGGGATGCCTGTGATAATTGCCCCTCGGAGGTAAATCCGACCCAGTCTGACGCGGATAATGATGGGGTAGGGGATGCCTGCGAGACGGATCCCTAACCCAGCTCTCAGGGGAATCTTTTGTCGACCTGGCAGAGACCGTCGAGAATATGGAAACCGGGATGACTGCTGCTGGGGGCACTCAGGTTATGCACTTCGAGCCAGAGCTCATGTCTGGCGTTAAATTCATCGCTCCCGAGTTCCACAGGGCAGACTGCCCACATGTCGGAGGAGTCCGGATCTTCGTAATTGATCTGAAGTTCGATCGTTCCATGGGATGCGTCCCAATTCCCTGCTTTTCCGATCATCTGACCCGCTACCACGGTGTCGCCGATGTCTACGGTCGGGGCCCCTATATGATCATAGATGAGGACATAGGGTGAATCGTCCGACGTCTTCATATGGATTTCCATGTCATTTGAAGACGGCATATTGGTCTTTTTGAACACCACCTTGGCGCTAACAGCTGCACGGACGGGGCTCTGGGGTTTTACACGATACTCAAAGCCTATATTTGGAATACTTCCGAAGAGGTCGGCTCCAAACGGGTAGGCACAGGGAATATCACAGGCCAGGTCTCCAAGGCTGTAGGTAGTCTTTCCCTGTGGGCTCTGGCCTTCCTCAATCGTCCCCTCGAGGGAAATGATCGGATGTGTAAGGAGCGGTACCTGTGGTGTGAGGTCGGTGTTACCGGTATCGGTGGGAGGGGAGTCCTGAAGATCTGTGCGAGGGGCGGGCGGAAGATCCGTGGTGTTAGTGCCCATATCTGGAGAAGACTCGAGCGAATTACTACAAGCGCACCAGGTAAAGCTTAGTGCAATAAGAACGAGCCATGTACGAGATTTGATCACAGGCTAATGCTCCGCAGGGCAGAAGAATACCAGAAATCCAACGTCTTCTTCTACAGGAACGTCGTACGCGTAGTTGAGTGTTTGTCTCGGGAACGATACATCTAGGGAGAATTGGAAACGAAACCTGGAGGTCGAAGTGGTTTTTCGATGGTTTGCCACATGTGGAGGAGTCTTGATTCTGTTCTGCTCCTGCACGAAAAAAGAGGATACGCCGGAACCCGGACCCGTACCGAAAACCGCTGTGTCTAAGGATGCCGAAGCAAGCCCGACCGAGGTGTTTCAGCGTGAGCGTTTGAAACCAAGCCAGGTGGATAAGGCGATCACGCAGAAAAAGGTAGAGGATCCCTCCGACGGGGTTGTCTATCGGGGTCCTGGCCGTAATGCTATTGGTCAAGCTTCTCAGGCCTACCAGGCGCAGGACTTTGAACGAGCTCTTGCTATTTTGGTCCGACTTCTTGAAGTGGAGCCAGGCCAGCCAGTAGCTCGGGCCATGGCCGGTGAGATTTCGGAGACAACCGGCGCGTTTGCAGACGCCAAAGATCATTTTGAGAGATCACTTAAGGGCTTGGCCGAATATCCTCAGAATCGCGAGCGTATGAATCTGCAATATCAGATTGGGGCACTATATTTTCACGCGGGTCTGTCCTCTGAGGCGATTATCCCTCTGCAGGAAGCGTTGAAACATCCTGCAGCGCGGGGGCACGAGGGACGTCTCAATATGATGCTGTCTCTTTCTCTTGAGCAAACCGGTCAACTAGAAATGGCACAGGGTATTCTCCGCTCTCTCTCTGTATCCGGTCGTGACAGTAAACTTCGCGAACGAGCTTTAGATCGTCTGAAGGGTCTATCCAAAAAATCGCGACAGGCCTTGGAAGAAGCATGGGGTTTATATCATAAGGGACAGTACGAGCAGGCCCGGCAAATCGTCGAATCGGTTTCGTCCACAGGCCCCCATCGGCGTTTTCTGACCGCCTCGCTTGATCTTGCCACGAAGAGACCTGCGGAAGCACAGAAGGAATTATCGGCACTTCTATTTGAGGTTCCCGAATGGCAGGCCGTCTACCGAGCGCTGCGAAAGAGTCAGTTGGCACTTCCCAGCAAACATCTCCAATATATGGATGTAGTGCGGAGTATTCAGAACGGGCGTAAATATATTCAGACGGGGCGCATTCAGGAGCATTATGATGAGCTCCTCGCTGCCCTCAAGGCCTATCCCTGGGTACCGCTGGCCTATGACCAACTTGCTGTGGCAGCGCATACGTTACGGCAGATCGACGTGGCGAATCAGTATCGCGAGATCCGTCGATCGATGCATCAGGTGATGATGAGCTTCGAAGGGGATGCTCGTACTCTTGAACGGGCCTTTGAGGTTCTTCACGTCGGAGAGGAAGAAGCCTTTATGAAAGGTATTGGCTATACCCGTACACAACGTACGATTGAGTATGGAAAGGATGGTACGCCGTTTCATAAGGTCGAGGGCGAAAAGCCGGGAGCGAACCGAACTCGGATCTTCTATTTCAATGTTGGACGTATCGAGCCCGCTCAAAATTCTGGGCAGTAACCACCAGTAAAAAACTCCTTTTTGTAAAGGTTTCGTAAATTGCCCCTCGGGAGATTTAGAACCGACAAAAATTTGGTGCTGTGTAGTGCGGGCGTGCTCTGTGAATCTTATGATCGAGACTGTACGTCCTCGATTTCCTCCGCCTCAATGGGGGCCTTGCCAGGCCCCCATTGGCATTTTTGCCCCCGATTATTTCGTAAGCGGAAAGTCGACACATTTTTCGTATCGTGCCGGTCCGGTTCCGATATGGCTTTCATAGAGACCGAATCGTTCGATATGGAATCCGTGTGGCCTTACGTCGTGGTCTTTAAGTACCGAACGGATGTCTAGCGGTCTACGTACCCGAGCCAGAGTGATATGGGGCTTGAATTCTCGTTCTGGGGTGGGGAAGCCTTCGATAGCAAGTGCTATGCGAATGGACTGAGCTAGCTCTATAAGGCGATCTTCTCCTTCTTCAACACGCAACCACAGGACGCGTGCACGCTCTGCAGATGGAAAGGCTCCAAGTCTCCCTACGGAGATTGGAAACGAAGGTATCCGAATGTGTTTCGGTAGAGTTTTTTTAAGACTCGACTGAATCTGGTGTTCTGCTCTGCCAAAAAAATGCAGGGTGATGTGAAGATTGTGTGCAGGGACCCAACGGAACCGCTCATTGTCTTTCAGGGATTCACGGGTGGACGCGATCGCGGCACGAATCTCTGGCGGAACCGGGATGGCCAGAAAGTACCGCCCGAACTCTGTGGTTTCTTCCTGTTCGCGCATAAGGTCGTCCTGGGTGGAGGCGCTTTCGTATCCACCACAATACCGTTATTATGTGCTTTGCGCAGCCGACGCGTGAACTACTGAGAGGAAGAGGCCAGGATGAGGTTCGTATGGGTATGGGTTCTGTCTTGTGTCGTATTCATGGGGGCCTGTGGCTCCGATTCCCCCGAGCTCTGTGGAAACGGTGAGTTGGATGGTGATGAAATCTGCGATTTCTCTCTTTCTCTCGAGACCAGCTGTGAGGAGCGGGGCTTTTCCGGTGGAGATCTGGCCTGTAATTCTACGTGTAGTGGGTATGATGAATCCCTCTGTGTAGAAGTGGGTTGTTCCAACGGGTACCTGGATGAGGGGGAGGTCTGCGATGGGGAACTACTGAACGGAGCCACCTGCCAGGAATTGGGCTTTTTCCAGGGTACGGTTGGTTGCCTTGATGATTGTGAGGGATTTGAAACTGTGGAGTGCAACAACTGTGGGAACGGTCAGATCGATACAGGAGAGGCATGTGACGGAGAGTTAGTGGATGGTACCTTCTGTGTGGATGCAGGTTTTGACGGCGGGCTGCTTGCCTGTCTTCCGGGTTGTGGTCAGTTCGACACAGAAAAATGTATGAATACGGGGCAGGGCTGGGACGAGCTGGCCGGTGGAGGATTCCATAGCTGTGGGATCTGGCATGACAACACGCTCTGGTGCTGGGGTCTGGGGACCGAAGGCCAGATCGGGAATGGGACGGAACCTGCCACCGTGGATGACCCTACTTCGGTCTCGTTGACGGAGGAAGTCCAACAGCTATCGGTTGGCTGGATGTTCAACTGTGTGGTTACTAACGAGATGACGGCGTTATGTTGGGGGGAAGGTGATAACGGTCAGCTAGGCAATGGCACCCTTACCGATCAATCGTTACCGACGATGGTGGTTTCCGATTACGACGAAGAGTCCGGTGTCGGTGGGGAGCCTTTTGGGGACGTACAGATGATCAGTGCGGGCTACCTTCACACATGTGCCGTTCGTCTGGATGGTACCGTCTGGTGTTGGGGGCAGAAGCATGGCGGCGGACCAAGTGTCGGTGATCTGAACAAGGTAAGAGTTCCCGAACAGGTCGACTCTATAGACTCTGTGACCTTCATCGCGGTGGGGGGGCAACATAGTTGCGCTCGAAAGGAGGACGGTTCCGTCCATTGTTGGGGACAGAATGAGGTCGGCCAGCTGGGTAACGATTCCGGCCTGAAGACGCTGATACCGGAACCGGTAGAGGGGCTCGCTGATGTGACACAGATCGTGGCCGGTAACGCGCATAACTGTGCGTTAGATGGGGAAGGCTCTGTCTATTGCTGGGGGGTCAACATGCATGGGCAGCTCGCGAACTCGGAGCTCGACCACTCGGGTGTGCCGGTTCTCATCTCCGGCCTACCCAAGATCATGTTGCTGGCTGCAGGGGCACAGCACACCTGCGCTCTGGATGGTCATGGGCAGGTTTTCTGCTGGGGCGAAAACGATAACGGACAAATAGGAGATGGCTCCACGGAAGATATCGAGGGGCCCGTGAAGGTGTCCGGGTTATATGGGGTGTCAGGCCTGACAGGTGGTGATGAACACACCTGTGCCACACGTATCGATGGTGTTGCGAAATGCTGGGGGGGCAACCAGAAATTACAGCTGGGTGCCGGTGCACCGGATGATTATTCGGTGATCCCACTGGTCGTCTCGGAACCGGAATAATCCGGCCCCGAGCGCCAGTAGAGATTTATTTCTTACCCGGTCGAATAGGAGCGTCTGGCCGTGCGGGAACAGGTCCTTTCCCTGCTGGTCCTCTTTTTGGGCGGAGTTGGCCCTTACGAGGAAGCACCCGCTTGGAGCGAACATCCTTTCGCGATTTGACCGAACGGGAATTCCGCTTTGGAACGGTTCCTTTGTATTCTTTGGTCGGGGCCGATTTTACATCGGGAGACCGACGAGTATCTCTAGCCGAACCTTTACGAGAGCGGGTAGGCATTGTTGGCTTCTTGGCGTCACGAAGGCTACGTGAACGCTCGTACCGTTGAGATTTTCCTCGTTTGCGGGCCTTTTTCGCCGACTTGGTCTTGGGCACGAAATATTTACCGCGTTTGGCGTTGGACGGAACGTTTGGCTTGATCGTCGGCGGTGCAGCAGTAACCGCGGTTGCCGAAAACAAAAATGCTGTGACGATCAGGACAGTGAGCGCGAGCCGGTGTCCGATTGAAATTATATGCATCAAATTCTCCCAATTATTACGTGTTGGAACGTCAGGCCCCCTATCTCCCGTGCCGACGGTCGTTCGCTAGATGGTATGCCTACATGCGAAGAATGACAAGTCGTGTCCGTGGTGGCAGCGCTAAGATGTTACGATACGGATAATTTGGCGTGGATAAAATCCGCATGTTCGAGTTTCAGACTTGTGCTGATACTGCGAATTTCCTCGACCTCTGTATGATCAACGACCCCGTCGGCCGCTGCGATTTGGAATAAGATCGTAAGGTAGGCCTGGCGCTGCTCGCGAGTTGTGGCCGCGAAGAAGTCCCGGGTCAGTCGGTAATAATCCAGATCTGCGCTGATCTCCTCGACAGCTACATCGACCACAAAACGAGCGTCGGTTTCGCTCAGGTTCCAATGGTTCACCAGGTGTTTGGCCATGGCCTCACATTCGGTAGGGTCCACGTGCCCATCGGCATGGGCTACACGGGCCATGAGTCCCCCAGCTAAACAAAGAAGACGAAGCTTGTCTTCTGTGATGGGCATCGCGTTACGCCCTTCTTCAACCTGTCGTTGCACCCCATAGTAGACCTTGTTGGTAATATAATCTTCGAAATATTTTTCACGATTGGGTGCGTTATCCAGCGCTGTGTTTCGGCGAGATACGGAGGATTTCATTAGTCCACCGAGTCGACCGAGAAGCCCTGTACCCACCGCATCTAGGGCATTGGAGATCTCATCAAGGACCTGTTGCTCGTCAGCCGAGACCACGCCATCCGCAGCCGCAACTTCGGAGAGGGCGCGATGGACCAGGGCTTTATCTTCATTCGTTCGGATATTGGCCTGAAGCTCGGCGATGAGTCGCTCGCGTTCGGCCGAGCCGACGGGGGCTTCCAGGTACATTTCCAGTGTCGTCCATTCCTGCCCGGAAAGGTCTGGGAGACGAAATAGGAGATCTTTGAGAGCGTTCCTTTCGTTGGTGTCGAGTGTGCCATCGACCCAGGCGACGGCTATCATTACTCGTGCCAATGACATGATGAGGTTGGAATCCGACATTCTGTATTCTCCAAAGAATGGTGGTGGGGGGGGCTACATGGATATGGAACCCTTACGGAAATCCGTAGGGGAAATATGGGCGTTGATTAGAACCGGGTGTCCCTCTCTCGACAAACGAATCGCTTCGTCCAAAACGGCGGGGACATCTTCGGGCCGCTCCAATAAGAGGCCTTTGCCGCCACAACCCTCGGCAACCGTATGGTAGTCGGTATAGCGAAGGTTGGTGCCCACGTCATCGCCCAGGATTTCGACCTGTTCGCGAGCGATCTGCGACCAACAGGCGTCATTGCCAACGATGGCGATGACCGGTGTTTTATGACGAACGAAGGTGTCGAATTCCATGGCACTGAAACCGACGGATCCATCACCATAGATAACCCAGACATCTGCGTTGGGTCGGCAGAGTTTTGCGGCGAGGGCGAAACCTGCCCCCACTCCAAGGGTGCCAAAGACCCCGGGATCAAGCCATGATAACGGTGTGCGTGGTTGTACTACATAGGACGCGGTAGCTACGAAGTCTCCTCCATCTGCAACCAGCACGCTGTCGGCGGACAATCGTGAATCCATCGCTTTGCAAAGGCTAAGCGGGTTGATCCGTTCTACGGATTCCGTGGACTGGTGTTCAATTTCTTCATTTCGTGCGTCGTGGCGAGCTCGAAGTTGTTGGCGCCATGATTCCCAGGATTCGGACGATTGGGTATGGCTTGTGCTCAACTGGATTAGAAACTGTTGCGGATCACCGTGGATCCCAAGGCAGGGCGTACGGTTCAGTTTGAGGGCCTGGAGGTCGCGGTTAATGGATACCAGAGTGGTGGAACGGCGAATGTGGTTGCCGTAATCCAGCCGGAAGTCACATGGCACCCCACAGAGGATGACCAGGTCGGCCTCTTTTAGCGCCAGTCGTCGTTTATGGCGCATCTGCAGTGGGTGGTCTGCGCCTAACAGTCCCCGTGCCATCCCCGATAGAAAAACCGGGATCTGTAGTTTTTCGATCCCCTGGACCAACTCGTCGAGGCTATCTGGATCCAATAAGGCCTGGCTGCCGATAACCAATACAGGGCGCTCTGCTTTGGCGATACGGCGCGACGCGGCTCGGAGCTCGGATGATGTCGCGTTCTTGATCTCTGCAGCGGCAGGAGCCGGATTGTCCTGGCCCTTCACAGGGACAAATATCTTGTTGAGGTGGCGTTTCAGATACCAGTTGAGGAGCCGGGTCGCTAGACTTGGTGGGGCCGCGCTCTTCTTTAGATACCAACTGCGAACCACCTCTTCCTCGTATAGGAGGTCGACGGGGATCTCTACGAATACGGGCCCGGGAGTTCCGCTCGCTGCCAGGGTGAAGGCTCGTCGCAGGGTTGGGACCAGATCACGTACCCGCTCCGTTCGTGCAGCCCACTTTACATGCGGGCGAACGAGCGCCATCTGGTCGATGTCTTGTAAAGAACCGCGACCTTTGAGCACTGTGGCGGTCGCTCCGCCCAGAACAACGAGAGGGCTATGTGCCATCTGAGCATTCTTTATGGCGGTGATGGTGTTGGTTACGCCCGGGCCGGCCGTTACAGCCGCCACTCCTACAAGGCCACTTAAGCGAGCGTAGGCGTCGGCAGCAAAGACCGCGTTTTTTTCATCGCGGACATCGACCACATCGACACCGAGTTTCTTACACCCTGCGAGGATCGGCGAGATATGGCCTCCGCATAAGGTGAAAATATGTTCTACTCCGGCCGCCTTGATGACTTCAGCGATACGTGTCCCACCATCCATTTCAGCCCCTGTGTTTTTGAAGTCACCCCTTTTACCTTTCCCGTGACGTCCTAACAAGGGTTGCGTCTTCTGTGATGCGTTGGCTCCGCCTCTCGGGGATTAGAACAGCGTGATCTGTTCCGGGCCGGGTCGTCGAAAGGGGGAGGGCGATGGAGTGGCTGGAGAGTCGCCGTACCCGAGGCGTTGGGTCCATGTTTCATACATAGTCTTTATGATCTCCCAGCGAGGGCCACTTCCCCGCATTCGGTGACCGAACCGGGAGTCGTTTTTCTGGCCCCCGCGACATAGGGCCAGTTGGTTCATGACCCGCGCCGCCCGATCGGGAAAGGCGTGCTTCAAGCGCGCGAGAAAGACATCGTGTACCTGGCCAGGGAGGCGTAGAAGGATCATGCCTGCGTGGGATGCACCCGCCTCTCGAGCCTTCTTTAAAATGGTAGGGATCGCCTGGTCGTTTAGACCGGGGATGATGGGGGCGACATTTACACCTACGGGTATGCCCGCCTCATGGAGACGTTCGATGGTGCGAAATCGTCGCGCGGGTGTGGGGGCATGAGGTTCGATAGCGCGTGCATGTTGTGGATCGTCGAAGGGAATACTCAGGACCACACTACAGGCTCCTATGCTCGCAAGATCCTGCAGGATCGGGATATCCCGCTCGATAAGAGCGGAACGGGTGATGATACCCACGGGATTACGGTACTCGCGGCAAACCATCAGGCATTCCCTTGTCTTTTCGAGACTTGCTTCGATGGGTTGATAACAGTCGGTGACCCCGGAAAAGACGACCTGGTCTCCCTGCCAGCTTGGCTTGTCGAAGGCCTTACGCAAAAGGGCGGCCGCTTCGGGCTTATAGAGGATCTTCCGGTCGAAATCGGTACCGGTCCCGAAGTCTAGATAACTATGACCGTTCCGAGCGTAACAGTAACTGCATCCGTGGTAGCAGCCACGATAGGGGTTTACGCTAAAGGTGAAGGGGACGTCGGGGCTGTCGTTTCGCGTCAAAATGGAACGGGAATGGTCTTCGTATAGTTCCAACTGTGTCTTTGGCGGTGGACCGAGATATTCCATCGCGTGGGAATGCCATGGGTTGGGAGGGTTCGACACCTGCCGAATAGGATGTTGTGCGGTGTTATCCATGAGGATCAGGATACCTGAACAAGCGTTCAGGTCAATTGCTGTTTTGAACGTCTGGTTGCTCTGCCCGATTGGGTACGTTAGCCTCTGCGTATTCTTACCCAGGTGGCCCGTTTCAATGCGCACAATGCTACTCGTGATTTTGGCTATGTTTCTTATGGGAGGTTGTACCCGGAAACGACGGCCAGCCCCACCACCCAAGGTGAAGGCGCCGCCACAGGATGTGGTCTCCGCCAAGGCAGAGCCCAAGGCGTCAGAAGAGTCCACGCCGGTGGAAGAGCCTGGCGGAGTGGTGACCTCTCTTGAGCCTATACCGGTGGCTACCTCGGTCGAGACGTTGATGGAATTGAATCTCCCGCGGGTTAAAGGGGAATTCGGCGTACCGGATACCCCGAGTGTTTTGGTGGGGATGGATGCCATTGGCATCTATGTGGCCAAACCGCCGAATGATCCTGTCGATCCACCACCGGGCAAGGGAGACGCCTCGTCACCCGGTGAACAGGTTGATGCCACGACGGACCTGGAGATCGTGGTCCTTGAAGACGGTAAGATGAAGGCAGAAGAGAAACCATCTGGACCAGGGATCCCAAAGTTGATTACGGCGCTGAAGGCTTTAAAGAACTTCCAGAACCGTGTTCTGGCGGAGGCGATGTCTCGGGAGTATGGAGATCTGTCTTTATATGTTGACCGTAAGATACCCTTTGCGACCCTCGCACAAGTACTGCAAAGCCTCGAACAGGCCGGTTTTCGAGATTACTATTTTGTAGTGGGTCCACCGGAGGCATTGACCAGCATTAAGAATGAGGTTCCCCGTCTGCATATGCGTGATCTATTACCGGAAGACGTGGAAAAGCTGGACCATTGGCAGGGGG
>MDTE01149045.1_pt1 | contig 21439 bp, 14 predicted proteins | sample 811231 | NCBI WGS metagenome assembly MDTE01 (sample SAMN05326651, study PRJNA326480) | marine metagenome | isolation source: seawater | place: Indian Ocean: Red Sea | collected 2010
ACTAATTTCATAGAGGATACCGATTGAACACCCAAAACTCCAGCTGAATGAACAACATGATTTGTCCTAGAAGTATTATTTCCTCCCAAATACACATTACCATCCACGTGTAATTTTTGTTGTGGATCAGATACATTTATTCCCACATTACCCGATTTAACAATACGCATTTTTTCTGTTCCATTTGTAACAAACGTCAAATAATCTTCACTTCCCACACTAGTTCCTCCAGATACATCTATATAGGTATTATCATCTACATCTCTAGGAGCTTTTAAGGATTGCCAACCATCTCCACTATAACCTTCAAATTGCTTCCTATGTGTATTAAATCGTATAGCACCTATATTAATCGGAATTTCAGGCGGTCTTTCACTATCATCACCCATTGGCATAATCACACTATTAGATGAAGCAAATTTAACCTTAGATGTTCCACCACCTATTGTTAAGGTCTTTGTCATAATATCACTCATCATTGTTCTATCTTTGTCACCTCCGGCTAATATATTTGCACTTATATCTATATCATCTACCACTACCAATTTTTCAGTTCCATATTGACGTATTTTATTTAAATGTAATTCACTTACCACATTTACTACTCCATTAGCATCACCACCTGTTATATTTGCTATTTCTACTTTACTTGTATTACTACCAATCTTAATGGTTTTGTTTGTATCTATAAATAATTCTTTATCTTCATTTGTTCCAGCTATAATATTTTTATCTACTCTAATATCTCCATTAACGTGTAATTTGGATTCAGGTGCTGTAATACCTATACCAACATTTCCTCCTTTTCTTATCACTACTGAACTAACATCTGTTTCATATCCCATATATACATATCTATCTCCTTCTGTAGCATCTTGATGAGCCGCCATATTAAATCGACTTCTATTACCATTTTCACTTATATCTAATGTAAAACAAGTATCATCATTTAATCTTGTATAAGTCCATTCATGTTGATCATGTTTGACTTGTAATCTAGAATTATGGTCTAATTTCGAATCTTTTCCTAATCCCAAATTTCCACAAATATCCAAATACATTTTACCAGTTCCTTCAGTAATAAAAGTTAATTTATCTTCATCGCCATCTCCTTCAGCATCAATATAAGTATCCGCATCAATATCTACTGGAGCCATCAATGAATACCAATTGGTTCCATCACTACCTTCAAATCTATTTTTATCAGTGCTATATCTTACTGCTCCCTGTTCTGTTCTACGTTGAGCTTCAGTTCCTATAGCTAGTATAGTAGAATCTACACTATTAAATTGAACTCTAGAATTTGTACTTCCTATTTTGATTTTTTCATTTGTAACATCAAAGAATAATTCTTTTTCTTTATCACCTCCTCCTAGAATATTTGCACTAAAATCCATATCAGTAAGCACAATTGTTTTATTGTTATTTGTAGAACCTGTAATATGTGCTATTTCTACTTTACTAATATTACTACCAATTTTAATGGTTTTGTTTGTATCTACGAAAATTTCCTTATTTTCTTCATCTTCGGTAGATATGATATTACCACTAACTTCCAAATGCCCACCTGTAGTAACGGTGCTATTTCCACCTCCTATTAAGATATTACTAGTAGTTACATCTTTAAATATTTCTTTATTTTCATCGGTTCCTCCTAATATGTTTGTATCTACTTGAATATTACCATTTACATGTAATTCAGCAGATGGCACAACACTTGAAAAATAATTTGGATTGTCTAAACTGCTTATACCTACTAATTTATTTGAATAAATCCAACTGTTTGGATGAACATTTTTTGATAGCCATGAATTTACATCAAATTCTTCTTCATAATCATCACTTGTATCAGCAAAAATATCTACAATAGTTAAATTATCATTACCACTAATCACTTTGGCATAATTCAACCATTCATCTAATGTCACCTCACTTAAGCTATTCGCGTTAGAATATGGATAATTTTGAACTTGCCCTGAAACAATTGTTGAAATAACAGATAAATCTGTTTCTCCTGATGTATTAGACGAACTACTTCTATATAAAACTAATACAGTATTAGGTGGCTCACTAAGTTTTCTTTTTCTTAATTTCATTTGACCGTCTGATACAGCTATTTTATGTTGATCACCAACCCAAACACTATTTTCACTAACAAATAGTTCTTTTATACGCTTATCTACTGAACCTAATGATACTTTATTATCTACATTGGGTATTATATCATTTGTTAAGGTTATACTAGTTGTTGCATCTGATGGTGTTGCGCTAGATAAGGTATTTAATTTAAGTGTTAATATCTTAGATGTTCCACTAACATCTAATAATTCAGTTGGAGTAATAGTTCCAATACCCATATCACCATCTGGTGTTATAATTGCTCTTTCCTGTCCTTTTGTAGCAAATAATAATCTTTTATTTCCATCTATATCACCATTATCAAATGCTGGTTCAGCTGTAATAAATGTATCTTTTTGTGTATTTGATAACCCTCCTAACATAATCCATTCATTGTTTAAACAACCTTCGAAAACATCATGTGTTGAATTATATCTTATTGAACCTTTATAACTAGCTGTTGGTGTAGGTTTTTGATTACTTTGACCATTTGGTAACATAATGGAATTTGTAGAATTAAATTTAACATTACTAGAACCACTTCCTACTGTAATTGTTGAAGCATTAATATTTTCAAAAATAGTTTTATTTTCATCATTTGGACAAACGATATTTCCACTTATTTCCAAATGCCCACCAGTCATTACTGTTGATTCATCACCACCAATAGTTATTTTATGAGGAGAAACATCTGTATATATTTCTTTATTTTCATTTGTTGTAGAACGAATCTTATCCGTTACTCGTAAATCAGAACCTATTTTCACTATTGAACCTGGTTTATATATAGGATTACCTTGATAATCAAAAGTTAAATTATCCGTTCCTCCAATTGTAATTGTATTTGAAAAATAAATTTGATTATTTGGATCATATGTATAATTAATATCCGTGTATATTTCTTTATCTCGATTCTCGCTTGATACTATTTTATCTGTTACCATTAACATTTCGCCTATTTTTACTATACTTTTATTTGGATATGAAGTTTTTATACCTTGTATATGACCACCTGTATAATTTGTAACACTTGTTCCACCAATGCTGATTATATTATTGGATACATCATCAAATATAAATTTATCTGTATCATGTGTTCCATCAGCTACGACACCACTTAATATTTTTTCAGTAATCCTTAAATTACCACTAGTATCTATATCTCCTGTTTGGGTATGAATAGTTAATTTTGGATTAGTAGTTGTTCCTGTATCGCGAATATGTAAATTCATTTTACTTAATTCCATGGCTAAGTTGGCATTTTTGGAAGCTTCACCTACATAAAACAATAAGGCATTTTCATTAGTTCCATATGATTTTTCAGGTAATATAAATGTATCTCTATCAGCATCTATTAATTTACTTAATGATCTCCAACCACTTCCATCATAACCTTCGAAATCAGCGTAATCATTAGAAGGCCATGCTCTATCTGAAGCTTTATTAGCAGCATTTCCATCGCTATCAATATTATTACATAATCGAATAAATCCTTGATAATATTTTTTAGGATATTGAACATCATTTACAGAATGTTCCAAATCAGTATCTGGTCTTTCCAATTGAGTTCCGTGTGGAATTCGAATAGCGTCATTATTACTACAATCAAAAGTGCATCTAGCGGCTAGTAAATCCAAATCATTACTTGACATATCCTGTCTATTTATTCCTTTAGGTGCTAATAATATTTGACCATTAACATTTATTTCCATTCGTTTAAAATAATCTGTATAAAGTGCTACAGTTGAACCTTCTACTTGAGCACCGGTAATAATATTACCTGAGGCATCTACGTCTGGACCACCCGGAGTTAAAGCACTCCATTCCATTAAATTATTTACCATGGTAGAACCTTCAAATGCGTTTTTATCACTATTGTATCTAATAAAACCTAAATCATTAAAGTCTGAAATAGTTGGTCTATAAGCAATTCCGCCTCTAGGAAGTTTAATTGCATCTTTGGTATCAACATCTAAGAAACATCTAGGATTACTTCTATTAATACCTATTTGACCAGATGGATCAATTATCATTTGTTCTTTACCAAACGTATAAAATTTCAATTCATTATTATTGGATTGATGACTATCTTCAGCTGATATATATGTATCTTTGTCTATATCCATAACTGCTCCTAATTCTCTCCAACCAAAATCAGGCGCTACATCATTAATACAAACTTCCAAATTCTTTCTTTCTGTATTGTAACGAACTCCTCCTACTTCATTATAAATTCGTTGAGCTGTTGTCCCCTTTGGCATAACCATTGAATTGGTTGATGTCAGTCTAACCTTACTACTTCCACCACCAATATTAATTAAATTGGCTGAAATATCATTCCATAAGTATTTATCTTCATCTACAATAGTTGTAATATTTGCACCTATTTTCACGTCCATATCGGTTTGTAAATTATCTATTAACAATCTACCTTTTGTATTTACTGTTACATATTCACCTTCACCATTATAATAAGTATCACCTAATATGAAGGAGTCATTTGTTTCATCCCATCCCATAAATTGATTTTGACTATTGTCTCTTAATATAACAAAACCACTAGTAAAGTTAGCATTTACTGTATTACCAATACCTTTATTTAATAATATTACATTATCACTAATATCCATATTAGTAGAATGAATATGAGTTGTAGCTCCTCGAACAGTTAAATTACCTTGAATAACTGTATCATTTTCAACTCGCATATCTCGATTCACAATAACAGTATTTGTAGTGCTTCCTATATAGACATTTCCACCAGATAAATCTGTAAATATGTTTCTATCTTCTTCAATATCGTCAGAATAAATATGTCTTCCAATAAATAAATCACCATGTTTGTTAATAGTAAATATATTACCATCGACTTCTTGACTACCTAAAGCCAATCTAGTATCACCAGTTACATTTGCTTTATAACCTAATGCTATACCATGATTAACACTATCTATGACATTTAATTTACCCAATGCGATACTACTATTAGGAGTATTTTTAATAGTATTTTCACTACCAATAGCTGCTGAATTATAGGTATCATTTAATTTATTTGAGAGACCTGATACAAAAGAGTTTAAAGTATTTCCACTTACATCATTTGTCAAACCTAATATAACACTACGATCAACATTTTCTACTTTATTTTCTTTACCAAATACTAAACTTATATTACTTGTTTTGACATCATTACTCATACCCATGACACTAGAATTTGTTAATGTTTTCGATTCATTTGTTGAACCAATTATTATACTGTTTTCAACATTATTTGTTAAATTTTGATTACCACTAGTAATTGTATTTAAGGTATTTCCACTTACATCATTATTTGAGCCAAATGTTATGGCTTGATTTGTATCTTTAATAATATTGGATAAACCAACAGATAAATTATTAACACATCCGCTTATATCATTTGTTGTTCCTGTGGTAATTGAGGCTGTATTATTTTTACCAATATTGGATTTACCAAAAATAGCATTATTTGTTCCAGCATTTTCATTATTTTCTCTACCAGAAACTATCGAATTATTTGTATTATTACTTACAACATTTGTATTACCAGATACTAATACAGAAATACTGTTACCGATTATATTGTTATTACCTAGCGCCATAGAATTGGTAGGATTTACAACATTATTACTATCACCAATAATAGCATTTTGAGAACCATTCAAACTTTTATTGGATTTACCTAATATCATAGTATTTACTCCATTTGTTACAGCATTTGATGTTCCTAGAATGGTGTTTGTATCGGCACCAGATACATCATTAGATTTACCTGATATCAAAGTATTTTGTGTAGAATCCATAACACTATTGTTTTCTCCTATAACAGAAGTTCTATAAATTGTATTTGTGGTATTAGATTTACCATATATAATAGATTCATTAGTGGATTGAATATTATTAGATAAGCCTCCAACATTGACATTACTAGAATCTACAATTGTCTGTGATGTTCCAAATATTGCGTTTTGTTTTCCGTTATTTTCGCTATTATTATATCCACTTACCAAAGAATTACTAGTATTATTATCAATATTATTTGTATCACCCATGGTCATAGATGAATTACTATTTTTGATATGAGAATTATGACCCAAAACAGAGGAATTTGTTGAACTAGTTACTTTGTTAGATGTTCCTATAGCTATACTGGCTGTTGCTTGGTTATTAATATTACTTTTGCCCATAGTCATACTATAATCAGAGGCAGAAGATGTATTACTTTCTCCAAAAAGTTGATTTTGAGATCCATCTAATTCATAATTGCTTATACCAGCAATCATTGAATTAGTAGAATCAGTGATTGTATTTTGAGTTCCAAATACACTCACTTCTCCGCTTCTTAAATTGTTATTGTTTTTACCAGTTGCTATACTATTAGTTGATGAAGTTTGTTGATTTGATTGTCCTAGTAAAGTAGTATTTATACCATTTATCAATTTATTTTCACTACCCATCACCATACTAGAAATTGCGGATGTATTTTCGTTTTTATATCCAAATAGTATGGAATTATCACCTCCATTTTCAACATTTTCTCTCCCCAAAACCAAAATATCTTCTGAGTTTCCAGAGATATTATTATTTTTACCAAAAATAAATACTCGTTTTTCGTCCATTACAGTATTAGTATCACCTATAATTAACGAATCCCTGGTATTTTTTATATAATTAGAAGCACCATTTACAGTGTTATTACTGCTATCTAATGTTTTATTTGATATACCTCCGGTCATATTATTTAAAGAATTATAAACAACATTTGAGTTACCAAATGTAATGTTATTTTCTCCTTTGCCTTCTTTGTTATTATGACCTCCAATAATAGAATTCATTGTATTTTCACTTACATCATGAATATTACCAATTAAAGCAATTCTTTGACTATCTTTTGTAGCAATATTTTTTCCTGTAATTATAGAATTACCCATATTATTTAATACATTATTGTTACCAAAAACAGCATTATTACTACTATCATTTATATTATTTTTGTTTCCTCCCATAATATCATTCTTTGATCGGATTGTCAAATTATCTTCTCCAAATGTTACGTTATTAGTTCCATTATTTTCTCGATTTAATTTACCACTAATTAAAGAATTTGCTGTATTATTGCTAATATCATGATTAATTCCAAATACTGCTGTATCAGTTACAGTATTGATATTATTAGATGAACCAACATTAATAACTTCATAACTCTCTATATAACTATTAGAATCTCCAGATAAAATACTATTAGAAGTATTTGTTATATCATTATTATTACCTCCGATAATAGATTGACTAGCATTAGTAACAGTATTTAATAAGCCAGAAATAGCATTATATATACCAGAAGTTATAGTGTTATCTTTACCTGAAACAGTAGAAGATACTTCTGTTGTTACTGTATTGTTTTCACCTGAAATAATACTTTGGCTTGAATCATCAACAGTATTTAATTTACCTATAGTAGCATTATTTTCTCCATTTTTTACTATATTAGTATCACCTGTTAATAAACTATTATTTTCATTTAAAATGGTATTATCTTTACCATTTACAGTTGTATTATTTGAGGTCGTGCTTGTTTGATTTTCACCTAATAATGTATTAGCATTTCCTCCTGTTTCATTATGATTTATTCCAGCAATAAAAGAATAGTTATTATTTGAAACAGTGTTATTTTTACCTGTTATTAAGGTATCATTCACAGTTGTTGCTGTATTATTTTCACCGATAATTCCAGAATGAGTTGTTGTTGTGGTGTTATTAGATAAACCGCTTGTAATTGTATTTGATGTTGATTTAATGGTTTGACTAGAACCGAAAGTAGCATTATTTTGTCCATCATTTTCTTTATGATTATAACCAGATATTAAGGATTGTTTGGTATTTCCACTTATATCATGTAAATATCCAGTAGCCAAAATAGATGTATTGCTATCAATTTTGTGTGTATGTCCAAAAACGCTAACATTTGAACTATCTTTTACATGATGCGCTTGTCCATGAATATTACTATAATGATTTTGAGATATGGTATTATTAAATCCAGATAACATAACGGAGGTTGAATCGCCAACAGTTTGATTTTTACCAAAAATATTATTGGTATCTCCGTTTATTTCACTATTATTAGTTCCTGATAAAAAGGAGTTATTTGTGTTGCTTATAACATTGCTGGAGCCTTGAGTAAAAATTAAATTAGAGGCAGTAATGCTATTTGATTGACCAGATAATAATGAATTATTGCTTGTTGTTTCTGAATTACTTGTTCCAAAAACGGCATTATTAGACCCATTAATAAGTATATTGTTATTACCAGCTGTTATATTGTTATTTGTTGTTGTTAGGTCGTTACTTTCACCAAATGTAGCATTTCTTAGACCTGTTTTTTCTAGATTTGATTTACCTACTACAATTGAATTTATTGAATTACTACTTACATCATTATTAGAACCAAATACTGCAACTGTTTGGTTGTTTTTTAATAAATTATTATCACCTAATGCGAAGGAACCTGAACAATCATGTAATTCATTAGCAAATCCAACAGTTAATGATCTTTTGGTAGAAATATTTTTATTACTTAAACCGCTAATTAATGTGTTTGTAGAGGTTGTATTTGTGTTTAATTCACCTAATGTGGTATTATTATTACCACCAGTTTCTGTATTATCTTTTCCAGAAACAAATGAATTATGGTTATTAGTTCCACTATTTGATTTACCTGATAACATAGTATTATAATTACTTGTAGATTGATTTAAGTTACCAAATGTGGTATTATTTGAACCGTCTGTTATAGTATTTTGTAATCCACTAGATAGTGAATTATCGGTAGTTTTTAATATTGAAGTATTACCAAAAGCAATATTATTATTGCCACCTGTTACTTGATTATTATATCCACTAGTTAAAACATTTACTGAATTACCACTTGAATCGTTTTGTTCTCCTAATAAAGTGCTTCCTTTTGAATCAACAAGTTTATTATTTTTACCTGATATTAATGAATATTCAGTATTATTAGTTGTATTTGTTAATCCAAAAATACTACTTTCAGAAGCTGTTGTTACATTATTTGATAATCCAGAAATAATACTTTGTGTAGATGAAATAATAGTGTTTGTTTTACCATTTGAAAGGGTATTTAAATTATTTGAATTAGCATTACTTTCTCCAAATGTGCTATTATTATTACCATTGGATTCAATATTTGATTTACCAGAAATAAGGGAACTTGTATTTGTATTAGAATTGTTTGTTTGACCTATGATGCTTGAATAATTAGAGTTAGTAACAGTATTGGTGAGACCGGCTGTTAAGTTTTCATTAGAACCACTTACATTATTAGTTTTTCCTGATATTAAATTGTTAGTAGAACCTGATACGCTATTATTTTCTCCTCCTATAAAAGTTTGATTTGAACTAGAAACACCGTGAGATTTACCAAACATTAAATTATAGTTACCATTGTTTTCGTTATTTGCATGACCGATTACAAATGATCCTAATGTTTGATTGGATAAGTTATTGTAGTCTCCAAATACTGTGCTACTACTAACATCGGTAGCTTCACAATGAGAACCAAACATATTAACTACATGACATCTACTTAAATCTAAAAATTGTCCAAAACCAGTATTTAGATATCCTGTTACAAAAGTATTATTATTACCAAATAGGTATGAATTACTACATAAAACAAAATTTTTGTCTCCAAAAATAGTTGATTGTACAGGAGAATATAATCCATCAGATGAGATATGACCTAAAATATTATTTGTTCCGGATATGAAACCAGCAGAACAATCAAAAACACGATTGTTTTTTCCAGTTACGAAATTACAAATAGAGTCATATGAATTATAAATGATATTTTCAGCACCGAAAATATAACTATCTTCACCATTTACGATTTTGTTATCATCACCAAAGCAAAAAGCTCTTTGTTGATCTTTTGTTCCTAATAATGTAATATTTTTACCCATACCAAATGATAAACTAGTTTGTATTACTACTGTTTGACCGGCTCCAATAGAGTTACCACTAATTTCAACATCATCTTCACCACATTTTATAAAGGGTTTATCCCAATAATTTAAATCAAGCATAGCTTTAGGGTTATGTGAGCCTACAGTTAAATTATGTTGAGAACTGATAATACCATCGCCAGAAACATCTACAATGGTGGTTCCAGAAAATACTGGATATTTCATATATTGTTGATCTCCTACAGTTATTCTACCTTCAACATTAAATTCAGCTTCAAAAAGATCTACATCGTAAAGATTTCTCAATACCCCTACAGGAACACCTTGTAAATAAACGTTATATTTATTAGCACTTACTTGGCCTGCTAACCAGGATCCTGTTTTAGCTTGATCAGATTCAACTTGTAATAAATGGTCAGTTCCATCATCATCAGAATAAATAAGACGATAACCGTTAAATCGTAAAGCACCAGGAGGTTTATATGAAGTAACAGTTGTCATTTTTTTCATTACTAAAAATTTGCTAGTTCTAATATTTCCAGAAACATCAACCATTGCCACATTATATGGTTCTAAAGCTGTAGGTTCATCTGGATTATGACCTATTAATAATTTACCATCATCTCTTAAGAGCATTTTGACGTTTGAACCCATAGTATCCATAGTATTATTGTTGTCTTTATTAACAATAAATTTAATACCGGTAAATAATCTTACATCATTTAAGTTATGATTTTTATGTCTTTCATAAAACCCTAATCCAGTAGCTTCTGAACCATCGCTTTTTTCACATAAAGCAAAATTACCATTATTGCTATATTCTAATCTCCTATATTCGGCCGTATCACCAAATGATAATCGAGACATAGGGGCACGAGTTCCTATACCCACTTGTGTCGTGCTACCATCATTATCATGATATAATTCTAGATTATCACCTCGTTGCCAAAAATTAGATTTCTCAAATAAAACACTAACTGCTTTAACATTTCTATTTCTTTTTACTCCACTTTGCTGTTTCCACTGAGACATTTATATAATAATAGATTATTATTATTATTTTTTTTTGCATTAAATATTTTAAATTAGCAGCTTAAAACTAGATAATAATAAAAAAAAATATTTACATTAATGAAGACAATTAAAATTATCTAAATATTTATTTTATTTAGATATAGCAAATGGGGTACCGAATTGAAGTCTCGCTTGCGCTTAAAAACTTAACAAGTTTTACAGAAACTAAACACAAAATTGTTGATAAATCCAAAAAAAATAATTGTGTTTATTTTTATGAAAATTATGAAACAACTAAAAAAAAACAAAAATTAATTTACACATTTATTTTTGAAGAAGAAAATGATATAGTGTCTTTTATCCGTTATATTAAGGATACCCCAAAAGTTTATATAGATTCTATATATATGGAAGATCCAACAGTAATATTATTATATGCATCAAAAGAATATATAAAAATAATGGACAGAGATAAAGTTAATGATTATTTACAAAAAAAGAAATCATGTGAATTATATCAACATGCTCCTAATATAATCAAAATTATTTAAGTTTTGTTGTTTTTAATGTTTTAGATTTTCTGTTTCTTTTCTTTTTTTTCTTTTTTTTTAGGGTTTTATGTTGTGTTTTGGATTTTCTTTGTTTTTTTTCTTCTTTGTATTCACCACCTAAATTCATTAGATTATCAATAATAGGTGACCTATTATTAGGATTTAATAAAGCATACAATTGATTTTTATTTAAATGTTGATAATATACTTTTTTGTTGTTTCTAGCATATATTTCACCTTTATTATTATCAATATTTAAATGTGTTTCTTGGTCATTTACAATTTTACCATCAACAATATTTTTCATATAACTAGAATTATGTATTTTAACGTTCATCTTATAATAAAATAATATTAAAATATATTAAAATGGATAATTTACCAGAACCTAAAATTAAAAATAAATATGAGGTTGAAAAACCAATTAATATAAAAAAATTAAAAACAGAAAAATATTTGGATAAATTTTTTAACAAAGAATTTTTACAAGAGTATTTTAAAAACACAGAAAAGAGAACTAAAAATTAAGCACTAAAAAAAAGACACTACGCTTTAAGCATGAAAATGTACATCCTATAATCAGAAAATTGAATTGAATTTATACTTTTATTATTAAGTATATAATATTAATAATAAAATGACAGTAACTTCTAAAATATATGGGTGGGAAAAATGGGATATTTTTATACATTCAACAAAAGGACTGTCGCGACATTCTCCACATATTCGAATGGATAAAACCGGTAAAACTATTAATTTCCATCATCATGGGATATGTAAGGTGACCGGTTGGGAAGTGGATCATGTAATTCCTAGAGCAATTAAACCATCATGGTGGAATAAATTTGAAAATTTATGTGCTCTTCAATGGCAGGAGAATAGGGCCAAGTCCAATAAACTTGACTTTCTTAACAAAAAAATTCACGACTTTTACTTAAATGAAAATTTGTTTATTCCAAATAATCGTGGAACAAGATTATATGTAAATACTCATTATTGGTGTTGGGCTAACTCAAAGGTTAGGGAACCACAAATGTGTAAAATTAAGGAAATAAACCGAAAATTCATATTAGTAGAATGGACAATAAATGGCAAAACAAGTAAGGTTTATCCTTCATCTCGTTTGTTTAAATCTCTTGATAGAGTAAAACGACGACTATAAAATCGAATTAAAAAACTTATTTTTTAATATCAATATAACATATTTTACAATGGCATACAACCAAGCAATTATTAGTACTTTGTCTGAATTAGCCACCTTTAAAGCAAAGGATGGCAATCACTTTAAAGCAAGAGCTTACGATAGAGAGAAAGAAAAGTTCATGCTTCTTACCAAACCAATTAATTCCGTTGATGATTTAAAAGGCATCAAAATTGGCGCTTCTACTAAGAAGGTTATACTTGAATTGTTGAACACCGGAAAAGTAAGAGATTTGGAAAAATCTCGTGGAAATCCAAAATATGATTTTGCTGATGTTTATGGTATTGGACCTAAAAAAGCTGAAGAGCTAGTAAAGGTTCATAATATTCAAAGCATTGAAGAGCTTCGCGAAAAGCAAAATGATGTTTTGAATGATGTCCAAATTAAGGGATTGAGATATTATGAAGATGTCTTAGAGCGTATTCCACGCAAAGAAATTAAATTATATGAAAAAAAAATGAGTGCTATTTTCGATGAGTTAAATACTGATGGAAAAGCTAGCATGACTATAGTGGGTTCTTATAGACGTGGTGCAAAAGATTCTGGTGATATTGATGTTATCATTACTTCTACCAAAAAGAAAACGGATATTTTCGAGCGCTTTTTGGATGAACTTAGCAAAAAGAAAATATTAACAGAATTCTTATCACGTGGTAAAAAGAAATCTTTAACTGTTGGAAAACTTCGTGGAAAACCAGCACGTAGATTGGATTTCATGCAAACTTCAAGTGATGAATGGGCATTTGCTATCTTGTATTTTACGGGTAGTAAATTGTTCAATACCTTAATGAGAGCCAGAGCAAATGAAATGGAACTCACGATGAATGAACATGGATTGTATCATTTTATTAAAAAAAAGAAGGGTGAAAAGCTTACTAAAAAATTTAAGGATGAACAATCTATTTTCAAATATTTGGGAATCAAATATGTTACACCAGAACAGCGTAACAAGTTTGAAAATTTCGAGCTAATTTAATATATTAATGTAAATCATTTAAAATATAACTTACATTAATAAAAAGATGAGTAGAAAAATAATCCCTACTATACAATCTGATTCTGATATGGATTCTTTTGAATCCATGGAATCTCAAAAAAATGAAATTAAAAAAAAAATACATCAATTTTTTGATTGGGATGGTGATGGCAAAGTTGAAATTGATGATATGAAAAATAATTGTGGAACTTGTTTAAATTTTATATCTTATATATACGATGTTAGTCTAGATAATTTACCAATGGGATCTTTTATAGGAATGTTAATTACTATATCTGGTATTTCTTTAATTTTGAGCGGTGTCACCGCATCTTCTGATATTCTTTTAAAATATAATGAAGATTTATATTCTTTTAAACAATATTATTATACTTCTGTAATTTCTTTTCTATTATTACATACGGCTGTTTTTCTTTATGGTATTAGTATATTTATATTAGAAACTAGAAGAGAAATATGCCAGATAGAAGAAGTAGGTTGCTATTGTTGTTGTAAAAATAAATCAAAGCTAAGACGAGGTTGTAAATGTTTTCAAAGTTGTGCTCAAAAAAGCGTTCAAACAGCATGGGGAGTAATAGGAACAATATTAATGTTTATCTTTTATTTTATAACTATTGGATTTTTTATAGTATCGCTATCTAGCACATCTATTTCTTTTTTCTTAAATAACAGTTGTGATAGCTTTTCAAATATGATAGTTCGATATAAAAATGTTTCATTAGATTATATTCAAGATGCTAAAATGCATGTTAATAGTGCGGATTCTACAGCATTAATGATAATAGGAAAATATAATAAGTGTATGAATATGAAAACACAATATATAGATCATGGTTTTGGTCGCATGTATGAAAGAGAACGATTTACATTTATGGAGGGTCCAGAAAGAAGACAAAAATTTGTTCCTGATGAACCAAATTTAAATTATAATCCTATGGAAAAATTAGCAGAAGGACGTGAAGTATTGGCCGTATTAAATGAAACCATTTATCAAACAGAATTACAAATTAATTATTATGATGAACAATTAACTGTATTTAAAAAAATATGCTATGATTATGCTAGCATTTATGATAATTTATATATGATAACTATAGGTGGTGGTTTGATACTTGTATCTCACTTTGTTATGTTTGCCGTTCATTACAAATATTTTTCAGTTTGGAACTATGAAGTAAAATTAGTTAAATTGAATGGTTACTACATAACGGACAAAAAATAATTTATTTAAATCGAATAATATAATTTAATAAGAATAGAATGAAATTATATTATGCTTACACGTTATAATAAAACGATGGACAAAGTTGTCAAAAATTATAAAAAACAAGGAATTAAATTTTTAAAATCATGCACAGAAAAGCAAATAGGCGAAATAGTTCGTTTAGCAAATAATGGTTATTACAACAATGATAAACCTATTATGACGGATTTACAGTATGATAAATTAAAATTATTTATTGAAGATAATTATCCTGATTCAAAAATAAATAAAATAGTTCCACATACAACTATTACTGTTACTAAAAACAAAGTTAAATTACCTTATGAAATGTGGTCTATGGATAAAATAATTAAAGAATCAAAGGTAAAAAAAAAACTACAGAGTATCACTCAACATCAATTAATAAGCGCAAAACTAGATGGGATTTCATTAATGGTTACTACTGAAATGGGTAAAATGCAATTATTTACAAGAGGAAATGGTCGTTATGGACAAGACGTTAGTCATTTGGCACCATATCTTAATATACCTCACATTCCATATGGAACTGTAAGAGGTGAATTGTTAATAAAAAGAAAAATATTTCAAAAAAAATACAGTAAAAAATTTGCTAATGCTAGAAATTTTGTATCAGGACTTGTAAATGCAAAAAACATTAATGTAGATATGATAAAAGATTTGGATTTTGTAGCTTATGAATTAATTGAACCTCAAAGAACACCATATGAACAATTTCATTTCCTACAACAATTTAAATTCAATGTTGTACAACATTTAAAGATAGAATTTAAATCATCTAATGTGATGGTTTTAAAAGACTTACAAAATATTTATACGAATTGGAGAAGCAATTATGATTATGAAATAGATGGACTAATTATATGTGATAATATTGCCGTAGAAAGAATATCTGGCAATCCCAAACATGCGTGGGCATTTAAAATGATTTTAGATGAACAAATTGCTACCAGTGTTGTAGAAGAAATGATTTGGTCACCTAGTAAAGATGGATATTTAAAACCTAAAATAAGAATTAAGCCTGTGAATTTGTGTGGAGCAAAAATTACATTTGTTACCGTTCATAATGAAGAATGGAGACGTAAAAATGGAATTGATGTAGGCTCTGTTATAGAGATTATAAGAAGTGGTGATGTTATACCAAAAGTTCATAAAGTTATTAAAGCGGTTGAAGTAAAAAATCCTCCAGCACATTTTAAAGTAAAAATGAAAGGTGTTGATTATGTATTAGAAAATCCCAATGATAATTCTACAGTAAAAATGAAGTCAATACATGCATTCTTTGTTCAAATAGGCACAGAAGGGTTGGGTCGAGGGAATATTAAGCGTATTATAGAGGCAGGATTTGATAATGTTCAAGATATATTAAAAATGTCTTACGAAGATTTTATGAAGGTAGAAGGTTTTAAAGAAAAAACGTCTCAAAAATTAGTAAATTCGATTAAACAATCAATGGAATCAGTTGAATTACCTGAATTAATGATAGCTACAAATATATTTGGTAGAGGTTTGGGTGTGAAAAAATTAAGAGTTATTATGGAAAATTATCCAGATATTTTGTTAAAAATAGAAACTTATGATGCAAAGGTGGAAAAAATAAGTAAATTAAATGGATTTCAAGTAAAAACAGCCAAAAAATTTGTAGATCATATAACAGAATTTATTAAATTTATTAATGTAAATCAATTGCAAAAAAAAGTAATGGTTGTTAAAAAGAAGGGTTATAATATCGGACATCCTTTATATGGTAAAAAGGTAGTATTGACTGGTTTTCGAAATAAAGAGTTTGAAAAAGCTTTAAAACATATAGGTGTTAAATTATCAACATCTGTTAGTAAAAATACAGATTATCTGATTTATAATGAAAAAAATAATTCTAGTAAAATGGTGAAAGCCAATAATTTAAATATAAAAACAATTCAATTAAATGAATTTATACATAAATATATAAAGTGATGTCGATAGCCGCACAGAAAGTTTTTGACAATGATGATCTTAGAAAACTTATTTTTTCATTTCATGCGGAATTTCTACATGAAACAAGAATAGGTCGATGTTTAAATAAATTAAATGAAAAACATAAAGATTGCAAAGATGATTGCGAATATAATTGTTTAAAATGTATATTAAATAGTTATTGTTTGTTTTATATAGCCTGTTGTTGTAATTGTAATTGTGTGTTTTTTTATAATTGGTTAAGAAATTATAGAATTTAACTTAATTTATGAATATAAGGATGACAATGTTTTAATTCATTATTTTCATCGCCTATTCTATTAAATAAATAATGACTTATATAAGAGCTGTGAGATACAATAGCTATATATTTTTCTTTTCGAGTTTTAATAAAATCAATCATCTCTTTTACTCTTTCATTTAATTCATCTATCGTTTCATATCTATCATGTCTCCATTTTTTTTCTACATCATCTTGTATAAATGAAAAATCTACATTTGGATAACATGGGCGATATTCTGTTATTGATTTTCTATAATTACAACGGTCTAATCCTTGTGAATATTCCATAACGGAATCTAAAGCTATTATTGGAATATTTTTTTTACAAAAAATATTATCAGTTGTTTGTAAAGTTCTAAGAAGAGGTGATGTAATAATTAATTCTATTTTATCTATATCTTCCCATGTTTCACCTAAATTTTTTGCTTCTTCTACGCCTTTTTTAACAAGAGGTGTATCACGATATTTTAAATAAACTTTTTCTCCTTGTTCCCAAAATAAAACATTGTGTAAAGCCGTCCCATGTCTAATAAAATATAAAACTTTCATTTTATATAATATAAATTTTTTTTTTATATTATTTTATATCTATTATTAATAAAATTTCTAGCTCTGATTTTTATAGAATGATATAATTTTTTATAACATTTTAAAATATTTATATCTCTATCTTCACCTCCTAATATAATTGAACTTAGTTGTAAATATTTATCACTTTCACTATTATATATTTTATCACCTATTTTTGATTGCCATGTTTCTCTATAATTTATTAATTCTCTTTGAATATTAAATATCATATCATCTAATCTATTTTTTTTCAATGTAACCCATTCTGTTCCTGTATATATTAATATTTTTTCATTATAAGGTGCTTCATAAAATCCTCTAATAGGAATGTCTTCATTTAATGTATTAGGTATTTTTGATTTTATTAATTCAACAATACCATCAACAAAACCTAGTTCAATTAAATTTTGAATATTTTCATCTGTTATTTTTATTGTTTCTATAAAATGTTCAAATGAATCTAACTTGTTTATATTTTCATTTAAATATTTTAATAAGTTTATTTCCTTAGGTTTTAACAATTTGTTTTCTAATACTTTAATTCTCTTTGTTTTATCGTTATTATCTTTTACTAATTTTTTTACTAAAACAGTTAATTCTTTTAAATTTAATATTTGATCATTTGTTCCACCATGCAATATATCACATATTGCAAAATGTTTTCTAAAGCATTTAGCGTTTGAATATTGTTTATTACAATGAATGCATGTAGTCATTAATTTAATTTATTAGTAAATTAAATTATTCGATTTTATTTATATCTTCTTATTTATATAATGTATTCCAGAAATAATTCTTGTTTTGGTCTCAAATATCCAAAAAGAGACCCTAGATTAAACGAAAAACAATACAAAAAAAAAGCTAGTCAATTTACATTAAATAGAAAATTGATAGCAGTCACTAGAAATTACGCACAAAATCAGTCTGTTAAAGCCAATGCTAATTGCCCAAATCAAGTTCAAATCACCAATGCTGGAGGACCAGGTGATTCTACTCCAGCTAAAAATGAATATTGTTGTCTAAAAAAAGGTTATAAAGGAAGAACCACAGATGTTGGCAGTGGAATTGATAGAAAACATAATAGTTACAATCGTTATTTAGCGCGTAAAACTGGATGGGTATTAAGACAACAATTATGTTAATTTTCTTATAAAAAATACATAATTTGTTCCTTTAGATATACAAATACAATGGTCGTTATCTTTTAATTTCTTTGATATACTACTTGAATGAACTAATATATCATTTTCAATATCTCTTAAAGAACTATATAGTTTTATGGATGTATCTGGATATAATACCAAGTAATTATTTTTTTTTATAAATTTCATCATATTAACTTCATTTTTTAACTCTATTGACATATTAATTAAATATTAATACATTTATTTAATATGTTTAATAATATAATTTTTGAAAATCGAATTAAAAATTTACACATATTAAACATTATAACAATGGCTTGTATAGTAGAAACACAAAGTGAAAAACAAATAAATCAGGAACCTGATTGTCCTTCTTGTAGAAAATTTTATAAAAATGAAATATTTGATGATTTTTGCTTTAAATGTTTTATGATAAACCGACCTGAAAAATATCAATTAGTTGTTGAAAAAAAAGGTATCTTTGATAATATTTATAATGATGAAGAATTAAATAGTATTGTTATGAAAAATACTATTTCAAATAAACACGGATTATGGAGAGGAATTAAATTAATATTAAGACATCCAATTGATAGAGAAAATAGATTTATTGCTTTAGAATCTATATTTGATGTTTTAAAAAAAATTGCGAATGTATCTACTACTGGTTTAGGTTTAACTGCTAAACAAGCTGGATTTTTATGGGATAAATTTAAACCAAATGGAAATTTTAAGTTTAATACAGATTGGAGAATTCAACATTTATTTTGTGGTTGTGTTGTTGATTACTGGAATTTAAATTCAGCAAAAAATGGCTCAGTAGGATATTGTTATTATCAATCGTCAAAACCTTATAAAAATGAAAAATTTAAAATACCTCCTTTATTATTGAAATATGGAAAACTAAATAAATATAAAAAATTGACTAGAAAAGAATTTGAAAGAATGGAATTTTGGTTAAAAAGCTTACCATTTTAAACTGCTCCTCTTACAATATCAACTACACCTTTTACATCTAAATCATCACTTAAAACTTTTTTTACTATATTGTTTTCTGATATAAATCTAACATAAAATACAGCACCTATTACTACTATAAACCATAAACCAACCATCCAATAAACCTTTGTTCTATTAGAATCATTTGGTTTCATTCTTAATATTTCGACAAAAGGATCAATTATATTATGGTCATCTTCTGTAATTTCTTGAGTAAGCATAGTCAGCCAACTTCCACCTAATATCATAAGAGATATTAAACATAATGCTAAAAAACCTAAAGAAACTAAAGCTAACCATTTAGGACCTAATAATACTAAACCTAATAATATCCATGGTAATCCTAAATGAACAGCATTCAATAACATTGCTAAATTTTTTTTTGATACAGATGATTTTTTCAAGGCTGAAGCAATTGTTTTTATTATTTTTGGTGTTTGTTTTTTTTCACCCATTTAAACTTTATTTATATTATTTTATTTGTAAAAAATCATAACTTCTTTTAATTTTATATAATAATAATAAATATGGTAGAACAAAAAAATAGTACAGTTATTACTTCTCTATTAAAAAATAAATTTAAACATCAAAAAAAGAAAAAAGACTGGAAAAAAGATAAAAAGAAACGAAAAAAAGATAAAAAGAAACGAAAAAAAGATAAAAAGAAACTAAAAGAAAATTTTTTTGTTAATGATAACAATATAGATTTTTTTATGAAATATAAATCTTTAGCGATGTTATTAAAAAATATTGAAATAAATTACCCTTTTTATATCGTTTCACTTTGTTGTTTATATTTTTTATCTTTAAAAACCAAAAAACATTATTTTATTACTATATTAAGTTTTATATTTATAAGCGGTTTTGGATATTTTGTTCATTGGTGTTCTCATGCTATACCATGGACAGAATTATATTCACAACAAGATAATTTTTTTAGTCAAAATATTTATACAGACCAAATTATTAGATGTTTTTTAAATTTTATTGAATTTCATGATGTTACCCATCATGATTCTTCTATTAATAAACAAATTCAGAATATATTTTTAGAAGCCATTAATAATTCTGTAACACAAGGTTTGTTATTTGTATTTGCTGCTATTATTATAAAACAAGTTGATTTATGGGCTTGCGTGCTATGGGCTTTATTATATGCTACTTTTCATAATATTAATTATGTTTTACATAGTCCAGAAACACATGTAAATCACCATATAGATCCTACAACCAATTTTGGTATTGATATATGGGATATTATATTTAATACTAAATATCCTGGAGAAGAACCTGAAAATTACAATCATTACGGTATTAATTTAATTTTATTAACAATTATCATGTATTATTTAATTCCAG
>MDTE01039136.1_pt1 | contig 21437 bp, 23 predicted proteins | sample 811231 | NCBI WGS metagenome assembly MDTE01 (sample SAMN05326651, study PRJNA326480) | marine metagenome | isolation source: seawater | place: Indian Ocean: Red Sea | collected 2010
ATCATTTGCTCGGCATGCTCGAGCAGGCCGGCGAGCAAGGCGTCAAAGCCGCTGTGGTTTTTGGCGATCCCACCGTTGGAGCCGGGCGTGACCCGAGTCTGCAAGACCAGATTGCCGGGTTGGCAGATCACCATGGCATGGCAATCTGCGGCCCCAACGCCATGGGCGTCTACGCCTTGCACGAACGCCTGGTGATCTCCGGTTATCCCGTCGATGCGGGTCTGTCGGCCGGCAGCACCGCGCTCATCACCGCCAGTGGCACCGTGTTCGACGCGCTCAGCCAGAACAATCGCCATGTGGCCTTCAGCCATGTGATCTCCTGCGGCAATGAGGCCGTGCTCGGTGCGGCCGAGTATCTCTATCACGTGCTCCAACAACCCCAGACCAAGGCCGTGGCGATCTATCTGGAGACGGTGCGGAATCCCCACGGTTTCGTTGAAGCCCTCGAGCTTGCCCGGCACAAGGATATCCCCGTTATCGCACTCAAGGTTGGGCTGAGTGAGCAGGGCCGGGCCATGGCGCAAGCACACACTGGAGCGCTCGCGGGCAATGCCGAAACCTATCAGGCGCTGTTCGACCACTACGGCGTCGTACATGTGCGCACCCTGGACGAAATGATGGACACCATCGAGCTGTTCAGCCGTGTTCAGCACACCGACGGCAACCGCATCGCCGCCCTCATGGAGTCCGGAGGTGAACGCTCACTGGTGGTGGACCTCGCACAAGACTTGAACATCGCGTTCTCAAACTTCAGCGAGCAAACTCACAGCAAGCTCGAGGACATCCTCGAAGAAGGCGTAACCCCAGCCAATCCCCTCGATGCCTTCGGCAGCGGCCACGATATCGAGCGGGTCTACAGCCAATGTTTAGAGGTCATGAGTACCGATCCGGACACCGATCTGGTGCTGCTCGCCGTCGACCTGGTGCGCGACTCCTATCTGTCACCGATGTACGTAAATGCCGCACTGGCCGCACAGCCCAACATCGACAAACCTCTGGTCGCCATGGTCAATCTCACAGCGGGCGCCAACATCGAGCTCATGGCGACTCTACGCGCGAACAACATACCCGTGCTAATGGGCACCCACAGCGCACTCCGCGCCCTGTCACACCTGCACGACTTCCGCGCCAGGACAGATCCCGACAACGCGTTGCGAGCGCACGCTGAGACCAGCTCACACCCATCGGCTCTCGAGACCTTGGCCCAACACCAGGCACCTTTGACCGAACACGACTCCAAGCTATTGCTCTGTGCCTTCGGCGTGCCGGTCACGGATGAAACTGTCGTCGCCAACGAAACCGAAGCCGTCGCCGCCGCCGAAGCCATCGGCTATCCCGTCGTAATCAAGACCGCCGAAGCCACCGTACTCCACAAATCCGATGTCGGCGGTATTCATCTACGTCTGGAAGACCAAGACGCCGTACTCGACGCCTATCGTCAGCTCGCCGACCAGATCGGCCCGCAAGCACTGGTACAGGAAATGATCGACGGCGGCACCGAACTGTTACTCGGCATGAAATCCGATCCGCAATTCGGCCCCATCATCCTCATCGGACTCGGCGGCATTTTTGTGGAGGTCTACAAGGACGTCGTGGCCACCCTACCGACCACAGATCCGGATCGCATTCTCGCGCTGTTGCAGCGCCTGCAAGGCTATCCGCTACTTACCGGTACGCGGGGCCGGGCCAATGCCGACCTGTACGCCCTTGTCGACACCATCGCCAAGTTCTCGACCTTCGTGACAGCCTGCGCCGACCATCTGCAAGAAGTCGACGTAAACCCGCTGTTGGTCAGCCCCGACGGCGTCTGCGCTCTCGACGCCCTCATCGTCCCCCGCAAGCACTGACGAACCAGCACGCAAGCGACCGGCGGAGGTCACGTGTTCCGCCGTCAGGCGTGGCAAGCTGTTGAAACCATCGTGGACAGCAGGGATGCCACCCTCGAGGCCCAAGGGAAGGTTTACGCCGTGTCGTGGCAAGAGCTTGCCACGCCTCACGGCCATGGACGACCCCTGACCGATTACCTCAGCAAAGCACCTCGTCAGGTAGCAACTTCGCTCGGCTTCGTCGCACCGAGTAACAACCGAAACGGAATCAACATCGCCCCCGCGACAAGGATTTTGACCGCATAGTCCCCGATAGCGAGTGTCACCCAAGGCACCTCGGTCGCCGCAAACGCGATCACAAAGAACAACGCTGTGTCGACCGCCGACGCGACAGTCGAGGAGATCAGCGGTGCCCGCCACCACTCCAGAGCACGCAAACGGTGATAGATGTGAATGTCGAGCAGCTGCGCCACCACGAATGCGCTGCCCGATGCCACCGCAATACGCCAAGTGGCAAAGTAGAACGACAACCCCACCGCGATGGCGAAGCCGACAAACACGACCCGCCGCGCCCGCGTAGGCCCCAACGCCCGGTTGGTGAGGTCCGTGATCAGAAAAGCGATCGGATAAGTGAAGGCGCCATAAGTCAGCCAGTCATTGATGGGGTACTGAACCAGAAAGTTGGACGCAACGACCACAATGGCCATCGCTACCACACCAATCACGACACCACGGCTGAACATGAAAACGCCCCCTTCTCTCAAAGGGGGCGCATCATAGTGCCAAGCGGCAGACGAGTCGAGAAAAGCTAAAGACTTAGAACTTCACCATCGGCCGCGACAACGCACGAGACACCGACTGAATGGAGCGGGTCAGGTTGTTGATGGTGTTGAGCTTCATGCGACGCGCCGGAGACGGCGGGCTGTTCGCATCCGGAACTTCGGTACCGAAACCTGGCTCATCGATTTCAACGGTACCGTGGTCATTGGACACCTCGATGGCCGTGTACTGACCTTCTTCCTCGGGTTCCAGCAACACAATGGTGGCTGCCTCGCCGACCAGCTCACCGGCCACGTTGGTGCCACGAATACCAATGGTTGCGGTGATGCCCAGATTGACGTTCATCGAGGCTGGCTTCTTCTTCGCTACCAGTCCGGTAATGAATCGGAAAGCACCCTTGAGCACCGTCGCGGTGATGGTGTCTTCTTCATCGGATTCGCCGTAGATGAACTCATCCACACGCATGGCGCTGTCAGCGCCGAGCGCAAAGCTGGTCTTGTCCTTGAACTTGAGCGCGACGGCGGACCTCTTCGAACTCACAATCTCGTCACCGGCATAAATCGGTCTGCCACGCCGCAGCTTGCGTTCTTCGCCCTCGGGGTTGATGGCAACGACCGTACCCTTCAAGGCCGCAACCTTACCTGCCACCGCAGCGGCACTTGCAGTCCCGGTTCGGAAGAGCATCCCAATCGCGGGCAACCAGAAAAACATTCGTCTCGTGATCATGAACTTCTTTCTCATTCCATGATAGGTAGCTATAAGCTTAGCACCAGAATACCGGACTTCCCGTTACCCAAACTCGCTGCCAATTCACAGAACGTTAATGATTACTCGAATTTTAGAACGACCCCGTCACAGTTCCTGGTGTCGTGCCTTTGTTATTGTTTTTGCTGCAACAATTCTGTCCTCGTGCCGACTGATAGCGCTCGACCGCGCAGCAGTCAGCGAACGCGCCGATGCTCGGGGATTTCAAGCCCGCCAGATACAAGCCGGTGACTTCAAGCTGCTGGTTCTGTATCGAGGCCTGGAGACTGACTCCCGATTGACCGTCTATTTCGAGGGTGACGGCTTCGCGTTCCGGCGCAAGACCCTGCCCTCCAAGGACCCGACGCCGAAGAATCCGCTGGCCATGGATCTGGCCCTGTCCGACGATTCTGCCGCCATCGCTTACATCGCACGCCCCTGCCAGTACCTCGACGACAAAGACCTGGAGCTCTGCTCGGCGCGGTACTGGACCACACACCGCTACGCGGAAGAAGTGCTCGACTCGATCAGCCACGCAGTCGACTGGCTGTTGGCTCAGCGTCCAGCCACAAGCCACCAACCCCTGGACCTGGTGGGATACTCAGGCGGCGGCGCCATTGCTGCATTGCTGGCCGCGCGTCGCGATGATGTGCGCTCACTGGTGACCTTGTCGGCCAATCTGGACCTGGACCGATGGACCTCGGAGCTCGAGCTCACGCCATTCATCTACTCACTCAACCCGGCAGACCAAGGTGATGAGCTACGCACACTGCACCAGCTTCATCTGGTCGGCGACGACGACGATCGTGTGCCGCCTTACGTAGCAGAAAGCTACGCGCGGCAGGTCGCCGGCGAGCACATACAGGTCGAACATCACGCCGACTTCGATCACAGCTGCTGCTGGCTGGATTTGTGGCCGGCGCGACTGAATAGCTTCAGGGACGAGCTAGCTGTCGCGCAGTGACTGAATGCAGTGCTCCAGCTCTTCGCAGCGTCTATCCAGGTCCGCGAGCAGCGTGAACTGGACGCTTGCCCTATCCCTATTTTGTCGCGGCCGGTGGGTCCGAAAATAAGTGTCACCCTGCAGATAGTCGGTCAGGAATCGCAGTCCAGTCTCATATGTGATGAGCCGCGCCGCGTCGAACAAGTGCGCAAGCTCAGCCTGTTCGAGAAAATTCTGGCTGTGTGACAAATAACCGGCAGCGATCGCTTCGAACAACTCCGGTATCACTTCTACCCTGTCCAGCTGCTGCTCGTCCTCCGCAAATCGACCGGACGCAGTGCGAATGAGATCACCAAAGTCATGCACGGAGAACCCGGTCATCACGGTGTCCAGGTCGATTACACACACGGGGTCACCGGTGGCATGGTCGAACAACACATTGTCGAGCTTGGCATCGTTGTGCGCCGCTCTAAGCGGGATGTCGCCCTGGCGGAGCAGCGCGGGGAACACATCGACCAGAGCTTCATACCGATGTGCCGCCTCGATCAGCGTGCGTGCATCAGAGACTCGCTCGCAAACGTCCTCGCGCACGGCGCCTAGGAACTGCTGATAGCGGTGTGAGGTGTCATGGAACCGAGGAATGGTCTCGTGCAATGAGTGTGCGTCGAAATCGAACAGCTGGAGCTGGAAACGTCCGAAGGCTTGCCCGAGCTTCCTGGCTTGGTCGACATCGACAACTGTGTCGAAGCTGGTGGTATGCTCGATGAAGTCGAACACCCGCCAAATCTCGCCGGCGGCATCCGTGTAATAGGCGCGGCCGTCAACGCTGGTGCGTAACCGCATCCCACGAGCATTGGAGGGCTCAGCCACGGATAAATGATGAGTCAGCCGGACAATGTTCTCCATCAGCTCCTTGGGACAATTGAAAACGGCGACATTGAGCTTCTGCAGCAGGAAACGCCGTTGCTGCGGCTGACCACGATGGCAGCAAATGACTTGCGATTGATGAATGTGGCCACGAGTGAGCACCTGCGCATCGGAGAAATGCTCGGCCAGATCAAACGCCTCTAGGACCGGCTGCAGCGCCGGCTCGCTGACGGACACTGGCTCGCCGGTATTATCCGCCGAAGATTCGGTCACCTTGCTCGTCGATAATCTGGCGCGCTTTCTGAACAGCGTGCTGGGCCGCCGCATCGACAGAGCTGTGGGTGTCCGCGCGGATGAAGTGATGCTCTTTGCCGCCGTCTGAAAAGTCTTTGCAGATAGTACCGGCCGTGTAGTACTGGCCGTTCTCCGACTTCGGCTGCGCGTGAATAACATAACCGTTGTACTCGACGGTTAAGGCAGTTTTGGGCGTGTCATCACCACCGCCACCGGTGAGCTTGGAGAAAAAAGATTTTAGACCCACGGCATCATCCTCGAGCCCGGCTGGAGCCACTAATTCAGCATGTTGTCGAGCAGAGTGCAACCGAAGCAGTCATGGTGCTCATCCGGTGAACACAAGCGGCGCTTCAACGAACTCGTCGGTCACGACATCGACCACTACCGGTCGCTTCATGGCCAGCGCCTCTTTCAACGCATCGCCGATAGCGTCCGGCGTCTCCACTCTGATGCCTTCCGCGCCCATGGAGCACGCGATATCGGCAAAGTTGCTGGCGTTGAACTGCCAAACATCACCGTGACGACCGGTGAGCTCGCCACCGCGCGCGTCGATCTCCTCGCAGACGCCCTGGTTGAGCGAGCTGTTGTTATTCACCACACAAATGACCGGCGCATTCCATCGCACCGCGGTCTCGAGCTCGGTGGTGTGATACCAGAACCCACCGTCACCGGTGAACAAAACCACCGGACGCTCCGGGCACGCGAGCTGGGCTCCAATCGCGGCCGGCAGTCCCCAGCCGAGCGAGCCCGCAGCACGGATATAGGATTGTCCGGCATGATTCAGATCGATACAGCCAGCCGTCCACATGCCAGAGTGACCGGTATCGGACACCAGAATAGCGTCTTCCGGGAGCCACTGAGTGAGCTCATGACAGATCCTCTCTGGTCTAATGGGGCTTGCATCGGACTCGAGCAACGGTTTCATCTCAGCGCGCCAGTCGGCGACGAAGGACTCTGTCCGCGCGAGCCATTGGCTGCGATCTACACAACCGGTGCCAGGGCGCTCATTCATCGCCGCCAAGGTGGCCCTCGCGTCACCCATCATCGACACTTGATTCGGGTAGTGCCGACCGAGCTCAGTGGGGTTGATGTCGAGCTGAATCACGGCCGTCCCCGGCGGCGGCAACCGCCAATGCGCCGTGACCTGAGAACCGGTGTGACTTCCGACAAAAAACACCAGATCAGTCTCCAGCAACGCCTGGTCGGCCGATTTACGAGAGTAAGTACCCGGCACACCGACATTCAGCGGATGATCGCCCGGGATGATGTCTTTGGCATTCATGGCCGTGGCGACCGGGATCTGCAACCGCTCCGCAAGCCGCAGCAGCTCGTCACCGGCCGCAGATGCTTTGACACCACCGCCAGCAACAATCATTGGCCGACTGGCAGCCTTCAGGCTATCCAGAGCAGCATCGATGGCTTCCGGTTCGGCCACGGGCCTGAATGGCGTCCCGCCGTTGAAACGCGGCTCCACTTCGACCGACAACTCGCCCGTCTCATATTCGACATCCGCAAAGTGACCGGCAATCTCTACATAGGACGGACCCGGCGTGCCACTGGTCGCATCCCGAAAAGCCTGCCGCATGACATCCGGCAACTGACCCAACTCACTCACATGCGCCTGTGTTTTAGTGACCGGCACGAACAGCGCCGCATCATCGATCTGCTGGTAAACATGCTTGTTTTCGAATCGCGCCTCAGCGCCACCGGTCAAAGCAATCAAAGGCGTGCACGCCAGATAAGGGTCTTTGAGTGCCGCCGCCAGATTGGCAGCACCAATCTTTTGCGCAAAACACACTCCCGGTTTGCCACTCGCCCGGGAATAGCCATCCGCCATATAGACGGCCGCTTTCTCGCTGTGCGCGAGCACCCGGGTGATCCGGTTCGAGGTCTCCATCTCGCGGAGCATTTGCATGAGCACAGCGGGAACCCAGAAGACATGGGTGACGTCGCTGCGTTCCAGGAAGTCTGCGAGAAATCTGGCGCCGGTCATGGTGGGCATGAAGAACTCCACTGATAGTGATCCGGCATATTATCGAGCAGATCGCCGATCATGTGGAGTGCGGAGACACCGGAGCTCTGCCAGGCCTGTCGCCGAAACAGATTCATCCCGCAACTTCCCCCATCCCCTCAGCGGCTAAACGTGAGCCTGCCAAATGTGATGTTCAGTCACTCTTTGAGTTCCCGGCTCACCCACCTCCTTTTTGAAAGTAGAGGTCGAAGCGTTTTTGAAAGGCTTGGCGGTGCTCGTCGATAAATCCGTAATAGGTGTAGGTCACGACGCAGTACCTCATTCGCAGGAGCGCAATTTTCCGGACTTGTTCAGGACCGAGTTCGAAGGTGAGGCTGCGACCTTCACCGAAGCTAACGGTGACAAGGTTGTCTTCGATCGTGTAGTCACGGTGCCCGATGGCAGGTGGAAGGTTTTTGATGAACTCGGCGTGGGTGAAGCCAAGCTCCTGGCTAAATGAGTACTCCGACACGTCGCTCAGCCGCCCGCGACTGGGGGCCAGATGGCGAGTGCATCGCCCTCTTTGAGCATCGGGTCATCGCGCTGGCTTTCTTCGATGAAGTGACCATTGATGAGCACCAGATGGGCCAAGCGGCGGGGCACGCGATTGTGGTCGATTACCTCGTTCAAGGAGCAGCGTTCGGGCACCTCAATCTGCACAGTGTTCTCGACAGCGCCGGCCGGTAGGAACTCAGACAGGCTGGCGTACAGCTTGAGGGTTATGTTCATGCGCGTCGCTGATGTCTTCTCTTAGAACAAAAAACGGGGCGGCGAAACGCCGCCCCGTCAGGCTTGCGTGATGCACTGACAGCTTAGGGCAAACTCAACCGCGACCGCGTTTCGTCGGTTGGCGAACCGTCTGCATTCCAGCCACGGACTTGGTAGTACTCGGGAAGCATTTCTTTCAACCCGGACGTCTTACCTTGTGCGGGACCACTGTTTGCTTCTTCCTTGAAAAAACGTTCCGGCAAGGTATCGTCGGCAGCGGTCATGCCTGCCCTGTTGTTGAAATCACGTTCCATGTTCCAAATACGCTCGCCAGCCTCAGCCAGCTTCTCTGGTGTCCACTCGCCGTCACAGGCCGCATCGAGCTGGGGTGCAAAATTCTCGAGCGTCCAAGCGAATGTGGTGAACACACACAGGCCAGTGGAATCGACAGCGGCAGTGGCATCCTGGAAGGCTTTGACCAGGTCGGCTTTGCCTTCGGTCGACAACGGATCGGTCTTCACCGGCACACCCAGAATCTCGGAGGCGACGGTGTAGCTGCGCAGATGACAAGCACCGCGATTGGAGGTGGCATAGGTAAGACCCATGCCCTGGATGCCGCGTGGATCGTAGGCCGGGAACTCCTGGCCTTTGACGGTCATGCTGAGCTCTGGGCGGCCGTACTTTTCGCACAGACGCTTAGAGCCAAGACCCAGATCCTTACCGAAGCCTTCACCCGTTGCGACCATCTCAGCCGCCTTGCAAAGAGCCTCGGCGCTGCCGAACTTGAACTCGATACCATCAGTGTTGCTGGTGTCAATGGCACCGGCTTCGAACATTTCCATGGCCGCGGCGACAGTAGCCCCGAACGAGATCGGGTCCATGCCGTCTTCGTTGCACACGAAGTTCGCGTAGGTCAGGGCATCGAGGTCATCGACGCCGGTGTCAGACCCCAGCGCCCAAGCCGCTTCGTATTCGAGACCGCCAGAGTTAGCCATGTACTGGGGCTTGTTCTCGATGCTGAAGTGTCCCGGTGCGATGGTCGAGATACGGCCACAGGCGATGGTGCAGCCGAAGCAACCCGCGTTGGTGGTCAAATTCGGCTTGCCATCGGCCTCACGCGGCTCGGCCATGGCTTCGGCCGAGATCTTGTGTGCGCCTTCGAACTGCACTTCACGCATGTTGCGTGTCGGCATGGCTCCCACTTCGTTGATGACATTCATGAGCACCTGGGTGCCGAAGGTCGGCAAGCCAACGCCGGTGACCTCGTTGTCAGCCAGAACCTGCTTGGCTTCATTGACTGCTGTCATGAACCGCGCCGGGTCCTTGATACCGGCAACACCCTTGGTGCCACGAATCGCAACCGCCTTCAAGTTCTTCGACGCCATCACGGTACCGACGCCGGATCGGCCAGCAGCACGATGCAGGTCATTGATGACCGCGGCGTACATGCAGCCCTGTTCGGCAGAACGGCCAACACAAGCGATACGCGTCTGCGGGTCGTTATGGGTCGCGTGAATCATCTTATCGGTATCCCAAGCCGACTTGCCCCACAGTTGCTCGGCGGACAACAGCTGAGCGTTGTCGTTCTCGATATGCAGGTAAACCGGGTTCGGGCTCTTACCCTCGAAGATAATCATGTCCCAACCGGCCATCTTCATCTCGGCGCCGATAAAACCACCGGAGTTCGAGCAGGCCACACAACCGGTGAGCGGGCTCTTGGTGACCACGGAATAACGGCCACCGGTTGAAGCCATGGTGCCGGTCAGGGGACCGGTGGTCATGATGAGCTTGTTATCGGGGCCGAGCGGATCGCATTGTGGGTCGATCTCATCGACCAGATATCGGGTCGCGAGACCACGCTGGCCTATATATTGATCCGCCCAATCCATGTTCAGGTCTTCTGACGTGACGGTGCCGTCCGTAAGGTTCACACGCAGGAATTTTTTGGTCCAAGCCATTGTTGTCCTCCCGTGCGGTCAGGCGCTGGCCGCGTTATCGGTCTTGCCGGCCCAATCACGCATCCGGTCCAAACCGGTGGCGTCGGCATCGATGTAGGTGATCGCCTGGGTCGGGCAAGCCGTGGCGCATGCCGGGTCGCCACCGCAAAGATCACACTTGATGACCTTGCCGGTGTCCTGGCTGTAGTTAATGGTGCCGAAGGGGCACGCGATGGTGCACACCTTGCAGCCCACACAGAGGTCGTCTTTGACCTCTTTAGCGCCGGTTGCCATGTTGATGACGATGGCGTCGGTGGGACACGCTTCCAGACACCAGGCTTCGGAGCACTGGGTGCAGGTGTAGGGCACGAACCGGCCCTCATCATGGAATGTGAACACCTTTATTCGGGACTTCGAGGGATTGAAGGCACCCTCGTTCTCAAAAGAACAGGCCATTTCGCACTGTAGACAACCGGTGCACTTGCCTGGGTCGATGTGTAGGGATCGCTGCATCTTCTTACTGCCTCCTTAACATTCCCCCAAAAGGTTTGGTTGTTGGTTCTATGCTGCTATCAGGCGCTGCAAACCGGGCAACGCACGTTCTTCCGCAGGGTCATGGTGTGGCAGGCAAATGCTAAGCCGTCGACCAGCAACACCCGGCCTTTTAGCCCAGAACCCGCTGACAACAACAGGTTTAACACTTCCAACGCCTGGATGCTACCTATAATACCCACAACCGGCGCCATGATCCCCTCCGCCTCGCAGGTGACGGTCTCGATGCTCTCATCTGGATACAGGCACTGGTAGCAGGGGCAATCCGGATCCTCGGGCACGAATGTCGACACCTGACCCTCCCAGCGAATGGCCGCACCGCTCACCAGCGGCGTGTTGGCCGCCCGGGTCGCACGGTTAAGGACGAAGCGGCTGGAGAAGTTATCGGTGCAATCGGCCACCACGTCAGCTGCCGCCACCTGGGCTTCGAGTTCCTCGCCATCGAGCTCGTAGTCGATGGCCTCGATTAGGGTGGCCGGATTCAGCCGGTTCAGATTCTGCTTTGCTGATGAGGCCTTGGATTGGCCCAGATTGTCTTGAGAATGAACGATTTGACGCTGAAGATTGGACTCATCTACCCGATCGAAATCACTCACTACCAGATGACCGACTCCAGCAGCCGCCAAATACATGCTGACAGGTGAACCCAACCCACCGGCGCCTACAATGAGCACTCGGGCCGCAGCCAGACGCGCCTGGCCCTCGACACCCACTTGCGTCAGCTTGATTTGTCGGGAGTAGCGATTGAGGTCTACAGACGCCATTGAGACACATTAATGCTCGATCCCAGACGCTACAAGCCGGCTGATTTCGACGACCACGGCAACCTCCGTGTGCACTGGTTGATGGTGGTGGTCATGTTGTTCGGCTGCCGCCACTTCCTGGTGTTGCTGCTCGGTGGTTTCAGCACCTACATGGGCTCACGCGGCGGCTCCCCGGAAGCAGAATTTGCGTCGTTGTACAGCGCTCCCGTCTACTTGCTCGCCAGTGTGCCGGCGCTCGCGGTGCTGGTTTCGACTATGCGGCGCTCGGCTATGGCTGGCCGCTGGATTCGCTGGACCTGGGGTCAGGGACGATGGCTGCTGTTGCTCGGGGTAGCGCTGGACTTGAGTCTGTTCATAGGAGACTGGAGCCTGGGTCGACTCGAGCCTACCAGCGTGCACATTGCGGTCGCCATCATCGATGTATACATCGGGCTCTATCTGCTGTGTTCGAGCCGCGCCAGAGACACGTTTGGCGCCTTGCCGGACGAGCGCTGACCGGCCAGCAGGTCAGCCTCCCCCTCCCCGACGCCGCTGGGACCATCACCAATCATCCAAACAAAGACTGTTGTCGCCATCAATTGAGGACTAAAATGCCGGGCTTTTGGCGATTTTGACGCGGGGGAATGGGCAAATGGCTGAATGTCCGGTATGTGGCACCGAGGTCGAGCTGTCGGCAGACGCGGTGCAAGGTGAGCTCTTGGAGTGTGAGGACTGTGGCTCCGAGCTCGAGATCCTCGAGGTCGATCCACCCGAGCTCGGTGAAGCACCCGAGACCGAGGAGGACTGGGGCGAATGAAAGTCGGCTTTCTCCACTCCTTGATCCGCAAGGAAGAGAAACTTCTGATCGACGAGTTCAAGAAGCATGACGGTGTCGAGCTCGTCATGATGGATGATCGTCGTCTGATCTTTGATTTGCACAGCAAGCCCGATGTGGATGTGGTCATCGAGCGCTGCATCAACCATTCGCGCGCTCTGCATGGTCTCAAGCTGCTGGAGAGCGCTGGTATCAAATGCATCAACAGCGCCGAGGTAGCCACCGTCTGCGGCGACAAGATTCTGACCTCGCTGGCGCTCGCCGACCATGGCGTGCCGCAGCCGGAGATCCGGGTTGCATTCACTGAAGACTCCGCCCTCAACGCGATAGAGGAGCTTGGCTATCCGGCAGTGCTCAAACCGGCAGTCGGCTCCTGGGGTCGACTGCTGAGCAAGGTCAACGACCGAGAGTCTGCCGAATCGATCCTGGAACACAAGACCATTCTCGGCAGCTACCACCATTCTATCTTTTATGTGCAAAAGTACATCGACAAGAAGGGCCGGGATATTCGTAGTTTCGTCATTGGCGACGAGTGCATCGCCGCCATCTATCGTACCTCCGACCACTGGATCACCAACACCGCGCGCGGCTCGGTAGCGAGCGGCTGTGAAGTCACCGAAGAGCTCGGTGAAATGTCCGTGCGTGCGGCGCGCGCTGTCGGCGGCGGCGTTGTCGCGGTGGATTTATTCGAGACCCCACGCGGCCTGCTGGTCAACGAGGTCAACTACACCATGGAATTTCGCAACAGCATCTCGACCACGGGTGTGAACATCCCGGAGAAAATGGTCGACTACGTGATCAAGGCCGCTCGATGATCAAAGTCTCAATCGTCGGTGCGTCCGGCTACACCGGAGGCGAGCTGCTGCGGCTGTTACTTGGCCACCCGGAGTTCGAAGTTCATCAGATCACGTCGGAACGTCTAGCCGGCAAGTTCGTACATGGAGCCCATCCCAACCTCCGCAAAGTGTCCAGGCACAAGTTCTGCACCATCGCCGAGTTGGAGCCTTGTGATGTGTTGTGTCTGGGCTTGCCACACGGCGAGACCATGGCTCGGTTACCGCAATTCGAGGAGCTGGCGCCACGCATTATCGATCTGAGCAGCGACTTTCGATTGAAGAATCCTGCCGACTACGACAAATGGTACGGTCATCCGCACAAGAATCCGCAGTTTCTGGAACGCTTTGTGTATGGGGTGCCCGAGCTGCATCGTGAAGAGCTCAAGACCGCTACCCATGTTGCCTGTGCCGGCTGCAATGCAACCGCCACCATTCTGGGCTTAAGACCCCTGGTGCAGACCGGTCTGGTCGAAAGTGCGGTGGTAGAAGTGAAAGCCGGGTCCAGTGAGGGGGGTAACCGCTCCAGCGATGCCAGTCATCACCCTGAACGAAGCGGTGTGGTGCGCTCGTACAAGCCGGCGGGGCATCGTCATGTGGCGGAGATGATCCAGGAGCTCGATTTTTCCGCAGTGCACTTCTCCGCCACATCCATAGAAATGGTGCGTGGCATTCTCGCGACCTGTCATGTATTCATGCGCGAGTCCATTGAAGAGAAGGCGGTCTGGAAGATCTATCGTGAGGCCTATCGTGCCGAGCCCTTCATCCGCATTGTCAAAGAACGCAGTGGCATTCACCGCTATCCGGAGCCCAAGCTACTGTCAGGCACGAACTTCTGCGACATCGGCTTCGAGAAAGATCCACACAGCAACAGACTGGTGGTGATGAGCGCCATCGACAATCTGGTCAAGGGCGCCGCGGGTCAGGCGGTGCAATCCCTCAATCTCATGCACGGTTTCGACGAAACCCTGGGGCTCGAGTTTCCGGGTCTGCATCCCATCTAGCCACCTCATTATGTGCCGCATCTTGTGTATTGCCGGGCAGTCGCCGTTCGAGATTGACCCCCATCTGGATGTGTTCGCAGGCATCGCCGAGCACAGCCGTGAGTATCAAGGTCATGGATGGGGCTGCTCCTGGCTGACGGACGGCGGCTGGCGGCACTACCACGACATCCGACCTATCTGGGAAGACCCGACCCGGGATTTCGGCCACACCCGATTGCTGCTGGTGCATGCCCGCAGCGCATTTCGGGACGAGGGTATTGTGGTCGAGAACAACATGCCGTTTACCGACGAACGAACGGTGTTCATTTTCAACGGTGAGCTGAATGGTGTGCGCATCAAAGCCGATGGCCGTATCGGCGCGGAAAAGATCTTCAATTACATCAAGCGATTCGATAAAGGTGATTTGCTCGATGCCCTGACTCGAGCCGTCGGGGTCATCAAAAACCGCACGCGTTACATTCGCGCCATGAATCTGATCATGGCGACGTCGCAAACCGTGTACAGTGCGTCGTTGTTCCATGAAACCCCGGAATACTTTCAGATGCACCAGGTGCAACGCGATGGCCTGCGCTTCATCTGCTCTGAAGCCTATCCTGGGGAGACCGACTGGCAACCGGTCGAAAATGGTGCCATCAGCGCTTTCGATGTGGGGAGTTGAGACAACATGTACATCATCAAGATCGGTGGCGGCGCTGGTATCAACATCGATGGTGTCATCGATGATCTCGCGGAGCTCGACATACCGACCGTCATCGTACTCGGCGCCAACGCGGTGCGTGATCAGCTGGCGCTGGACCTGGACAAACCAAAGAAGGTGCTGACCTCGGTTTCGGGCTACAGCAGTGTGTTCTCGGACAAGGATGCCATCGACATCATCATGATGGCCTACGCCGGCCTGCGCTCCAAGCGGGTCGTCGAACGTTGTCAGCGCAACGGCATCAACGCCATTGGCTTATCGGGGATTGACGGCCGATCGGTGTGTGGAGAACGCAATCGCGGCATCCGCGTGCGCGAAGGTTCGAAAAACCTCATCAAAAGAGATTTTTCTGGCAAGCCAAAATCAATCAATACCGAGCTGCTCCAGATGTTGCTCGGCGCGGGTCTCACACCAGTGCTTACCATTCCCATCGTGGACGAGAAGGGCTTCGCGATAAACTCCGAGAACGACGACATCGTCAATGTGCTGCAGGATGCGCTTCAGGCGGAAAAGATCTTTCAACTCATTGAGGCCCCCGGCTTTCTGGATGACAAAGACGACGAGAGTTCCATGCTGCCGAGCTTGAGCCGCGCCGAGCTCAGCGCTCGTGAAGCTCAGGTCGAAGGCCGCATGAAACGCAAGATGCTGGCGCTGACCCGGTTGTTCGAAGCCGGTGCAGCCGAGGTGATCATCGCCGATGGGCGAGTGGAGCATCCGATCAAAGAAGCATTGGCAGGGAAAGGGACTAGGATCAGCTGATGGACTCTCAATCGCTCGAACAGACTTATGCGTTTGAGGTCTTCCCGAAACGGGACCTGACCATCGTGCGTGGCGAAGGCGCGGCGTTGTTCGATGACCAGGGCAACCAGTACATCGACTGCACTGCGGGCGTGGGCGTGGCCAACATTGGTCACGCCAACCCGGTGCTCGCCAAAGCGATCAGTGATCAGGCGGCGACGCTCATCACCTGTCCGGGTGTGTTCTACAACGATGTGCGTGCGCGGCTGATGGAAAAGCTGGTGCAGATTGCGCCGAGCGGCATCGAACACGTGTTCTTGTGCAATTCTGGAACTGAGGCCAACGAAGCCGCCATCAAGTTCGCACGACATACGACCGGGCGCAGCGGGTTCGTCAGTGCCATGCGCGGTTTCCATGGCCGAACCTTGGGCGCGTTGTCGGCCACACATAAGTATCGAGACCAGTTCGAGCCTCTGGTCCCCGGTTTCAGCTTTGTGCCATACAACAAAATCGAAAAGCTCGAGTCCGCCATCAACGAAGACACGGCGGCGGTGATTCTAGAGCCCGTGCAAGGCGAAGGCGGTGTTCGCCCCGGCGATGCGCGCTACTTCGCGCAAGCCCAAGCGTTGTGCAGGGAGCGCGGTGCTCTGTTGATCATGGATGAAGTGCAGACCGGCTTCGGCCGAACTGGCGCCATGTTCGCCTCCAGCTCGCTTGGCCTGGCCCCGGATCTGATATGTCTCGCCAAGGGCATCGCCGGTGGTGTGCCCATGGGTGCTGTGCTCACCAGCGGGCGGGTCAACGCCGACATCGGCATGCACGGCACCACCTTCGGCGGCAATGCGCTGGCCGCGGCAGCGGCGCTCGCCAGCATTGGTTACATCGAAGACCACGACCTGTGTGCGGAAGCCAAGCGCAAAGGTGATCGTTTCGCCGCTGCGTTGCGCGGTATCAACAGTACCCGGGTAAGAGAAGTCCGTCAGGTCGGGCTCATGGTCGGAATCGAGCTCAAGGAGAAGGTCAAACCGCACTTGCTCGCACTCATGGACAAAGGCGTTCTGGCTTTGCCAGCGGGCGCTACCGTACTTCGATTGCTGCCGCCATTGACCATCAGCGACGCCCAGCTCGACGCCGTGGTCGATGCTATCCGAGAGCTGCTCTCGACTTGACGGCCGTGGGCGCAAAGCCGCTCACGCAGCCGATATCCGTGCTGTGTTCCGCCATCAATGCACGGGCCAGGCTCGAACAAAACTAACCGAAGAAACTACTACGGCGTACTTCCAGGTAAAGCCTGACGCACCTCTCGAGGTCATCAAGGCCAGTTACCGAACGGTGATAATGTCTCAGCCCAGCGCCCCACTCGGCAACGTCATATTGGCGGCTTGCTGATAGCCGAGCCGCTCCGCCAGCTGACGCAGCGAATTGTGAAACTCCTCGCGGTCGACTGAACATTGTTGAATACGACGCACACCAGCTTCAGGATCGAATCCGGCCCGCGCATGCAACACCCGATGGTTATCAAAGATGTGCATCTCGCCCGGGGTGAGCAAGTGCTCGTAGGTGAGATCGGCTTCGTAGAGTTCACGCGCAAATGCAGCCAGCGCACGATAAGCGGGCTCAATCAAATCAGATGGCAACGACTGCACACCCAGAGTGCGATCGGAGAACCGCACACCGATGATGTCTTCATCCAGATCGGTGACAATTATTCGGCCCTGGGCAAAGAAGCGCTCTTGGGGATTCCTGGCCGCAGCAAATCGATACGGCACGCGGGTCAGGAACTCGAATGACTCGGGATCATGGGCACGCAAACGCTCGGCGGCGAGCAGCCCGTCACACAAACGCGATGTGCCACTGCCGCCTTCGGGTTGCTCCAGACACAGATGGAATGAGATCCCCGGCGGGGCGTAACGCCAGCCTTCATCAGTATGTGGCGCAAGCTCGTGGTAACCACCAGCTCCGATGTTGGCATAGCGGCCGGCCTCGGCTGTCGGGCGCGACATGATGTCGGTGATGACACCGAAGTCAGTGGCACGCAACTCGCCGAAACGTCGTGCCATCTGCTCGATCTCACCGTCAGCCACAGGGGCATTGTTCACTCTCGCCAGACCACGGTCGCGGAGTTGTGTAAACAGCTCGAACAAGGCCTCGTCGTCGTCGAGCAAGGTCTGCCAGTCGTGCCATTGAAACTGTGAGGCCTGGACACCTTCCCAGGTACGCAGATCCGGTTTGCGGGCGAGCCTCAGGGCGTCGTCGTAAGCATTGTCTCGCAGCCACGTCAGCGCATGACGGGTTTGGGCGCCGTCGTTGCGCCAGTCGACCACCAACTCACCGGCGTCGATGTGACAGCGCTCGACCTCGAGCCGCTCCGGGTCATCAGGTAGACGCAAGGGCGAGCCCGAGGGTAGGTCCGGCCTCCCAATGGCGGGATGGAAGTGTTGCTGACGCAGCCAGACAAAATGAAAACGACTGACTTCGCCGTCCGCCCACAGGAGCTCGACACGGCGGTCTGGCAGTAGCTTCGGCTCACATCCGCTTCGTAATGTCTTGCTCATGGTCGCTCGCGGCAGTTTCACTCAATCAACTTGACCAGCTGTCCGGCGCGCAGGTCAGAGTTCCGGTCCATGCCATTCAGCACCAGAAACCGCTCCAGCTGATGGTCGGCGAACGGCAACCGGCGTGACAGTGAGTGGATGGTATCGCCCGGTTGTACTTCATGCACGACAACACTCTGGGGCCGGTACTCTCTTGCCTGCGCCGCGGTGAGTGATCGAAAGCTCTGCACAGTCTGTTCTACCGCATAGTTGAGCCGGCCTTCGACTGCCCGAGGCACCACGAACGCCAGCCGGTAGACATTCTTGCGGTGATAGATGGCGGCGAGCACTGCATCGGCCTGACCGTTCTGAATGCCGCTGATGACCGCACTCGCCGCTGGCTGGCCATTGACTTTGAAGCGCCGGACATTACGCACGGTCACCTCCGGCGCCCAGACGTCGGTAATGTAGCGTCGCATGTCACCGCCGGTTCGGGCATCGTCCATGTCGAGCTTGATACCGGCGCCAGACGGCCCACGGGCGAGCACCGCCGTGGGTGTGTTGATGAGATGAAAGTCCTGCGGCACCGTGAATTGGAAACGAAGATCCGGATGCACAAACCGCCGTCCGAAAATCAGTCCCTCCGACGGGTCGTCGCCATACAGCACGCCATCGATCTTTTCGTAGTAAATGTCCTGAGCCACGATGGGATTCGACACCTGCAGCGCAGACGCATCGGCGATGGCACGCTCCACCCGGTCAGCCGTTCGTGGATGAGTATCGAAGAAGCCGAAGCCACTGCTGCTGCGCCGGCCGTAAAGCAATGATTGCAGCTGGTCGTTTGCCTGAAGCTTTCGCAGAAAGCTCGCCATGGCGTGCGGACTGAAACCGGCCCGGCTCATGTACTGCACACCCAGATTATCGGCCTCGTACTCGTCCTCGCGGGAGTAACCACTGAGGATTGCCGAAGCGCCGAGCTGACCAATGTCTACCGCGGTCGAGCTCTCGGTGGCGGCTCCTAGAATCAGCAAGCCGATATTGGCTAGCGTGCCTTTGGTTTGACGCTTGGCGCTGTGGCGGGACACAACGTGACCGATCTCATGAGCAATCACACCAGCGAGCTCGGCTTCGTTCTCCGCCAATGCGACCAGACCCCGGGTGACATAGACGTAGCCGCCGGGTAGTGCAAAAGCATTCACCACCGGACTGTTCAGCACAGTGAAGGTGTATTCGGTGTCTGCGGTAGCTGTAGTGGTGACCAGAAACTGCCCGATGCTGTCGACGTAGTCGGTCAATGCCTCATCGTGGTAGGCGCCGCCAAACTCCGTGAGTATTTTCTGGTGCTCAGCGGCGCCGATCCGCTTTTCGTCTTCCGGCGACATAATGAGATCGGTCAGACCCTCTGCGCTGGCCGGACCGGAGAGCATCAGGACGAACAAAAGAACGAACAAAGACCGGTAAGTGGGCACGTAGTTCCCAGCGCATGTTTTAATGGGTTCACCTTACACCCGCCGGTGTGGCAGTCAACAAACCAACAGAGCCCGGGGGCAGCATGTCAGCGCGCATACTCAAAGCCGGAAAGTTACCCGCAGATTTACTAGCGGTGTTGCTCGCGGACCTCGAGTCGTCGGATCCGGCAGTGGTGGTCGGGCCGCGTGTGGGCGAAGACGCCGCGGTATTGTCGCTCGGGGGGGGCTACCTGGTGGCCGCGACCGATCCGATCACCTTCGCCAGCGACGACATCGGATGGTATGCAGTGCATGTAAACGCCAACGATGTCGCCGCTTGTGGTGCTACGCCACGCTGGTTCCTAGCCACAGTCTTGTTACCCGAAAACTCTACCGATGTGCTTGCACGCCGTGTGCTCGAACAAATTCATTCGACTGCGGAAAGCCTGAATGTCAGCGTGGTCGGTGGACACACGGAGATCACGGTGGGCCTGGATCGACCCATCGTGGTGGGGCAGATGCTGGGGCTCGCGAACCAACAGACACTGCTCAAAACCGGCGGCGCCCGTCCCGGGGATGTGTTGCTGCTCAGCAAATCGATTGCGCTCGAAGGCACCGCCTTGCTGGCCCGCGAGAAAGCCGAATCTGTTCGCGAGCAGCTGGGTGATGAACGCTTAGCCGAGGCGCAGTCGCTGCTGCACTCACCCGGTATCAGCGTCGTGCCGGAGGCAAGTCTGGCCTGTGGCACAGATGTGGTCACTGCGATGCATGACCCCACCGAAGGCGGCCTGGTGAACTCGGTGTTGGAAATGGCCGAGGCTTCCGGAACGGGTGTACGTCTATATCAGGACCGGATTCCAATTCATCCGCTGTGTCGCTCTATCTGCGCTGAGCTCCGCGTCGATCCACTGGGCTTGATTGCCTCCGGTGCATTGCTGATGGCAGTGTCGGCCGATGGCGTGGACGACATAATGAGTGTGTTCGATGCCGCATCCACGGCCCTCACAATCATCGGAGAGGTGGTTAATGCGGAACACGGCTGTACTTTCGTCAGTGAGGACGGCACCGTCACCGACATGCCAAAATTCGAGCGTGACGAGATTGCCCGAATACTTTCGTGAACACCGGTCGGAACAGCCGCGCTGTTTGAACGGCCTGACGATCTCGAGTCGCGCATGAACACTGTCATGGTCAGACGTTCCCGCGACCACGACATAGCGGCGATCTGTGAGATCTACACCCAGGCCGTGAACACCGGCACCGCGAGCTTTGAGCTCAGTGCACCAAGCCAGACCGAGCTTGCCGAACGCCGCAACAAGCTCATTGAAGCCGGTTATCCGTACTTCGTCGCCGAGTTGGACGGTCGTGTCTGTGGGTACAGCTATGCCGGTCCTTATCGCCCACGGCCGGCATACCGCAACACTGTCGAGAATTCGGTCTACGTCGCGCCGTGGGGTCAACGTCGTGGCGTCGGCAAAGCATTGCTGACGACATTGATCCAGGCCTGTGTCGACGCCGGCTTCCGGCAAATGATCGCGGTTGTCGGCGATTCACAGCACCGCGCATCCATTGCGCTGCACGAGGCAGTGGGTTTTCGATTGGTCGGCAGCCTTCAGAATGTCGGCTACAAGCATGAGCGCTGGCTCGACAGCGTGCTCATGCAGCTGTCGCTCGGCGACGGGAATCAAACCCCACCGTCGCGCTGACCGACGGATAGGGCCGCAAAAGTCACAAAGGTCACGCTTTCGCTTATTCAACATCTGGTGAGCTTGGCGCCGCCAGTGCCACGAATCACGCCAGCGCCGGCCATAGGCACCAGCAAACTGAAGAACCCCAGATACCACACCACCATGTAGTCGGTGATCAACGGCAACATGACTGGCGCAGCGCCGAGCAAAGTGAACAAAAGTCGAATGGTGCACAAACCGACGATGCTCGCGATC
>MDTE01140329.1_pt1 | contig 21435 bp, 15 predicted proteins | sample 811231 | NCBI WGS metagenome assembly MDTE01 (sample SAMN05326651, study PRJNA326480) | marine metagenome | isolation source: seawater | place: Indian Ocean: Red Sea | collected 2010
CCGGCTGTAGGTATAGCTCACGCGAGCGCCCCAGCCGTTCGAGAGCCGCTTGTCGGCCTTGAGCACCAGCGCGTGATACTGGCTCCGCCCCGCCGTGTGCTGGCGCATCAGGATGTCGCCAAACTGCGGGAACGGCCGCAGCAGCTGCCGCTGCTGCACCGTGGGGCTGTCGACGGCGAACCCCTGGCCGGTCGGAAGTCCGTAGAAGGGGTTCGGCACTTCTTCGAGCAGCGCCGGGCCGAGTGAGAGGTATTGCGGCGACAGCTGGTTGATGTTCACGACGCCGTCCCGGGAACCGCCCAGCCCCAGGCTGCGGCCGGTCGCGCCAACGTATTCGACCCCCACCGCGACGCCGCCGCGCCCGAGATCGCGCTGCAGATCAACCGAGTACTGCTGGACCCAGGGCGCGCCCTTGTCCTGGTCGACGAACTCGATCTGGCCACCTACTCCGGTCAGCGGTCCCAGCGCGTTCCCGGCCGGACGCGCGGCGCCGTTCGGGAACGGGTTGGTGAGCGTGGTGGACGGGACGAACTGCCCCTGATTAATGAACGTCTGGGCCACATAGCCGACCTGGCCATAGTTGACCCCCCTGACCGGCTGGTAGTTCCACGGCGCCCAGTAGATCCCGTAGCCGCCCCGCACCACGGTGTCGGGCGTGAGCGAATAGGCGGCGCCGAATCGGGGCCCGACCTTCACCCCGGGGGGATCACCTTGGTAGGTGTTCGCGCCGTTCTGGCCAGCAAACACGAGGCCGCCCCGGACCGGCGCGCCGTTCACCATCACGTCGCCGAGCTCGCCGCCAGGATTCAGCGTCCGATCGAAGCCCACCGTGAACCGGTTCTCTCGCTCGCGCAGGCCGTCTTCGTGCTCGAATCGCACACCGTAGTTCACCGTCAGACGAGGACTGACCCGAAAGTCGTCCTGCACGTAGGCGCCGTAGTAGTTCACAAAGGCATTGACCGGGGTCGAGATGGTGACCTGGCTTTGATTGCCGGGATCGCCCGACGGATAGCCCAGCAGAAAACTGGCGAGCGCGTTGCCTGAGGTGGCCGTGCCGTTGGCCAGCGGGTTGGCCGACGTGTAGAAGCGATCGAATCGGAGAGAGCCAGACCCGCCGGTGAACGACTGCGTATCGACCCACAGGCGCCGGTAGTCGAATCCGACCTTCAGGCTGTGCGCTCCGACCAGGCGTGAGAGGTTGCCGTTGACGCTCCACGAGTTCCAGACCCGGTTCGTCGGATCCACGGCGCCGAAGCCTTCGTAGTCGGCAATCGACCCGACGGGGAACTTGCTGATCTGCGTGGCGTCGAGAAACGTCTGGGCGAATCCCAGCTCAGCCGGGTCGAAGGCGATGGTGGTCGACGCGTCATCCTGCAGGCGCGTGTACCCGTAGCGCAGGGTTCCGACCGAGTTGTTGCCCAGCACCCAAGTGTTGTTGAGCGCCACGAGGTGCAAGCTCCGGTCGACGGTGCCGTCCCGCGGGTCCGCGAACCGGTTCGGCCCTTGCCCTCGCTCCCAGAAGTTCTCGTTGGTCCGCGATGTCTTGTTCGTCACATACAGACCCGAGAGCGAGACGCGGTCGGTGAATCTGTGCGTGAGCTTGAGGCTGCCCATCGCCGCGAAGCCGGTCTGATCCGCCGTGCTGCCAAGATTCGCCCGGCCGTCGCTCACGTCGCGCGTCGGCAGTGGGTAGAAGTTCAGGATGTTCTGGGCCACCGGGTCGAGCCGGTTCGCCGGAATCCGGTTGCCGGGAAACGGGTCGCGCACCAGCAGGCCGGTGAGGGGGTCGACCCGGGTTGTGAGCGGGTCGTAGATGACGACGGGCTGACCGTTGGCGTTGACGCTCCGCGAGAAGTCCCCAGCGCGCTCCAGAGCGGTGGGCACCCGGATCGTGCTGCTCCGCGAATCGAGCGACCGGTAGCCCTCCAGCGAGAACCAGAAAAACGTGCGGTCCTCGACGACGGGACCACCGAAGCCGCCGCCGCTGTTGTGAAAGTAGCTGTCGGCTTTCGGTAGGCCGGCGCGTTCGCCGAAGAAGCTGTTCGCGGCCAGCTCGCTCGGACGTATCTGATAGAAGGCACTGCCTTCATACCTGTTGCCACCCGCCCGATAGGTGACGTTGTAGGTACCGCCACCGGTCCGGCCCATCTCCGCGTCGTAGGTGTGCACCTGCACGTTGACGCTGTCGATAGCCTCGAACGACGGGTTCACCGATGGGCGGTTGACGAGGTCGGTGTGCGAGACCCCATCGACCAGATAGTTGTTCGCGCGGCGCGCGCCACCGCCCAGCGACACCAGCGACGGATTGTTGAGATCCTGGAGCCGCGTGAACACCTGGTTGCCAGATGAGATGGCCGTTGGGACCACGACCGACATCATGTAGGCGTTGCGCGCCACCGACGGGAGCGTGTTGAGATCCTCGGCCGGAAGCACGGCACCAATCGAGGCGTTCGACGTCTCGAGGACGGGGGTGGTGGCCGCACTGACGGTGATGGTCTCCTCGACCCCGCCCACCGCCAGATCGATGTCGAGGGTGAGGAACTGCTGGGTCTCGACACGGATGCCACGGCGCTCGAACTCCCCGAATCCAGGCAGCGACGCGCGGATCTCGTAGGTGCCCGGTGGCAGCGCGGAAAACGTGTATTCGCCACGCTCGTTCGACACGACCTCGCGGCTCGCGTTCGTGTCCTCGTTCGTCAACAGCACCGTCACACCAGGAATGACGGCCCCCGACTGCTCCTGCACCCTCCCGCGCACGCCGGCGGTGAAGGTCTGGGCGGTAGCGCTGGCTGCTGCGGTGACCAGCAGGAGGACGGTCACTCCTCGTCGTACGGTGTGTCTCGAATGACGCATCTCTCGAGGTTGGAATTCCCTGTCTTGAAGCTGAGTCCCAGTGTCCGGTCTCCGCGACACGGGGCAGACGGAAAAACACCCACCTGATGGTGGGGCATCAGGTGGGCTCGCTGGCCACTTAGCTCGAGGTTCACGGCAACGCCAACGCTATCTCTGGGTCGTCGGGTTTACGACTCCCCCGGTCTCCTCGCCGCGGAACTCGGCCTCGAGCAACCGGGCGCCGCGCATGATGCCGCCGAACGAGTAGTTCGCCTCGTGGCAAGCATACTCAAACACCTTCCCGTCGGTGCGCGGCCAGGCGTACTCACCGGTGAACGGCGCCGTCCAGACCGTCGGGTCCTCGACCGTGAAGGTGTAGATCAGCTTGTCGGCACTCTCCAGGCGGAAGCGCTCGGTTACCTTCATGTTCGCGGTACCCTGGGTGAACGAGGGGCGGTCAGTGAAGTTGGTGGTCTCCACCACGAGCGTGTCGCCCTCCCAGTACCCGATCGAATCCCCGAGCCACTTCTGGACGTGGGGAGGATCGTGCTCAGCGTTCATCCGGATAATCCGCGCGTCATGGTTCATCTCGGTGAGGATCATGACCGTGTCTTCGCTCTGCACGATCCGCTTGTGATTGTTGTAGAGCACCGACAGCATCGGCGGCCCGGCGGTGGAGCCAAAACCGATCAGGCATCGCTCGGCGAACGGGCGCTGCTCCATGTTGTCAAACGGCCCCGGCGCATCGAGCCCATCCTCGAGCCAGTAGGCGGTGCCGTCGTTCTGACGCCCGCGGAAGCCACCGCGCCCCGGCCGCTCGACTCTCGGCGGATACCGGCCATTCGGCGGGTCGATGATGATGGAGGTGCGCCACTGACCGTCGATCTGGAACATGCCCGAGCCGGGATCGATCCAGAAGGTATTGTAGCCACCCACGTTGCCCGACGCACCGGTCGAGCCGTCGCCGCCCACTGGCGGCGCGCTTCGATTCGGGTCGCTCCGCTCGGTGTTCACTGCCTCGACGATGTTGTTGCGACGATCGAGCGCGGCCGTCGCCTCGGAGCCGAAGGCGGCTGCTTCTTCGTCGGTCAGCGACATCTGGTCGGCCAGCTCAGAGGGCCGCTGCATCGGCGTCAGGGTGCCGACGTCAAAGGTCCCGGACAGGTCGGGACGACCGCTCGCCGTCCGCGGAATATCGCTGGACTGTGCCGCCGCTGTCGACGCCACACACACGAGGGCCAACCCACCGACACCAATCGCTATCCGACTGCGCATATAACCTCCTCACACTCGATACCCCATTGTAGCGCGGCTGCCGCCCTCCCACCTCACCAGTCAGGTCGACTACACTGAACGGACAGACGGTTTGGTGGCTCGGTCGAGCTTCCCGGGCGCCGAACCGGCCGACAGGGCCGCCCCGGCCACGTTCGGCCATGTGTTCGCCCCAGAGGCAGCTGTTTACCCGCGCGACCCTCGACGTGCGGGTGGCCATATGACGCGATGACAGACACTCCTCTCGCCGCCCCCAGTCTCGACCAGGACGAGATCCGCGACTGGCTAGACTCGCTGGACGCGGTCATAGACCATCACGGGCTGACCGCGGCCGGTCGATTGCTGCAAGACCTGACGCGCCGCGCCGAGCATGCGGGTGTGCAGCTCCCGTTCACCGCCAACACACCGTATGTGAACAGCATTCCGCCGGAGGAGGATCCCGCCTACCCGGGCGACCGCGACCTGGAACAGCGACTGAAGAGTCTCGTCCGGTGGAACGCGCTCGCCATGGTCGTGAAGGCGAACCGCGAGGCCGACGGCATCGGCGGACACATCTCTACCTACGCCTCGGCCGCTACCTTGTATGAGGTCGGCTTCAACCACTTCTTCCGGGCCGCAACCGACGACCACCCGGGTGACCTCGTCTATTACCAGGGGCACGCCTCACCCGGTGTCTATGCCCGCGCCTATCTCGAAGGACGGCTGGACCGGGCCCATCTCGAGCATTTCCGCCGCGAGCTGACCGGCTCCGGGCTCTCGTCGTATCCCCACCCGTGGCTCATGCCCGACTTCTGGGAATTCCCCACGGTGTCGATGGGCCTCAGCCCGATCATGGGCATCTACCAGGCCCGCTTCCAGCGCTACCTGGAAGACCGCGGCATCCTGCCCCAATCGGACGCCAAGGTGTGGGTGTTCATGGGCGACGGCGAGACCGACGAGCCAGAGTCGCTCGGCGCCATCACCCTGGCCTCTCGCGAACAGCTCGACAACCTGATCTTCGTGGTGAACTGCAACCTGCAGCGGCTGGACGGGCCGGTGCGGGGCAACGGGCAGATCATCCAGGAGCTGGAAGCCGCGTTCCGGGGCGCCGGCTGGAACGTCATCAAAGTGATCTGGGGCCGCGACTGGGACCCGCTGCTGGCCAACGACACCGACGGCCTGCTGGTCCGTCGCATGAGCGAGACGGTCGACGGGCAGTATCAACGCTATGCGGTCGAATCGGGCGCCTATGTGCGCGACCACTTCTGGAGCAAGTACCCGAAGCTGCTCGACCTGGTGGACCACTTCACCGACAAGGAACTCAAGAAGCTCCGGCTCGGAGGGCACGACCCCGCGAAGGTCTATTCGGCGTTCGCCTCGGCCGTGGCGCATCGGGGCGCACCGACCGTGGTCCTGGCCCGCACGATCAAGGGCTACGGCCTCGGCGAGGGCGGCGAGGGAAGAAACGTTACCCACCAGCAGAAGAAGCTGAACGAGGACGAGCTTCGGGCGTTCCGGGATCGGTTCCACATCCCGCTGTCCGACGAGCAGATTGCCGGCCTGCCGTTCTATGTGCCCGAGCGCGACAGCCCGGAGATGGTCTATCTGAACGAGCGGCGGTCGGCCCTCGGCGGCTCGGTGCCCCAGCGCGTCGAACGGGCAACGCCGCTCGACCCGGTCTCGACCGAGCTGTTCGACGAGCTGCGTGAAGGCACCGGCGACCGCGAGGTCTCGCTGACGATGGCGTTCGCGCGCCTGCTGAGCCGCATGCTGCGCGACAAGGAGATCGGCGACCTGATCGTGCCGATAGTGCCGGACGAGGCGCGCACCTTCGGGATGGAGGTGCTCTTCCGCCAGGTCGGCATCTATGCGCACGCCGGCCAGAAGTACGAACCAGTCGACCACGCCACGCTGCTCTATTACCGCGAAGCCGAGGATGGGCAGGTCCTCGAGGAGGGCATCACCGAGGCCGGCTCGATGGCGTCGTTCATCGCCGCCGGCACCGCCTACTCCACCCGCGGCGTGAACACCATTCCGTTCTTCATCTTCTATTCGATGTTCGGGTTCCAGCGGGTAGGCGACCTGATCTGGACGGCCGCCGACTCGCGCTGCCGCGGGTTCCTGCTGGGGGGCACGGCCGGGCGCACGACGCTGGCCGGCGAAGGCCTGCAGCACCAGGATGGGCAGAGTCATCTGCTGGCCTACCCCGTGCCAAACCTGCTCTCCTACGACCCGGCGTATGCCTATGAGCTCGGCGTCATAATCGAGGAGGGCATCCGTCGGATGTATGTCGAGGGCGAGAGCCTTTTCTATTACCTGACGGTCGAGAACCAGGCGTATCAGATGCCGCCGATGCCCGAAGGCTGCCGCGACGGCATCCTCAAGGGTCTCTACCGGGTGAGTCCGGCCGAGTCCGAGGGCCCACATCGCGCGCAACTGCTGGCCAGCGGCGCCATCCTGCCGGAGGCGATCGCCGCCCAGGAGATGCTCGCCCGCTACGACGTGGCGGCCGACGTCTGGAGCGTCACCAGCTGGGCCCAGCTCTACCGCGACGGCCATGCCGCCGATCGGTGGAATCTGCTGCACCCCATGGGCGAGCCGCGCGTGCCCTATGTGACCCAGTGCCTCGGGGACGCGCCCGGCGTGGTGGTGGCGGCCAGCGACTACCTCAAGGCGTTGCCCGACTCGTTGAGCCAGTGGCTCGACACGCGTCTCGTGTCGCTGGGCACGGACGGTTTCGGTCGCAGCGACACGCGAGAGGCGCTGCGCAACTTCTTCGAAGTGGATGCCCGGTTCATCACCCTGGCGACACTCGGCGCGCTGGCGCGCGACGGCAAGGTGGACCGAGCCGTGGTGGCACAGGCGATCGAGGACCTCGAGATCGACCCGGAGAAGGCGGATCCGGCGATTTCGTGAGTTCTGTGGCTTTGGGCTTTAGGCTTTGGGCTTTGGCACGACAAGAGAATGGCTACTGACGTAACGCTGCCGGTGCTCGGCGAAGGGATCGACGAGGCGGAAGTGACCCAGGTGCTGGTGAAGCCTGGCGACACGGTCGCGGCCGACCAGGGCCTGATCGAGATCGAGACCGACAAGGCGACCGTCGAGGTTCCGGCGCCATCGGCCGGCGTCGTGGGCGAGATCGCCGTGAGTCAGGGCGCCACCATCAAGGTGGGCGCGCGGATCCTCACGCTGAAGGAAGGCGACGGTCCTGCGGAACCCGCTACCCCGACGACCGACACCGAGGACGAGCCGAACGAGCCAGCCGACGCCCCGACGCCAGAACCGGTCGTCCCGACGTCTCCGCCGCCCGCGCCGACGTCACCCCCGCCCACGGTTGCTCCGCCCAGGCCTCAGCCAGCGCCCGCCGGACGACGCGCGCTAGCGGCGCCGTCGGTGCGGAAGCTGGCCCGCGAGATCGGGATCGACATCGAGGCGGTCACACCAACCGGCCGGCGGGGTCGCGTCACGCTGAACGATGTGAAGGCGTTCGCCAAGCAGGCGATGCAACAGCTGGGGACCGGAGGCACCGGCCCCACGGCGCCGTCACCGCTCCCCGACTTCGCCGTCTGGGGTCCGATCGAGAAGAAGCCGCTGCGGGGCATCCGCCGCACGGTGACGCGCCGGATGAGCGAAGCCTGGCAGACCGTGCCGCACGTCACCCAGCACGATCAGGCCGACATCAGCGAATTCGAGGCGGTCCGAAAGACCACCAAGAAGACCACCCCGGACTTGCCGTTGACGGTCACCGCGCTGGCGGTGGCAGTCGCGGCCGCGGCCCTCCGAGAGTTCCCGCAGTTCAACGCCTCGCTCGACGTGGCGCGGGGCGAGATAGTCTACAAGCAGTACGTGCACATCGGCGTGGCGGTGGACACCGAGCGCGGGCTGCTCGTCCCGGTCATCCGGGACGCCGACACCAAGAGCCTCGGGACGCTGTCTACCGAGATCTCGGCGCTGGCCACCAAGGTGCGCGAGGGCAAGGCGGAACCGAACGACTTGCAGGGCGGCACGTTCACCATCACCAACCTCGGTGGCCTCGGCGGCACCGCGTTCACACCCATCGTCAACTACCCCGAGGTGGCCATCCTCGGTCTCTCGCGGTCGACCCAGGCACCGGTCTGGGCCAACGACCGGTTCGAGCCGCGGCCCATCATGCCGCTGTCGCTGTCCTACGACCATCGCCTCATCGATGGAGCCGACGGCGTCCGGTTTCTCAGGTGGATTGCGACCAGGTTGAAACACCCGCTGTTGCTCGAACTCTAGGACGTCGTTCACCAGTCCGCTGCCGGATTCCATCGACGATACGTTCGCCGGCGCGCCGAGCCCCGGCGATGTTCCTTGAAGCGGGGCCAAGTTCGAGTTCGGCCAGAGGACCTGACACGTAAACGTGCGGATGCCAGCGAAGCGTCGTGCCCGGAATGGGGTAACCGCAACCCGCGCACGGTAGCGAGGCTGATTCGATCAACTCGTCGACCATCGTCCCACCAGGGCGCCGAACCTCGAAACCGGTCGCGAGCAGTACATGCTGCATCTCCAGGACCACTTCGTCCGGCAGCTCGAGCTCGAGGCCATGAGGCCGTAGTTCCAGCCGCTCGATCCGACCTTCGTGCCAACCGATCTGTCCACGGGCAATCGCTCGACAGAGTGCGCGTTGGACATCTGGCGGCACCGAGCCGCGGTGTCGCGCGTCGGTGATCAGAGCCCGGCGCCGGTCGTAGTCCCGTTCCTGGCTGAAGCTCGACATGAACTTCGGCCCCAGCCAGCCAGGGTCACTGTCGAACTGGTGCTGGCGCAGAGGGTGACGTGAGACGAGGCCACCCGGCGCCCTTCTTTCGCGAGGCGAAGCGCTACTTGGCTCGCCGAGATACCGCCGCCGACGACGGCGATGGTTCCGTGCGGTGTCGCCCAACCGTCGAATCCCGGCTCGAAGAGGTGGCGCACGCGAGGATCGTTGCGCGGCGCCCAATCCGGCCACGCGGGCTGTTCACTCGCGCCGATGGCCAGCACGACGTTGCGCGCCTGGACCTCGCGCCCGCTCGAGCACTGCACGCCGATCCCACGACCATCGACGGCGCAGCGCTCGGCTCGGTCCTGGAGATGCAGATCTGCCAGCCCATGAGCCTCCACGACCCGGTCGCAGTGGGCATTGAAGAGCGCCAGCCCCGGCCTGCGGTACGGAGGCGCGAAGAGTTTGGGCCTCCGCCGCTGGCGTCTTCCTCCCGCGAAGCGGTTGAGAGAATCCGAGTGCGTGTCGAGGTGGTGCACCGCTGGCGACCGGAGGTAGGCCATCCCGGTGGCCGCGGTGTTGGTACGCCAACGCGTCAGCAGCGCGTCACCGGGGTCCACATACGGAGTCTCTCCGGGGTAACGTCCGCCTCGCCGACCAGTCGCGCGGCGATGTGCACCCCGTGAATCCCGCCGCCGATGATCAGCCATTCCAGCCCCATGAGTAGCTCATCGACGGCTGCTTTGCCCCACCCAGGGCCATACAGGTCGCCGGTGACGGGTCTATGCGGACTCGTCAGCCATCCGGAATACCGGGAAGGGATTCCGGAGCTCGGCCCACTTCCCGATGTCTGTGGAGGCCAGCTCCTCGTCGTGCAGGCACGCGTCAAGGCGAGCGCGCATCGTTGCCTTGTCCATCTGCTGGCCGATGAACACGAGCTGCTGGGCGCGGTCGCCGAACCGCGGCTCCCAGTCAGGCTGCTGGTCCGGGCGCTGATCTTCGGGGTGATCCCAGTATTCCTGTGGCACGGCCGCCCACCACATCCCGCTCGGGATCACTGAACTGATGCCGCCCGCCTGAGCCAGTTCGTAGGCCACTCGGTGGTCGGCGGCGACCCAGAAGAAGCCCTTCGAACGCAGTACGCAGCGCCAGTTTTCATCCTCGTTGATGAAGGCCCACAGCTTCTCGGCGTCGAAGGGCTGCGCCGTTCGGCAGGTTAAGCTCGTAATCGAACAAACCGGTGTGGACCAGGTGCTCGAGTGGCACCTGTCCGCGTATGGCCATGTAGATCTTCGCACCGGGGTTCAGCGCCTTTACCATGGCCTCCACCTCGAGAGTCCTGACCTGGTCCACAAGATCGAGCTTATTGAGCACGATCACGTTAGCGAACTCGATCTGGTCGATGAGCAAGTCGGTCACCGTCCGCTGGTCGTCCTCACCCAGCGACTCGCCGCGTTCCTGGAGCGCCTCGGCCGCGTTGTAATCCCTGAGAAAGCTCGCGGCGTCCACGACGGTCACCATCGTGTCGAGTCGAGAAACCTGGCTCAGACTCACACCGTCTTCGTCCTCAAACGTGAAGGTCTGAGCGACAGGGACCGGCTCGGAAATGCCGGTGGACTCGATGAGCAGGTAGTCGAAGCGCCCCTCCTGTTCCCGGCGCCGAGAAAGCCGGAAAGCACCGTCACGGGAAGCCGCGAACGATCTGCCGAGCCGAGTTGGTTCGGGGTCATCTCATCCTCCATGCGTCGAGACGGGAAAATAATGCAATTGCATTGCTTGTGCAAGTTAATTGCGATAATATCTGGGCCGTGGTGGACGCGCTGCGACGAACACCTAGACCGTGACGGTCGATCTTTGAACTTCACTGCACGGTTCTTCGTCTGATTAACTGGACGCGCAAGATAGCCTTGTCGAGGCTGCGGCATCGAATCTGGCCTTTGACCTAATTCACCCTGATGCCCGCAAGATCCTGCAAACGCAGCCTCTAGCGCGACGGCCGGTCACAGGGTCGACGGACGACCCCGGACGCACCGGCCAGCAACGCAGCACGCCCCGCTTTCAGTGCCCGCGACGGGGGTTGCGTCTCGGTGACGAGTACTCGATACTAGTTGCCCCATCCGAGTGTCTGGTTGTGGTTGCCCCCCGCGGTTTCCGGGATGGGCTCGACCGGGCCACGGCATCGGCAGGGAGCATCAGCATGCTCCGACCGATGCTCGGCTGTGGCGGCTCGATGACCGCAAATTGCCTATGGACAATGTGATTCAGCCCACGCCCGACACGCCGAAGCGGCGCGTCAAGTACGTGCGCAAGCTGGACCAGGTCGAACAACTCACGCCAGAGCAGCGTGATCGTCTCGGACCGGTCGCTGCGCGCTATGTCTTCCGCGCGAACGACTATTACTTGGACCTGATCGACTGGGACGACCCGGAAGACCCGATCAAGCAGCTCATCATTCCCCGCGAGGAAGAGCTGACCGAGTGGGGCGAGCTCGACGCCAGCAACGAACAGTCGGTGACGGTGGCCCAGGGTGTCCAGCACAAGTACACGGACACGGTGCTGCTCCTCTGCAACGAGGTGTGTGGCGCCTACTGCCGCTACTGCTTTCGCAAGCGGCTGTTCATGGACGAGAACGACGAGGTCACCAACGACATCTCGGCCGGGTTGGCCTATATCGCCGACCACCCGGAAGTGACCAACGTGCTGCTCACGGGCGGCGACCCGCTGCTGATGAGCACACGCCGGCTGGTGGAGATCTTCGACGCGCTCCGTCAGATTCCGCACGTCAAGATCATCCGGATGGGCTCCAAGATGCCGGCGTTCGACCCCTTCCGGGTGCTGAACGACGAGGATCTGCAGGCGGCGTTCCGGAAGTACTCGACCCCTGAGCAGCGGATCTACCTGATGGCGCATTTCGACCATCCGCGCGAGCTCACACCCGAGGCGATCGCCGGAATCGACACCTGTATCAAGAACGGCATCATCTGCGTCAACCAATGCCCGCTGATCAAGGGGATCAACGACGACCCCAACGTGCTGGCGGAGATGTACTCGACGCTGTCCTACATCGGCTGCCCGCCCTACTACCTGTTCCAGGGGCGGCCCACCGCGGGCAACGAGCCGTACGAGATCCCGATTGTCGAAGGCTGGCAGACGTTCCAGCGCGCCCTGAAGCGGGGCTCGGGTCTGGCGCGTCGCGCCAAGTACTGCATGTCGCACGAGACCGGCAAGGTCGAGATTCTGGGTGTCGATGCCGATCACATCTACCTGCGGTATCACCAGGCCAAGTTCGACGAGGACCTGAGCCGGTTCTTCGTCGCGCGACGAGACGACAGCGCCTACTGGCTCGACCAGCTGACGCTCCTCGACACCGTTCCTGCCCACGCCTGACAAACCGACTACCCTAGGAGGGTGATCGAGCTCGAGGGGCTGAGCAAACGCTACGGCGATCGACTCGCCGTGGCGGAGCTCTCGCTCGAGGTAGCCGAAGGCGAGCTGCTCGTCCTGCTGGGCGGCTCGGGCAGCGGCAAGACCACCACCCTGAAGATGATCAACCGGCTGATCGAGCCGACGAGCGGCTCGGTGCGGCTGGATGGCGAGGACGTGGCCTCGCTCACACCCTCCGAGCTGCGCCGCCGGATCGGCTACGCGTTCCAGCAGGTCGGGCTCTTTCCACACCTCTCCGTCTCGGAGAACATCGGCATCACACCTTCGCTGCTCGGCTGGTCGCCGGACCAGATAGATGAGCGGGTCGATACCCTGCTGCGGCTGGTCGAGCTCGATCCTGACGAGATGCGGGGCCGGCGTCCGGACGAGCTGTCGGGCGGACAGCAGCAACGTGTGGGCGTCGCCCGGGCCTTAGCCGCCCGACCGCGAGTCATGCTGCTGGACGAGCCGTTCGGCGCGCTCGACCCGCTGACCCGGCAGCGGCTGCAGGACTCGTTCATCCGTATCCGGAAAGAGCTGGGAGTGACCGCCGTGTTCGTCACCCACGACATGAGCGAGGCGTTGCTCCTGGGCGACCGGATTGCCGTGCTGTCCGAGGGCCGGATGGTCCAGATCGGCGCACCCGCCGAGCTGATGCGCGCCCCGGCCAACGACTACGTACGCCAGCTGCTCGACACGCCACGCCGCGAGGCCGCTCTGATCGACTCGCTCCTCGCGGCCGGGACCGACATATGAGTCAGCAACTGGCGCTGCTGCCGACCTATCTCACGGCGCACCTGCAACTGACGCTGCTGGCGCTTGCCGCGAGCGCGGCCGTCAGCCTGCCGCTAGGTGTCGCCGCCACCCGGGTGCGCTGGATCGAGCAGCCGGCGCTAGCCGCCGCCGCCATCATCCAGACCATCCCGAGCCTGGCGCTGCTGGCGGTGATGGTGCCGATCCTGGCGACCTTGCAGTTGCAGAGCATCGGATTCCTGCCGGCGTTCATCGGGCTGTCGCTTTACGGCATCCTGCCGATGCTACGAAACACCGTGACCGGCATCGCCGGGGTCGACCCGGCCCTGAAAGAGGCGGCCCGCGGCGTGGGAATGACGCCCGCCCAGCAGCTGCGTCAGGTCGAGCTCCCGCTGGCGATGCCGGTCATCGTGGCCGGCCTCCGCACGGCGACGGTCTGGACGGTCGGCATGGCGACGCTCTCGACGCCGGTCGGGGCCACCAGCCTCGGCAACTACATCTTCACGGGCCTCCAGACCAGGAACTTCACCGCGGTGCTGGTGGGTTGTGTCGCCTCGGCCATGCTCGCGCTGCTGCTCGACGCCCTGGTGCGTTCGCTCGAAGTAGGGGTGCGAGATCGCCGACCACACCTCGTGACGGTGGCCGCGGCCATCACCGCGGCGCTGTACCTCTACACGGGCGGCACCCTGGTGGCGGCGCTGGCCGACGAGGCCGAGCGCCCGGTCACGGTCGGAGCCAAGGGGTTCACCGAACAGTACGTGCTGGCGGAGCTCCTGACGCAGTGGATCGAGCAGGAGACGGGTCACCCCACCGCGCAACGACAGTCGCTCGGATCGATCGTCGCCTTCGACGCCCTGGCCGCCGGTGACGTCGACATCTATGTGGACTATTCCGGCACTGTCTGGGCCAACGTCATGGGTCAGACCGGCACGGGAAGCCGCGATGACGTCCGCTCGGCGGTGGCGCGGTATCTCGCCGACACCCATGGCATCCAGGTCGCCGCCACCCTCGGCTTCGAAAACGCCTACTCGGTGGTGATGCGCGAGGACGATGCCGTCCGGCGCGGCATCACCCGGATCAGCGACCTGCCGCCCCTCGGCCCAACGCTGTCGATGGGGGGCGACCTCGAGTGGTTCTCCCGACCCGAGTGGTTCGCCATCGAAGAGGTGTACGGCCTGACGCTGGCCGAGGAACTGACGATGGACGCCGGCCTGATGTATCAGGCGGCCGCCGAGGGCGCCGTCGACCTGATCAGCGCCTACACCACCGACGGCCGGATCACGGCCTACGACCTCCGCGTGCTCGAGGACGACCGCGGAGCCATTCCGCCCTACGACGCGCTGGTCATGGTCAGCGCCCGCCTGGCCGAGGAACGCCCCGACGTGGTCGAGGCCCTCGCACGCCTCGACGGCCGCATCGACGTCAACGCCATGCGAGAGTTGAACCTCGCCGTCGACGAACGCGGCGAGAACCCGGCGAGCGTGGCCGCGACGTTCCTACGCGGACTCACTCGCTAGGCTCGCCCGAGCGCCTGAAGCCCGTAGCCTGGAGCCTGCAGGCAGACACCTTTCGACTGCCTGCTATCATCCCCCCATGGGCATTCTCGACATGCTGGGACTGGGCGGCGAGAGCGGCGGTGACGTGTCGCGCGGCTCCGGCCACGGTGACACCGAAACGGTGCGACGGATCGCGGGCGAGCTGGATGCGCTCGAGCCGGACCGGGCGCGATTTCTGGCCGCCTTCGCCTACGTCTTGAGCCGGGTGGCGCACGCCGACTCGGAGGTCTGCGTGCACGAAACCGAAGCGATGAAGGAGATCGTGCAGAAGCTCGGGCACGTGCCGGAGGCCCAGGCGCTGCTGGTGGTCGAGATCGCCAAGAACCAGGCGCGGCTCTTTGGCGGCACCGAAAACTATCTGGTTACCAGGGAGTTTCGCGAGATCGCCACCCCCGAGCAGCGCTTGGAACTGCTCGACTGCATCTTCGGTGTAGCCGCCGCGGATGGCTCGATCAGCACGATCGAGGAGTCACAGGCGGGCCAGATCGCCAAGGAGCTCGGCTTTACCCAGCCCGAGTATGCGGCTGCACTCGGGGTTCACGGGGAGCACCGGGCGGTGCTGCAACTGTTGCGGTCGAAGCAGTAGCGGCCTCGGTCACTTCGTTCGATTCGGCATAGGCCGAGGGGTTGCGATCGAGCATCACGGCCAGCCAGCGGAAGTCTTCCGTGTTCTCGAGCGCGATCTTCAGCATCATCGTCAGCGGCACGGCCAGCAGCATCCCCACCGGCCCCCAGATCCAACCCCAGAACACCAGGGACAGCAGGATTACGAGCACCGAGATTCCCAGTCGACGTCCAAGCAGCATCGGCTCGACGAAGTTGCCGAAGATGACGTTGATGCCGACGTAGCCGGCCGCGACCAGGACCGCGTGGCCCGCTCCGAACTGCACCGTCGCCAGCAACACCGGTCCCACCGCGGCGAAGATCGAGCCCAGGTTCGGTATGTAGTTGAAGAGAAACGCGATCAGCCCCCACATCAGGGGGAAGTCGAGGCCCAGCGCCCACACCCAGGTACCGGCCACCAGTCCCGTGGCCAGACTCACGGCCGTCTTGATGGCGAGATAGCGCTGGATCTGCCTGGTCATCTGGCTGAACCGCTGCATGCCGCGACTGCGCTCGCCAAAGGCGACCCGCAGCTTGGTCCGGAAGCCGGCCGCCTCGAACAGCATGAAAATGACGACAAGAAACACCAGGAAGGCGTTCGACAGCAAGCCGGCCAGCGCGCCCAGGATGCCGTTCAGCAGATCGACCATCGCCTGGGGGTTGATGTAGTCGAGCGGCGTCCACTGCGTCGCGGGAAGCCCCAGGCCCTCGGCCCAGGCAAGCGTGTCGCGCAGCAGCCCCTGGAGACGCGCCTGATAGCTGGGCGCGACAGCGGCAAACTCGCTTACCGACTGCCCCACCACGACCCCGAACACACTGACAACGCCAGCGGCGACGCCGACGGTGGACAGGACAGCCAACGCAGTCGGTACCCGGCGCTTCTGGAGCCAGACCATGATCGGCAGGCTCACCACGGCGAGGAACACGGCGATCAGGAACGGCAGCAGGATCTGGCCCGCTTCCCTGAGCCCGGCCACCACGACGATGAAGGCGGCGGCCAGCAGCAGGAACCGCGCGCCGCGGTCCTGGCGCAACGATGCGACTGATCCCTGACGCACGCCGAGATACGCCCGATCGCGTTCGTCGCTCATCTCGTGCTCATCCTTGACTAGCGCGCCTCAAACACCGTGGCGGCGAACTGCGCCTCCGGCTCGACCCATTGGTCACGCACACCGAATCCGGCGGTCGCGCCCATCTGGACGAGATCGTCCATCCTGTACTTATACGAGCTTTCAGTCCAGATCGACTCGCCCACGGCAAACTGCACCCGCAGGTCGGCGTCGGCGACCCTAACCGTCTGTGCGCTGAGACTCTCCAGATGCATCTCGATCCGGGACGCCGCCGGGTTCCAGACCGCGCGGTGCGCGAACTGCTCGAGGTCGAAGTCCGCGCCCAGGTCGAGATTCAACCGCACCAGCAGGTTCTTGTTGAAGGCCGCCGTGACTCCGAGCGGATCGTCGTAGGCAAGGATCAGGTCACGCTCCGGCTTCACCAGGTCGGCGCCGAGCAGGAGCCGGTCGCCAGGCTCCAGCACGCCGCGGATGTCGCCGAGGAAGGCCACGGCGGCGTCCGGGTCCAGGTTACCGATGTTCGACCCGAGGAACGCGACGAGCAACCCACAACCCGGCTCTCGCGAACGGGCGACCTCGGCCAACCCGTCCTCGTAGGTCGCCTCGTGGAGCGACACCGTAAGTCCCGGGAAGCGCGAGAGCGTGCGCCTGGCCATCTGGAGCGCGGTGTCGGAGACGTCGATCAACTCGATCGCAAGCGGACGTCCGGACACCACCCAGGGCTCGACCACGAGCGCCAGCTTTTCTCCGCTGCCGCACCCGAGCTCCACGACCGCCGAGGGTAGCTCGAAGCCAGCGAGGATCTCATAGGCGTGATCGGAAAGCAGACGGCACTCTGCCCGCGTAATTCGATAGTCGGGCAACTCGCAGATCGCCTCGAAGAGCTTCGAGCCGAGAGCGTCGTAGAGATAGTGCGGCCGCAGCCGCTTCGGGACGGCGCCGAGATCTCGGCGCACGTCCTCGGCGAGTCGCGCCTGAGCGGTCAGCTCGGTCCCGCTTGTCTGCTCCATGTCTGGATGCCGCGGCCTATCCCTGCACGCAGCGGAAACTCACGTAGACGTAGGGATAGTGGGGGCGGAACCAGTTGCGGAAGCTCCGCCGGAGCAAACCGGTCGCCGTCACGGGCGACCCACCCTTGATCACGTAGTGCAGGCCGTCGAAGAAGTCGGCGGAGTACTCAGGATAGGACGGCATCGGCGAGAAACCGGGGAAACCGTCGAAGAGGGTCGAGGTCCACTCCCAGCCGTTCCCCACCAGGTCATGCGCACCCCAGGCGCTGACCCCGTCAGGAAACGAGCCGACCGGAACCGGTTCCCAGTATCGGAACCCGAAGTTGCCATGCCGGGTCGGGTCGGGGGCCTCCTCGCCCCACGGGTGACTGCGCTCGGCGCCGTCGGGCGCGCCATAGGCGGCCCGATGGAACTCCGCCTCGGTCGGCAGCCGCTGGCCACGCCAGCGAGCAAAGGCGGAGGCTTCGGCATGGGTCACATACACCGGCCAGGCGGCCGGCAACGGAATCAGCTCGTACATGCCGCGCCAGTGCCAGTGCCCATCCTCGAGCACCCAGAACGGCGGGTGCTCGACACCCTCGGCCTCGCGCCAGACCCAGTCGGTCTCCGACCACCAGCGACGCTCCTGGTAGCCGCCCGCCTCGACGAACGCCTGGTAGTCCTGATTGGTGACGTTGTGGGCGTCGATGGCGAACGCCGGCACGTCAACGGTGTGGGCCGGGAACTCGTTGTCCCAGCCGAACGGCACCTCGTCGAGTGCCGCGCCGAGCGTAGCCCGACCCGCCGGGACGTCGACCTGGCGAGCCGGCGGAACGGTGCCCTCGGTGACTAGCGGCGCTCCGTCGGGTCGGCGCTTCCGGTCGAGCAGCAACCGGTGCCACATGTAGGCCAGCGTCTCCTGGTGGAGCTCTTCATGCTCGATCAGCGTGTGCACCGCCTGGCCGCAGTGGAGCACCGGATGACCCGATTGCTCGACGGGCGCCTTGGCCAGGGCGTCGAGAATCAGCTGGTCGGCCGCCTCCACATACTCCTGCACCGCGTCACGCGTCGGCCAGGCATGAATCGCGACGTCGTCGGCCGAACGCTGGTCTTCGGGGTCGATCCCGCGCGCGAACAGCCGCTCAAGACCCTCGTCGACACCGGGGCGGCCCAGACCCCGCTTGATCAGCGTGTTCACGCTGAAGGCGGGAATGTGCCCTTCGTAGAACACCACCGGATGGCGAAGCGGAATCGGCTGCTCGTAATAGGCCTCTGGACTCAGTATATGAAACAGCTCGGCCGTGCGCTGGCGGGTGGCGCGAAACCAGGCAATGCTCGCGTCTCGATCGACCACGGTGGTCGGTGCGGTGTCCATATATCCAAACACTAACATAGGGATTTGTCGGTCCCGACGGCCTCTGGCACCAGTGTGGTAGCCTGAAACCAAGGCATCGGGCGAAAGTGGCGGAACTGGCAGACGCGCTGGATTTAGGATCCAGTGGCCTTGGCCGTGGGGGTTCGAATCCCCCCTTTCGCACCAGTGTTCTGCTAGCGGCCGACACCACGAACTTCGGCTGGCAAGCCACATTCGCTCACGTTTTGTTCCACGCAACCGATTGACATCTATGAAGACGGAGCTCACGTCACTGAGTGAGACGCGCAAGCGGCTCGACATCGAAATTCCGGCGGCCGAGGTGGACAAGGCGATTGACCGTCTGGCCAAGCGCCTGACCAAGCGGGCCAAGGTGCCGGGATTCCGACCGGGAAAGGTGCCGGTCAGCGTCGTGCGACAGCGGTTCATGTCGGACATCCTGCACGACGTCGCGCATGATCTGGTGCCCCCCGCGGTCGATTCGGCCCTCAGCGAGAACGAGATGGCGCCGGTCGACACGCCGGACGTGCACGAGATCTCGATCGACGCCGGGCAGCCGCTAACGTTTCATGCGCTGTTCGAGGTCATGCCGGCGCTCGAAGACCTCGACTACGAGGCGCTCACGCTCCGACGCACTCCGGTGGAACCGGACGCCGCGGCGGCCGAGCGGGCCCTCGAGGAGCTGCGGCGCCGGGCCAGCAAGCTGGAACCGGTCACCGACCGCGCCGTCGAGGCCGAGGACATGGTCACGCTGGACCTCACCAGGAAGGGGGTCGCGGGGCCGGACGGACCTCCCGACACGCCGCCGGAGGAGCGGCACGAGGGAGTAAGCATCGAGCTGGGATCGCCAGCCAACCCGCCTGGCTTCGACGATGAGCTGGTCGGGCTCGAGACGGACGGCACGAAGTCGTTCGAGCTGACGTATCCCGCCGATCACGAGCCGGAGGACCTGGCGGGCACGACGGTCGGCTACGACGTCGAGGTCAAGGCCATTCACCGACGGGTGCTGCCAGAGCTCGACGACGAGTTCGCCGCTTCGATCGGCGAGTTCGAATCGCTCGATGCGCTCAAGAAGCGCATCGCCAGCGACCTCGAGCGGGAGGCGAAGGCGGAATCAGACAGGGAGGTGCGCCACGACTTGCTGTCGCAGCTCGCGTCCCGGATCACGGTGGAAGTGCCCGAAGCGCTGGTCAACCGCGAGATCGGACGGCGTCTCGAACAGATCGCGAGCCGCCTGGCGCAACAACAGGTCGACCCGACGAAGGCCAACATCGACTGGGAGGCGCTCAAGGAAGAACAACGCGCCCCGGCCCTCGATACGGTGAAAGGCTCGATGGTGCTCGACGAGGTCGTCAAGCGCGAGTCGCTCAGCGTGAAGGCGGACGAGGTCGACGAAGAGGTCACCAAGTACGCCGAACGTCTCGGGCAGACGCCGGCGGCGGTTCGGGCCCAGCTCGAAAAGGAGGATGGGATCGCACGACTGGCGGAGGGGATGCGGCGGGAGAAGGCGATCGAGTTTCTTCTGTCGCGTGCTACGATCGTGACTGCGTGAGGGTCACTTCCCTGCCGTCGTCTCAATCCCCAAGCAGCTTGCTCACTCGTCGCCGGACACCGGGGTGAACTCGTTGGCGAACCGGCCCGATAACGTAGCCATGACTGAGTCCACCAAGACCGTGCCAGCCCCGCGCAACCAGCTGATCCCGATGGTGGTCGAACAGACCAACAGGGGCGAGCGGGCGTATGACATCTACTCCCGGCTGCTGAAAGACAGCATCATCTTCATCGGCACGCCGATCGAGGATTCCATTGCGAACCTGGTCATCGCCCAGATGCTGTTTCTGGAGGCCGAGGACCCAGACCGCGACATCGTTCTGTACATCAACAGCCCGGGCGGATCGATCTCGGCGGGGCTCGCGATCTACGACACGATGCAGTTCATCAAGCCGGACGTGCAGACCGTGTGCATCGGTCAGGCAGCGTCGATGGCGGCGGTGCTCTTGTCGGCGGGAACGGCGGGCAAACGGTTCAGCTTGCCCAACTCGCGCATCGTCATCCATCAGCCGCTGATGAGCGGGCTGGCGGGCCAGGCGACCGACATCGACATCCACGCTAAGGAGATCCTGCGGATGCGGCAGCGGCTCAACGAGATCCTCGTGTCGCACACCGGGCAGGAGATCAAACGGATCGAAGAAGACACCGAACGCGACTACATCATGTCAGCGGAGCAGGGTCGCGAATACGGTATTATTGATGAAGTGATCAGACAGCGCGCCTAGGCAAGTGTGGCGTGCCGCGCCCGTCAGGGGCGCTGTGTGACATGGTCAAGAAAAGCGGTGAACCGGAGATTCTGCGTTGTTCGTTCTGTAACAAGGACCAGAACGATGTCCGCAAGCTGATCGCCGGACCGACGGTCTTCATTTGCGACGAATGCGTTGAGGTCTGCAACGACATCATCGCGGACGACAACCGGTTCGAGAACCGCGGTACCAAGTCGAGTCTCCCCGTTCCACAAGAGATCAAAAAGTTCCTGGACGAGTACGTCATCGGTCAGGAACAGACCAAGAAGAAGCTCTCGGTCGCCGTCTACAACCACTACAAGCGCGTCGAGATTCAGAAGCAGTCGCGCAACCGGAACGACACCGAGCTCACCAAGGCGAACATCCTCCTGATCGGCCCCACCGGCACCGGCAAGACGCTGATGGCGCAGACGCTGGCCAGGATGCTGTCGGTGCCGTTCACGATCGTCGATGCGACGACGCTGACCGAAGCCGGTTACGTCGGCGAGGACGTCGAGAACATCGTCCTCAAGCTGCTGCAGGCCGCCGGTGGCGACATCGAGAAGTGCCAGCAGGGCATCATCTAC
>MDTE01030090.1_pt1 | contig 21421 bp, 16 predicted proteins | sample 811231 | NCBI WGS metagenome assembly MDTE01 (sample SAMN05326651, study PRJNA326480) | marine metagenome | isolation source: seawater | place: Indian Ocean: Red Sea | collected 2010
CACGGTTCAATCACGCAAACGTTGGCTGTGTCCTTGCTGCAAGATTTTGCAAACCCGCCCACACTCGAACTGTATCCAGATACACTGCTGTATGCCACTGGAGTGCAGGTCTTGGTCTGCGACTGTTCCGATCGTTCCCTCTAAGGCGGCCTTCATCTGCATGGCGCCATCGAACTGGACGCCCTCTTCCATCGTAATGATGGGCGACACGATGTTGCCAATGACCTCGCCTGGCGCGCGCAGGTCACACCGGCCCCGCGCATGGATGTTGCCCTCGACCCGGCCTGCAATGATCACCTGGCGGACATCAATTTCCGCCTCAAGCTCTGCACCGGGACCCACCTCAAGGGTATCCGTACTGAAGATCTCGCCTGTGAACTTGCCATCGATTCGAACCCGCCCCTCAAAGGTGAGCTTGCCCTCGTAGATGCAGCCGTCTCCCAGGAATGCGTTGAGCTCCTGGTTCATCCCCGAGGCTGAGCGCGCCGGTGGCGCGGGACTAGGCAGTCCCCGAGGCAGAGTTGCCGTCTCTCCATTGTTTCCATCATCCATAGCTAGCGATCCCAACAGGGGCTCCTTGCGTCCAAACTTCATGGCGGCTCCTCATGGCCTCTTCCCGGCGCCCCGGGAGAGGGGGTACAGCACGGCAGAATCTCTTCTGAGAGTACGAAAGGCGAAAATACTTCGCAATGCGAAATTGGTAAAAAGCGCCATATCCGTCTTCTTGCGTTGGGAAACCCCTTGCGCACCAGCGCTCAAGCCCGCGTCAAGAGGACATGAGTCCTGGTGGGCCCCGGTAGCCCCGGAACCGTCTGGCTGCGAACCCAGCCCTCCGGAAGCGGTTGGGGCAGTGCATCACCGACAATCGAGAGAATACAAGCGCCCGCCCCCCAGGCTTCAGCGCTCGCAATCACCTGCGATGGCGCCGCAAATGCTCTCGCGGTCACCGTCGGCGACTCGCCCTGGCAGAGCGTCTTGCAGAACTGCTCGGAGCGACCGTGATGCACATGAACCCGCTCGAGCTCCATGACTCGGGCGGCCTGGCGCAGGAAGGATGCTCTCTTCCGGCGACTCTCGATCAAGTGGATCGGGAGAGCAGGGTACGCCGCGGCCAGGATCAGCCCCGGGAGTCCTGCCCCTGATCCCAGGTCTACGAGCGGCCGACCTTCTTGGGCGCTCAAGAGTGGGGCCATCGCCCACGCGTCCGCGACCCCTTCGTGCAAGAGCCCGTCCACGCTTGACCAGCCCACGAGGCGCTGCGTCTTGCTCCACCGCTCCAGCTCCTCAGACCAGAGCCTCAGGCGACGGACCGCCCCAGCGTCCAGGCTGCCGGAGCCCGCGAGGGCCCTCTCCAACTGTTCGTCAGCACAAGCCAGACGAGGTCGACCACGGGAGCGACGCTGACCACCGCCTCGGGGCATCAGCAGACACCCCCGCCCTGTGGGCCGTCCGCCCGTCTCGCCGAAGCGCTGAGGCGCCCAGCCAAGAGGGCTAGGGCTGCTGGTGTCATTCCAGGAATGCGCGCCGCATCGCCGAGAGTCTGCGGCCGCGCCCGACCCAGCTTCTCTACAAGCTCGTGCCGAAGTCCAGAGATCTGGTCGTAAGGAAAGTCCTGGGGCAGCCCCAACTCAGCGAGGCCGCGAAGTCGCTCGATGGCCTCTTTCTCTCGCTTGATGTAGCCCGAATAGCGGCACTGAATCACCACCTGGCGAGCATCCTCTTCGTCCATGTGAGGCGCTTCCAGCCCAGTCGTACGGAGGAGGCCCGAGAGGTCGACCGCTGGTCGGCGAAGAAGCTCGGCGATCGTGGTCGGTCTACGCAATGGTGCCTCTCCCTGCTCCCCTAGCCATCGATCCAATGGTTCGCTCTGAGGCGCTCGTGTGGCCTGAGCCCAAAGCAGACCCCTCTCTACCGCGTCCCGGTGCGCACAAAAGCGAGCCCAGCGCGCGTCCGAGACCAGCCCAATCTTCCGCCCGAGTGGAGTCAGACGAAGGTCTGCGTTGTCCTCGCGCAAGACAAGTCGCCACTCCGCACGTGACGTAAACATGCGGTAGGGCTCCCGAGTGCCGCGGGTACACAGATCATCCACCAGCACTCCCAGGTAACCCTCATCCCGACCAATGATGATCGACTCCTTCTCAGCCACATGACGGCTCGCGTTGATGCCGGCGAGGAGCCCTTGCGCTGCCGCCTCCTCGTATCCGGTGGTCCCGTTCAGTTGGCCTGCCAGAAAGAGACCAGAGACCATGCGGCTCTCCAGCCCCGGGTTCAGGTCACGGGGGTCGGCAAAGTCGTACTCAATGGCATAGCCCGGCCGAACCACCTGTACGGCCTCGAGCCCAGGCATCGTTCTCAGCGCCTCCAGCTGAGTGGTGACGGGGAGGCTCGTCGAGAAGCCGTTGGGATAGACCTCCGCGGTCGCCAACCCCTCCGGCTCAAGAAAGATCCGGTGGCTCCGCTTGTCGGGGAATCGAACGATCTTGTCTTCGATACTGGGACAATATCGGGGCCCAACCGACTCGATGTCAGGCGAGTCCCCGTAGAGCGGAGAGTTGCGAAGTCCCCTCCGGATCACCTCGTGCGTGGCCTCCTTGGTCTCGGTCACGTAACAGCGGACGTGAGGTAGAGACGAGGGTGCACCCACGTGCGAGAACTGACCGCCGGGGTGATCGCCATCTTGTGGGTTCAGGCGGTCCCACGCGATAGTTCGCCCATCAAGCCTTGGAACCGTCCCTGTCTTGAGACGATCCATGCGGTGGCCCAGTCCCATGAGATTGCGCGTGAGAGCCTTCGCGGCCGGCGCGCCATTACCGCCCCCTTCGCGGCACAAGCGGCCGGTGTGTAGCGTTCCGCCCAGGTACGTGCCCGTGGTCAGCACCACGGCACGGGAGCGAACCACGGTGCCGTCGGCCAACCGAACGCCGACGACACGGCACTGCTCGGTTGCTACTGAAACGACCTCGGCGCCCAAGATGTCCAGCCCTGGGGCCTCCTCGACCACATGGAACATCCGTCGTTGGTAGAGGAAGCGATCGACCTGGGCGCGGCTGCTGCGTACTGCCAGACCCTTTCGGGTATTGAGATACTTGAACTGGATGGTCGTCTCGTCGGCAGCCAGGGCCATCTCGCCACCCAAGGCATCAATCTCGCGAACCAGGTGTCCCTTGCCCTGCCCTCCGATCGCCGGATTGCAGGGCATCCGACCAATCCCACCCGGAACGAGTGTGACCAACAGGGTCTTGGCGCCCAGTCGAGACGATGCAAGAGCCGCCTCGATGCCTGCGTGACCGCCGCCCACAACGACCACGTCGTGCGCGCCAGCCAGAGAGGGCCTTGGAAGGTGGACAGAACTCATGGACGCCGATGTCCCACAGATAGAGCGACTCCGCAAGAACGTTTGGGGCTCACTTTCCGATGCAGAAGCGCTCGAAGAGAGTGTCGAGCACACCCTCATCTGTCCACTCTCCACAGAGCTCGTCCAATGCTCGGCCGGCGGCGCGCACCCCGAGCGCGGCAAGCACCGGCTCCTCAGCGCCGACCCCAATGGCCTCTGAGACCCCGGACAGGGCTGTCTCTAGCGCAGCCCTCTGCCGTTCCGTATGGAGAAGCAACGAAGACCCCAACGAGCCTCCCTCAACAGCTCGAACCAACTGGTCCCGCAGAGCGCTGAGGCCAGCGCCGGAAGGTGCCGCGACGACCGTCCAGCCTGCTTGCTCCAGCTTGGCGCGTTCGTCGGATGTCAGCAGATCTCCATGAGTCGCGACAGGAAGTCGATCTTCTCTGTTGCCCGAGTCGTCTCCAGCGCGCTTCAAGAGCTGACGTCCATCCATGACCCACACCACAAGATCCGCCTGGCGGGTTGCCTCCTCGCTCCGCTCAATCCCCTCGATCTCAACCGGATCTTCGGCGCCACGAAGGCCAGCGGTGTCTTCAAGTCGAAGCGCAGCTCCACCCCAACTCAGCGTCTCAGAAACAACATCTCGAGTGGTCCCGGGGCGGTCTGAGACAATGGCCCGGCCGTGGCCCAGGAGACTATTAAAGAGGGTCGACTTCCCAGCGTTGACGGGCCCCGCCAGGACGACTCGCGCCCCCTCCATCAAGCGGCGGCCAGCCTCGTAACTCTCAACCAAAGAGGCCATGTCGGCCTGCAATAGCCCGAGGTCGGCCCCGTCCCAGCCTCCTTCTCCCTCGTGTAGTTCGTCCGGGAAGTCCACCGAGGCTTCCAGCGCCGCAGCCACCTCCAGTAAGCGATCTCGCCAGGCCCCCACACGAGTCGCAAGCTCTCCACCCAGGTGACGATGTGCCGCTCGAACTGCGCCCTCGCTCTCGGCCCTCACCAGAGCGTCGACCGCCTCGGCCTGAACCAGGCTCATTCGCCCGGAGGTCACCGCCCTTCTCGTGAACTCTCCGGGGGAGGCGGCCCTTGCTCCTCCTGCCAACAAGGCCAGCGTGGCCAGTCTCAGAATGACTGGGTTTCCGTGGAGGTGAAATTCCACCACGTCCTGACCGGTGTACGAGTTCGGGCCGGGAAAGCGCGCAACAAGACCCCTGTCCACCACCGCGCCATCCTCGGGACTCTTCAGCGCCACGAGTTGAAGTCTTCTCGGCTGCAGGTTGGCCGCGACGCGCTCTCCGACGACCTTGTGTAGCAATGAGGAGACCGCGTCCGGACTTCCGGAAACCCGCACGATCCCGATAGCGCCACGGCCCGGAGGGCTCGACACCGCGACGATGAGATCATCCGTCAGCGACTGCGCTTGACTCAAGAGTCGCTCTGGCGAACTCACCACGACTCCACCGAAACAAAGGCACAACAGCCGCGAGGGCGGTGCAGGACTACCACGTGGGCCCCGCCGTGCCTCCGCCGGCCCCGGGGATCGTCACTCGGCGTAGATCTCCACACGCTTGTCTGCGCCATCGCCCACAGAGCGGGAACGGACGCCGTCCTCTTCCTTCACAAAGCTGTGAGCAAGGTGTCGCTCGTAGGAGTTGAGGTTGTCCAACTCGATGGGGCCCGTGCCATCCAGCACCCGATCGATCGCCGCCAGAGTCTGCTTCTTGATACGTGCCTTGCGCTCTTCGTCATCGGGGCGCGGTCCGCGACCTCGGCCACCACCATCTCGACCTCTTCCGCCACCATCTCGACCTCTTCCGCCACCGTCGCGACCTCTTCCGCCACCGTCGCGACCTCGGGCTCCGCCGTCGCGACCTCGGCCACCACCGTCACGACCCAATGGGCCGCGTGTCTTGTAGTTCTCGATGTCGAGGCTCACCGAGGCCCCGGAGTGAGAGCGGGCAATCACCGCCTTAAGGAGGCCCTCGAAGGCCTCCAGGTTCTGGCCTCCCTTGCCGATCAACAGCCGTCCATCGTCCGGGCACGTCACCGAAACCAACACGTCTCCTCGGGACCCACCAGAGACCCCGACCTCCGCCTTGGTTCCAAACAGCGACAACACCTTCTCCATCCAATTGCGGGCGGCCTCGGCGAGGTCCTTGCGAGCCTGGCGAGCCTCGAGGTCCTCGGCGCTCTGCGGAGAGGCCAGGATGCGTACGGTATAGGCGCCTTGCCGGAAGTGCTCCCGGTCGTAATCAAAGCTGAGATCCAAGGGGCCTTCCACTCCAAGTAGGCTGGCGGCCTGGCTCAAGGCCTCCGACAGGGTGGATCCTTCTGCTGCAACGGGTTCAGTCATCTTGTCTTCCTCTCAGAGGCGCTACGTGCGGCAGCGCCTCCCTTGGGTCCGCGTGCTTTTTGGCCACCCCCTGTGGCCTTTTTTCCACCCCCCCCCTTGCCGGGAGGCGGCGCCTTTGAAGCTTGTGCCGAGTCGCCCTCAGCCTGGACAGTGCCTCGCCGAATCAGCCACTGCTGAACGATGCTGAGGACTGTGTTGACGAGGATATAGACCACGAGACCTGCCGGCAAAGCGAACATCATGAAGGCAAAGATGAGTGGCATCATCTGCATGATCTTCTGCTGGGTCGGGTCAGCCGACGCTGTCGGTGCCATCTTCTGCTGGAGCCACATGGTCACGCCCAGCAAGAGCGGGAAGACCCCAATGGGATCTCGCAGAGACAGGTCGCAGAAATACAGAAACGGTGTCTGGTAGAGCTCAACGGAGTTCCAGAGCACCCGGTAGAGCGCAAACCAAATGGGCATCTGAATCACCATGGGCAAGCAACCGCCCATGGGGTTCACCCCGTGCTCTTTCCAGAGCTCCATCATCTCCCGATTCATCGCCTCCTTATCGTCGCCGTGCTTCTCCTTGAGGGCGTTGATCTCGGGCTGAAGCTTCTTCATGCCCTCCATAGATCTGTAGGACTTCTGAGACAGCGGAAAGAGGACGGCCTTGATGACCACCGTCAGAGCAATGATCGACAAGCCCCAGTTCCCGATGAGCCCGAACAGAAACTTGAGGAAGGCAAGAATCGGTAGGGCGACGACCCCAAACATTCCGAAGTTGACCGCCGAGGCCATGCGGAGCCCGCTGTCCTCCAACAGGTCGAGCACCTTCGGTCCAGCGAACAGCTTGAAGTTCTGGCTGTGGCTCTCATTGGGCGCCAGCATCTTCTCTGTAGCCGTAAAGACCGACGCGTATCGATCCTCACCCTCTAGCTTCGTCATTACCAGCGAGCCTTCCTGGCGCTGGTCGGGCTCAAGGCCCACCATGAAATACCGATCCCCCACGCCAAACCAACTGACCGCGCCACGGTACTCCCGTGGCTTCTTGTCCAGCTTGCTGGAGACGTAGTTCTCCACGTCCTCACCAACCTCTGCCCAGGTCTCGGGCTGGGGCCCGAAGCGGTCCTTGCCTGCCACCATTTGATCGGCGACCGCGTAGCTGGGCAGAAGAGGCCGGGGCTGAGAGGTCACGTTTCGAAACGTGACCTCATAGGTGATCACGTAACCCGACTCGGGAAGGGTGAACCGCTTCGTAACTTCGAACCCAGAGCGACGGGTCACAAAGGTGAGGCGGCCCGGTTCCTCGGTAACCCGGTAAAAACCACCGTCGCCTTCCACGCCGGCACTGTCGACCCCCACTGGAAGAAGCAGTTCGCTCTCATCACCTCGCACAAGCTCGACTGCGCCGGTGTCCGGGGGCTCCGGCCAGCCGATGTCGAACTCGCCAAACGACAGGCCCGAGACGACCCCCTTGAGCAGCCAGGTGGGCAGCCAGTCCACATCGTAGGGTTCCTGATAAGCACCAATCTTGAATCCGACAGGAGATCCACCGAAGTTGGACCATCGCGACTTCACCCCCCGGTCGAAGGGACCTCCGTCAGAAACGCCCCAGGCCCTCCGCAGAGTCTGAGGCTCAATGGGCGGAAGGATCTCTTGGGGCGCCGGATCGGCGGCCGCCACTCCCGCTCGTGCAGAGTCGTCATCACCCTGGGCACCAGCAAGAACTCCCTCGGGCGCCGGCGCTGCGGTGGCCGCAGAGGTCTCGGCCGCATGTTCCCCGGCCGCGGGCTCGGTGGGCTGTGTAAGAGGGGGGGGCGGCTCAAAGACAAAGGTCTGGAAGAACCAAAGGACCGCAATGGACAGAGCCACGGCCGCCATAACCCGCTTCTCTTGGGCGGGATCCTGGGGAGGTGGGCTCATCGTGCCCCCTCGTCATCTGAAGTCATGGAAGCCTCACTGGCCTTGAGGAGAGGAACAGGGTCAAGGCCGCCCGCGCTGAACGGATGGCAGCGGCCCAACCTCATCAATGCCAACCAACTACCCCGAGCAGCCCCGTGGACCTGAACCGCTTCCATCGCATAAACCGAACAGGTCGGCAGGAAGCGGCAGGCAGGTGGAAGAACGGGCGATACGTAGCGCTTATAGGCCTGGAGCAACAAGAGGAGAAGTGCTTTCATGCCCGCCCCTCACTCTTTCGGTTGAGCCAAGTCACCAGAGGGCGAAGCTGTTCCGCCATCTCCGAGAAATCCAACTCGGCTGCTCCGGGGCGCGCTATGACCACGAGATCCCATGGCGCCTTCAACTCGTGATGCATGTGCCGGAACCAGTGTCGAAGTCGGCGCTTGGTTAGGTTGCGCTGGTGAGCGCGACCCACTTTGCGGGACACCGTGAGCCCGAGACGACTGTTGTCGCACTTCGAGGGAGCCCATGTCACGAGAAAGTGGGAGGTGTGATAGGTGCGAGAGCGCGCTCGGTGTCGCTGATATTCCCGCGACTTCCGTATCCTGAACTCTCGGTGAAACCGAGCGTTCAGCGCTACTTCTTCCAAATGGAAACGGCGAGGCGCCGGCGCGCCTTCTGACGTCGACGGGAGATCACCCGGCGACCCGCCTTGCTGGACATTCGCAAACGGAACCCGTGGGTTCGCTTGCGGGAGACGTTGCTGGGCTGGAACGTGCGCTTCATTGCTTCTGCTCCGCCTTGGGAGGTTTTCGTCGAAAGGGCGCGCAAACATAGAGAGGCACACCGTGGGTGTCAAGGGTTCACTGAACCAGCACCCCATCGGCCCCCAAAAGCCCCTTCTCCGCCGAGCCGCTCTTCGGATCTGATGTGGAGACCGTTGGAGAGAGCCACTCGGGACCAGCTCGACACAGACCGATAAGTCTGTCGCGCGCGCGAGTGCGCTTTTTGCGCCTACGCACGCGTGAGGATCTGCGGCACTCCGGCCTCGGGATAATCTTCGCCAAATACCGGCTCGCTCCAGAACACACGACAAAAGCAATCGTGCATCACCTTTGGGTGGAGATCGGCCACTTTTCGAAAACTCGCCACAGCCAACCTAAGTCATTGATTTCAAAAGAGAGCTGGGCGTTCTTCGCTCAGCCCGTTCGTCTTTTGTTCGTGTGCCCTTCGAACAGAAAACCGATCCATCGGAAGTCCTCCCCAGCAAGGCCCAAATGAGATCTTTTTTTTCCGCTGTTTTCAGCACCCTGGAGAGCGTCGTATCGGCGCACTTTCCCACAACAAAAAAACCCTTATTTTCTGCCGTTCCCACCGTTTACAACCCGGCCAGATCTTAGTTATCAACATCCTTGAGAGGGCCAGCCGGGCAGACCCTCTCATTGGTCCACAAGGCCCGAAACCAACAGGATGATGACTCAATTGCTTCGATCCCACTGGGAAGAAGTCTGTACTCGTGTGCGCACTCACGAGGAACCGGCCTGCTACGACCCATGGCTAGACCGGATCTCCTTTGTGAGTTCCAAGGATGACACTGTCGTCCTCGCCACGCCGAACCGACTGTACGTGGAGTGGATCCAGGAAAACCTGGAGCCTCGCCTTCTCGATCACCTTCTGGCGGTTACCGGGCTGAGCTACCAGATCTCCTATGAGCTCGCTCCCGCTCGACCCAATCACTCACCCAATGGACCGACGACCCAGTCGGACCTCCAGGTGACTACGGGATCTCTCGCGCCGGTGACTGGGGAGCAGTTCCGACCCAACCCACGCAAGACATTTGAGTCGTTCATTGTAGGTGGTGGCAATCAGTTCGCTTGCGCTGCGTGCCAAAACGTCGCGGACAACCCGGCTCAAAACTACAACCCACTGTTCATCTTCGGAGGCGTTGGGCTGGGCAAGACGCACCTTCTGAATGCACTGGGCAACCGCATGATCGCTCGCGATCCCTCTGCCCGCATCGTTTATATGTCCGCCGAAGACTTCACCAATCAGATGATCAACTCTTTGCGCTTCAAGCGCATGGAGGCCTTCAGAGAGCGGTATCGACAAGGCTGTGATGCCCTGCTGGTGGATGACATCCAGTTCCTTGCGGGAAAGCTACAGACTCAAGAAGAGTTTTTTCACACCTTCAACTTCTTGCATGGCGCTGGTCGCCAGATTGTGGTGACTGCTGACCGCTATCCCAAGGACATAGAAGGGCTCGAAGAGCGCTTGCGCAGTCGATTCGACTGGGGCCTTGTGGCTGACGTACAGCCTCCAGATACGGAGACAAAGGTCGCAATTCTTCGCAAGAAAGCCGACGAAGAGGGCATTGAGTTACCCCAAGATGTCGCCTTCTTCATTGCTCGCTACGCAAGCTCGAACATCCGCAAGCTCGAGGGCACCCTGACTCGACTCCTCGCCATGAGCAGCTTCCACGCAGCTCCCATCACCTTGGACTTCACCCGCACCTGCCTAGACGGATACCTACAGGTTGAACAACCAGCCGTAAGCGTAGAGTCCATCCTCACCGGTGCAGCAAGGCAATTCAACGTCAAGGTTCCAGACCTGAAAGGCCCTCGACGCACAAAGCAGTTGGTCATTCCACGTCAGATCGCCATGTGGCTGGCGAGGAAGCACACGGGGCTCTCACTGCCTGAGCTAGGCAAGCAGTTTGGTGGACGAGATCACACCACCGTGATGCACGCCATTCGAAAGGTGGAGAGGCTCCTGGGCGAAGATCCCGAGTTCAAGAAGCAGGTTGAACTCGTCAGTCGGACTGTCGGACTGCCCGGCTAAGAGACCCGCGAACCATCTTCCTTGAAACTTGCACAAAACAGCCTGTGGAAATCCCTTGGGATTGCCTGTTGAAGGCCCCCTGGACAGCATGTTAAAAACCAGCCCTTCCGATGGAGAGCCCAAGCTTTCCACCGAAATTTCCACCCAGTCGTCCACGGGAATTCCCCACAGGCGTTCCGAATAATTCTCGCTGTTTAGAATGCTTTTCCACAGAATTGGACCTGCTCTAATACTTCGATCAGAACAAGATCCTCCAAGGATCTACTGAGCTACTCATAGGCAGCTACGAAAACAGGCAAAGAACATGGAATTCCAAATCGCCAAGGAAGAACTCATTCGTGCCCTCTCTCGTGTGCAGGGCATTGTTGAGAAGCGCTCCACCAACCCGATCATCGCCAATGTCTTGCTCGACGTGAACGAAAAGGGAATGCAAGTCAGCGCAACCGACACAGAGGTCTCCTTTGTGGGGAACTATCAGGTGGAGTGTGTCCGACCGGGAAGCTTGACTCTCGGTGCACGTCAGTTGTTCGACATCGCTCGTCTTGTGCCCACAGATCAGGTTCGCTTCAGCCTTCCAGAAGGAAGCGCCCAGATGGAGATTTCATCGGGCAAGGCCTTCTTCAAGGTCATTGGCTTGTCATCCAAGGACTTTCCGTCCATGCCTGAGACGTCTGATGGCTACAGCATCAGCATGCCGTCGTCTTCGCTGAAGGCCTTGGTCGACAAGACGCTGTTCGCGATCAGCAGCGATGACACCAGAACGGGCTTGAATGGGGCACACATCGAGGTCGACAAAGACAATGGAAGTTCGCACCTTCGCTTTGTGACCACGGACGGGCACCGTCTTGCTGTCTGCGGTCAGAACTTCGACGCTGGAGATGCTGATCTACCGGACTCGGTTCTTCTGCCCAAGAAAGGTCTTGCTGAGCTCCGCAAGCTGGTGGAAGAGGGAGACGGTGCTTGGCAGGTGAGCTTCAGCCAGAACCAGGCCGTCTTCCAGCAGGACACAGTCTCTTTCTCTATGCGCCTTTTGGAAGGTGAGTTTCCTGACTACAGCCAGGTGCTGCCTGGGGACTGGCAGCGCCGTGTCCTGGTGGCCCGTGAGACGTTGGTGCTTGCTCTCCGTCGGGTGTCAATTCTGGCCTCGGAGAAGTCCCACCCCGTCAAGTTCGTCATTCAGGATGGGAGCCTGACAATTCAGGCAAAGCAGCCGGAGGCGGGCGAGGCGAGCGAGGAGATCGAGGCGCAGGTGGAGGGTGGCGATCTGGAGATCGGATTCAACGCTCGGTATTTCCTCGATGTCTTGAGCGCTATGGCTAGCGACACGGTCTGCATCGAGATAGGCGACTCCCTTTCGCCGTGTCTTCTCAAGCCAGGTGAGGGCGATGACGACGAGCTGTACGTCATCATGCCCATGCGCCTCGAATAAGAAACAGGCCTCCCTCCTGTATCTGCGCACGCTACAGGTCCGGGACTTCCGGAACTACGAATGCGTCGAGCTGGAGATGCCGTCGGGCATCTCAGTCTTCGTTGGGGACAATGGTCAGGGCAAAACCAATCTGCTCGAGGCTATCTATGTTCTGGCAACTCTGAAGTCCTTCCGCGGAGCCAAGAACAGCCAGCTTCTGCGAAGAGGTCAGAGTCACGCCAGGATTGTCGCTGATGTGGAGAGCAAGGGGCTTGCTCGCCAGCTAGAGGTCTCTCTCGGCCCTCAGGGAAAGCGTGCTCGGGTCGATGGAAAGGACCCTCGGGCCCTGTCTGGCTACTTTTCGGGGATTAAGGCCATAGCCTTCGTTCCTGAAGATTTGAGGCTGGTAGATGGTCCACCAGAAGGTCGTAGGAACTTTCTGGACCGCGCAGCCTTCACGTTAGATCCCGCTTACTTGGACGTTGTTCGAGACTTCAGAAACGCTCTGAATCAAAAAAACGCCTTGCTTCGTGCCGGTCGACAGCGAAGAAGTCCACCAGACAAGGCCCTGCTCGGCGTTTGGAATGATCGTGTCGCGGTTGCTGGGGCCCGGGTCATCGCGCGCCGGATGCAGTTTCTTGGTGAGTTCGTTCCTGTATTTCGTGAGGTCCACGAAGGGATCACCGGAGCAGCCAAAGGTCGAGCAGAGATTCGATATCGAGGTTGCGTGACAACAGACGCGCTATCTCGGGGCCTGAAGGGAATAGAAGAGCGCCTGTCGGCTCGGCTCGAAGAGGCGATGGAAGATGAGCAGAGACGAGGGTTTGCCACCGTTGGCCCCCAACGAGATGACTGGCAGCTTGTCGTCGGTGGTGAGGCCCTAAGGAGCTTTGGGTCCCAAGGACAGATTCGTTCAGCAGCACTCGCCCTTCGAGTGTCTGAGATGGTCCTGGCGCGGCGGGACTTGGGCTCGTGTCCCTTGTTCTTGCTGGACGACGTCTCCAGTGAGCTCGACCCTCACAGAAACCGCCAGTTGATGGCCTTGTTGATGGACCTGTCGGCTCAGGTTGTCATCACGACGACTGAGCTGTCGAATCTAAAGATAGATGCCCTGCACTATCAGCCTTGGAAGGTGGCGAACGGGGCGATCTGCCGCTACAATCCCGGCAGTTGAACTATTCCATTATTTTATTGTCACGCGCGCGTGCTCGCGCGCGAGCCCTTGAGTGCCCCTAAGCCACAGAATTTCAGTTGAAATTTGTGGCTTAACGACAGCCCACCTTCTCAGAGAGAGAGAGTGTCCATGTCCGAGAACTCTGAAGCTCAGCAGCCCACCGAGGAAAGCCAGCCTGAAAACAACTACGACGCATCCGCTATTCAGGTGCTCGAGGGACTGGAAGCTGTCCGCAAGCGGCCAGGTATGTACATCGGCGACACCTCTGATCGGGGCCTTCATCATCTTGTCTACGAAGTCGTGGACAACTCCATTGACGAGGCCCTCGCTGGTCACTGCGACCAGGTGAACGTGGTGATTCATCTCGATGGCTCCGTGTCGGTCGAAGACAACGGTCGGGGTATTCCCACAGCGATGCACCCCAAAGAGGGCATCCCCACTCCCGAGGTCGTGCTGACCAAGCTTCATGCAGGAGGCAAGTTCAGTAACGACAGCTACAAGGTCAGCGGTGGCCTTCACGGTGTGGGGGTCTCTGTGGTCAACGCCTTGAGCGAGTGGCTGCGGGTGGAGATCTTCCGAGGCGGCCAGTACTACGAGCAGGACTACAAGCAGGGCAACAAGCAGACTGAGCTAGCGGTCCGAGGGAGCACACAGCGGCAAGGCACCAAGATCTCGTTCAAGCCGGACGAAGAGATCTTCGAGACGACCGAGTTCAGCTTTGATGTTCTCAGCAAGCGCTTGCGAGAACTCGCCTTCTTGAACCGCGGGGTCCGTATCCAGATTCACGATGAGCGCGACGACAAGGAGCACCTCTTCGAATACGAGGGCGGCATTATTTCGTTCGTCCAGCATCTGTCGACCAACAAGAAGCCCCTCCACGAGACCCCCATCTATCTGGAGGGCAGCAAGGATGGCATCGAGTGTGAAATCGCGATGCAGTGGTCTACCGCTTACAACGAGACGACATTCTCGTTCGCCAACAACATCAACACCCACGAAGGCGGCACCCACCTCAGCGGGTTCAAGGCGGCCATCACCCGCACAGTGAACTCTTGGGCGACAGAGCAGGGCTTGATGAAGAAGCTCAAGGACAACCTTCAAGGAGAAGACATCCGCGAGGGGCTGACCTGCATCATCTCGGTCAAGATCCCCGACCCCCAGTTTGAGGGCCAGACCAAGACAAAGCTGGGCAACAGCAACGTCAAGGGCATCGTAGAGTCCATCGTTAACGAGCAGCTGGGCTACTACTTGGAGATGACCCCGTCGGTGGGTCGCATCGTTGTGGAGAAGGCCGTCGAGGCCAACCGCGCGCGCGAAGCGGCTCGCAAGGCGAGAGACTTGGCGCGCCGCAAGACGGTGATGGATGGCGGAGGCCTTCCCGGCAAGCTGGCGGACTGCCAGGAGAAAGATCCGACTCGCTGCGAGATCTACCTGGTGGAGGGCGACTCCGCTGGCGGATCGGCCAAGTCAGCTCGTGACAGGAAGTTCCAGGCCATCCTCCCCTTGCGCGGCAAGATCTTGAACGTTGAGAAGGCTCGGTTTGACAAGATCATCAGCAGTCAGGAGATCGTCACGATGATTACGGCGCTGGGAGCCGGCATCGGTGAGGGCGATTTCGACATTGAAAAGCTCAGGTATCACCGGGTCATCGTCATGACCGACGCTGATGTGGATGGTGCGCACATCCGGACGCTGCTGCTCACCTTCTTCTTCCGTCAGATGAAGGAGTTGGTCCAGGCGGGGCACCTCTACATTGCCCAGCCACCTCTCTACAAGGTCAAGAAGGGCAAGGGTCGGGCCATCTACCTGAAGGACGACAAGGCCCTGACGGACTACCTGTTCGAGCGAGGGGCTTCGGACCTGGTGGTGGAAGCCCACGGTGGCGCAAGGATTAATGGCGAACAATTGATGCAGCTGCTGGGATCTGTTCGCAGCTTCGAGTTGTTGCTGGGGAAGGTCGCCCGGCGGCTCGATGATCGGGTCCTCCATGCCTTCCTCGAGGCGTACGATGGGGACCCGTCCGTATTCGCAGACAAGGGTCGGATGGAAGCGATTGCAACGTCGGTGGAGGCACGGCTCAAGGCCCGCTATAGCGCAGACAACCTGCGGCTCACTCATTTCGAGTTGGAGCACAGCGACGACTTCGATGCTTGGGAGTTGCGTGTACGGACTCGCCAACAGGGTGTCGAGCGAGACACCCACATCGGCTGGGAGTTCGCGCACTCCGGTGACTTGCGAGAGGTCAAGTCGCGGCACGTTCAGACTCGGGCGCAGGGGGCCCCGCCTTACACGCTGATCCGAGAGCGTGGAGAGCCGCTGGAGTTCGAGGACGAGTTGGCACTCTACAGGCACGTAGAGTCGGAGGCGAAGAAGGGTTACGACATCCAGCGCTACAAGGGCTTGGGCGAGATGAACCCCGATCAGCTCTGGGAGACCACGATGGACCCCGAGGTTCGCACTCTTGTGCAGGTGCGGGTCGACGACTTGGTGGAGGCCGATGAGATCTTCACGCTCCTCATGGGCGACGAGGTGGAGCCCCGTCGTCAGTTTATTCAGCAGCGGGCCCTAGATGCCCAGAACCTGGACGTCTGAAGCGATGTCACGACATTCCGCCGCGTCAAAGATCCTCGGCAGTGCGTTCTATGTGCCGCCCAAGATTGTCACCAATGACGATCTGGCGGAGAGAATCGACACGAGTGATGAGTGGATTCGGCAGCGAACCGGCATCGAAGAGCGTCGCTACTCAGGTCCTGAAGACACCCCAGCAGCGATGGCTGAAAAGGCTTCCAGGAAGGCGGTGGAGCAAGCGGGAATCGACCTCTCTGAGGTCGACACGATCTTGGTTGCCAGCCTCAGCCCCGATCACACCTTTCCAGGAACCTCCTGCTTTCTTCAGGATCGCCTGGGGCTGCCTGGCACGGCCTGCATGGACATTCGCAACCAGTGCACCGGCTTGTTGTACTCGCTTGCTACTGCGGACGCATTCATTCGTTCTGGGCAGAGCAAGTACGTCCTGGTCGTGGGTACGGAGGTGCACTCGACGGGGCTCGACTTCTCCGACGAGGGACGTGACGTGACGGTCTTGTTTGGTGATGGGGCCGCCGCGGTGGTCGTCGGCCCGACCGAAGATCCCGATCGGGGCTTTCTAGCCCACTGTCTGCATGCCGACGGTCGGGGGGCGAAAGAGTTATGGACGCCCTCTCCAGGCTCATCGGTTTTTCCGTTTCGTGCACCAGAGACGATGTTCGAGGACCGCTCCGTGTACCCCCAGATGAACGGAAGGGCCGTGTTCAAGCATGCGTGCACCCATGTTCCCGAGGTGATTCAGGAGGTGCTCCAGAAGACCGGGTACGCGCTCGACGACGTGGATCTCTTGGTGCCGCACCAGGCCAACATGAGGATCAACGAGATGATCGGGAAGCAGCTCGGCCTGCCTCCTGAGAAGGTGGTTCACAACATCCAGCGGTACGGAAACACCACGGCAGCATCCATTGGAATCGCACTGCACGAGGCGCGTGAGGACGGTCGAATACAGGAGGGCAGCCTTGTCCTCATGGCGGCCTTCGGATCGGGCTTCACCTGGGCCGCTTCGCTGGTGAGGTTCTGAGCGCGTGATCGACCTGTCCTCTCGTCGCGTCTACTTCGTCACCGGCAAGGGTGGAACGGGCAAGACCGCTGTTTGTGTTGCTCTCGCTCGAGCGCTGGCGCGTCGTGGACGGCGAGTGCTGCTGTTGGAGGTGGACGCGCCTCGGCCCAACCTCCCCTCGTACTTTGGTGGCGAGCCCAGCTTCGAGCCTCGCGTCCTGGCGCCGCGAATAGAGGGCGCCAACGTCGAGTTTTTCGATGCGCTCCGTTCGTATGTGGAGTCGGTTGTTCCTGTGAAGAGCGTCGTGCGGCTCATCTTGAGAAACAAGGTTGTTCGTCTGTTTCTTACGGCGACTCCCGGAGCTCGAGAACTCGTGCTCTTGTCGCGAATTTGGGAGCAATCATACGACCCCCGGTGGGACCACTTGATTGTGGATCTTCCCGCATCTGGACACGCCCTTGCCCTCTTTCGGTGTCCGTTTCTTGCGCAGCGCGCCTTCGACCGAGGGCCGCTGCGGAAGCGAGCAGAGCAAATTGCTGAGCGTTTCAATGACCCCGAGGTCGCAGCGCTCTTGTTTTGCGCGCTTCCGGGGGAGATGCCCATCAACGAGACACTGGAGACCCGGGAGAAAATGGTTGCTATGGGCCTGCCTCCGGTGGGCGGCGTCCTCTTGAACCGGTATCCCGACGAGCGCCTCACAGAGCGTGACTTGACCCTGTTGGCAGACCTCCTAGAGCTCAGTGAAGGCCAAGACCGGCTCGCAGACGTCCCCTCCCGAGTTGCTGCTGCTGCTTCGGCTGCTCGAGACATTCGGCGGGAGCAGCGGGTTGCCGAAGAAGGCTTGACCCGACTCAAGGTGGACTTTGGTGAGGACACGGGCTTCTTGCCGCAGGTCCCGGGAGCCCACTCGCAGGTGGCCGACGCCCTCTCGCTGGTCTTGGGAGCGTGGATGCAATGAGTGCCGACCAGAGCCCGGCCCAGAACGAGCTTCTCTCGGTGATCGAAGATCGCCGATTGGTGGTCTGCGTGGGCAGCGGGGGTGTGGGCAAGACAACGACGGCCGCGGCCATCGCGATCCAGGCAGCGATCGCCGGACGGCGGGCCATTGTGGTCACCATCGACCCCGCGCGGCGCCTAGCAAACTCCCTTGGCTTGGAGGCACTGGGCAACGACGAACGACAGATACCCCTCGAGAAGTTCGAGCAGTTTGGTGTGAAGCCGAAGGGGACCTTGCACGCCATGATGTTGGACACGCGAACGACCTTTGACGAGGTCATCGCGCGGGTCTCGCCCGACGACACGACACGATCGCGGGTGCTGGGCAACCGAGTCTATCGACACATCAGCGACACGCTTTCCGCCTCGCATGACTATATGGCGAGCGAGAAGCTCTACGACCTCCACAACAGTGGTCGCTACGACCTGGTGGTGCTCGATACGCCACCGATGAAGAACGCCATCGACTTCTTGGAAGCGAGTGGTCGCTTGTCTCGGTTCCTCGACGAGAAGATCGTCGGGTGGTTCTTGAAGCCCCATGAAGATGGCCGGAAGCGCGGCATTCAGCTTCTCTCGGGGACGGGATCTCTCGTGTATCGGCTCCTGGGCAATGTGTTCGGGAACGAGTTCCTCGACGAAATAGCTGAATTCTTCCTGGCCTTTCACCAGCTCATCGCGGGGTTCCGAGAGCGGGCGGAGGCCGTCTCGGCCTTGTTGCGCAACCGGCAACTGACCCGGTTTGTCGTGGTGTGTACGCCCCAGAGTACGTCCATGGAGGAGGCTCGCTATTTCCACTCCCAGCTCGTGGAGCGGGAAATGCCAGGGGGCCTGTTCGTGGTGAACCAAGTCACCCCGCACGCAGGAACCGAGCGCGCGGAAGACAACAGCGGCCGCTTCTTGGGGCAGATGGAGCGAGAGTGGATTGCGGATCATCTGGGCTCTGCGGCCGATGACGGAGAGCTTCGGGTGTTCTGTGATCGGCTCGAGGGCCACTTTGATCGGGCGGTTGCGCGAGCGAACGAAGAGCAGCGAGCCATTGAAAGCCTGAAGGCCTTTGCGGGCCGCAAGGTCCAGATCGTGGATGTTCCGCGCATGGAAGACGATATCTTTGACTTTGATGGCCTATTGGCCATCGACAAGCACCTGTTTGGGGTGGATTCAGAGACACCCTCGCCAGACGACAACTCTCCCTCTGAGGCAGAAACGCACAAGGATGAGGGCCGAAAGACGGCCTAAAGACATAACGGGCCCGCGCGGCCTGAGGACGTTCGATCATGACGACAGAATTTGCAGCTGCAGTCACCGGAATGAACATCGAGGACGAGATGCGGTCCAGCTATCTGGACTACTCCATGTCCGTGATTGTTGGGCGTGCGCTTCCCTCGGCCAGGGACGGGCTGAAGCCGGTGCATCGGCGGATCCTCTACGCGATGTTCCGAGAGGGGCTTCTTCACAACCGTCGCTACAGCAAGTGTGCTGGTGTGGTGGGGGAGGTGCTCAAGAAGTACCACCCCCACGGAGACTCGGCGGTTTACGACGCCCTTGTGCGCATGGCTCAGAGCTGGAACCTGCGTTACCCGCTAGTGGACGGGCAGGGCAACTTCGGCAACATCGACGGAGACTCCGCTGCTGCTTACCGCTACACGGAGTGCCGGCTCGATCGCATGGCAGAAGACCTTCTCTCTGACATCGACAAGGAGACGGTCGACTTCACGGAGAACTTCGACGGCACGACGATGGAGCCCATGGTGCTGCCCACCCGGGTGCCCAACCTCTTGGTCAATGGTTCGTCCGGTATCGCGGTGGGAATGGCGACCAACATCGCGCCCCACAACTTGGGAGAGGTGGTGGACGGAACCATTGCCTTGATGGACAGCCCCGAGCTGACCAACGATGACTTGCTGGAGATCATTCCTGGCCCGGACTTCCCCACAGGCGGCGTGATCTATGGGCTCCAGGGCGCGGTGGATGCGGCCCGAACCGGTCGAGGTCGCGTCATTGTGCGCGGTGTCGCAGAGATCGAGTTGGACCACAGGGGGGATGACAGCGCCATCATCATCACGGAGATCCCCTATCAGGTGAACAAGAGTCGTCTCATCGAGAACATGGCCAACTTGGTGAGGGACAAGAAGGTGGAAGGGATCCGCGACATCCGCGACGAGTCCGACCGTACGGGCATGCGGATTGTTGTCGAACTCAAGCGTGATGCCATCGGACAGGTCGTGCTGAACCACCTCTACAAGCACACAGCGCTTCAGAGCACGTTTGGAGTGATCAACCTGGCGCTGGTGGACGGTCGTCCCCGGGTGCTCTCGTTGCGGGAGATCATCGGAGAGTTCATTGCGCACCGCAAAGAGGTCACGGTTCGCCGATGTCGCTTTGAACTGAACCAGGCCGAGGCCCGAGCCCACATCCTCGAAGGCTATCTCAAGGCGCTCGACATCATTGATGAAATCATCGCGTTGATTCGGGGCAGCGCTGACACAGAGATCGCTCGGACCGGGCTCATTGATCAGTTCGGCTTCACCCACGTCCAGGCTCAGGCCATCTTGGACATGCGCCTCGCCCGATTGACGGGAATGGAGCGCGATAAGATCAACGCCGAGCTAAAGGTGTTGCGCGAGCGCATCGAGGTCTTGCGCGCGATTCTCGGTGACGAGGCGCTCGTCCGTGACGAGATCCGCCGGGAGCTGCTCGAGATCCGCGACCTCTACGCCGACGAGCGCCGCACGCAGATCGTTGCGGCCTCCGCGGACTTTGCGATCGAAGATCTGATCCAGGAAGAAGAGGTGGTCGTTACCTTCTCTCACCTGGGTTACGTGAAGCGAACGCCCGTTCGGGAGTATCAGAGCCAGCGACGGGGAGGTGTGGGCAAGAAGGGCATGGGGACCCGGGACGAAGACTTCGTCCGAGACCTGTTCGTGGCAAGCACCCACGACAAGCTGATGGTCTTCACGAGCAAGGGGAGGGTGTTCCTCTTGCCTGTTTGGCAGGTGCCAGAGGGCGGTCGTGCGGCGAGGGGCCGGCCAATTGTCAACTTGGTTCCATTCAAACCCGAAGAGGAGACTGCGACCGTCCTGGCGATTCGCGAGTTTGACGATCGCTCGCTCGTCATGGTCTCCAAGGGCGGCATGATCAAGCGAACCATTTTGTCTGACTACAAGAACATTCGCTCCAACGGGATCATCGCTTGCAGCCTCAAAGAGAATGACGAGGTCTTGGCGGTTCGACTGCTGGAGGATCGGGAGAATGGCTCGGTGCTCTTGTCCACCGCTGCGGGCAAGTGCATTCACTTCGAAGCTGTGCAGGCCCGCGAGATGGGTCGGACAGCTCGGGGCGTGAAGGGGATCCGCATCGGGGAAGATGACTGCCTGGTAGGTATCGAGATCGTTCGAGAGGACGCGAGCCTGTTCACGTTGACCGAGAACGGATATGGCAAGCGGACCCCGATCGACCAGTACCGACAACAGAACCGTGGCGGCATGGGTCTCATCGACATCAAGACCCAGGGTCGCAATGGCTGCGTCGTCGGCGCGGTCCAGGTTGACGACAATGACGAGCTCATGATTGTGACGTCGGGGGGCAAGATTATTCGGACCCGAATTCACGAGGTCTCAGTCATTAACCGCAACACGATGGGTGTTCGGCTGATACGTCTCGATAAAGACGAGAAGGTCGTTTCCTTTGCTCGACTTGGAGAACGAGAAGAGGATGACCTAGAGGAGATGGAGACGGTTCGTCTCGAGGACAGCGACGCTGAGGCCGAGGTAGCCGACGCCGAGGTAGCCGACGCCGAGGTAGCCGACGCCGAGGTAGCCGACGCCGAGGTAGCCGACGCCGAGG
>MDTE01112385.1_pt1 | contig 21421 bp, 20 predicted proteins | sample 811231 | NCBI WGS metagenome assembly MDTE01 (sample SAMN05326651, study PRJNA326480) | marine metagenome | isolation source: seawater | place: Indian Ocean: Red Sea | collected 2010
TACTTAGAATAATTTCAGTAATTCCTGAGCTTAAATTAATAATTGAAGCTTTATTAAGTTCAATAAAAAGAGTTTTTTATGTGGGATTATTGCTTTTTATTATTCTTTATATTTATGCAACTATCGGTTCAATTTTATTTAGCAATGATATTCCTCAGAGATGGAGTGATGTAGGTGTTTCAATGATAACGCTTTTTCAGGTACTAACTCTGTCTTCTTGGGAGCAAGTAATGTTGCCACTTCAAGAAATATACTGGTGGGCATGGATTTACTTTTTTAGCTTCATAATTATTTGTGGGATAACAATGTTGAATTTACTTATTGCTATTCTCGTAGATGTTGTAATAAATCAAAAGAAACTTTAAAAATTTATTTTAAATGAAAAAAAAACAAAAAACAAAAATTGCTCAATGTCTTTGTGGAAATATCAAAATTAAAATAATAGGAAGACTTCGCAGTGTAATAAATTGCCATTGTTCACAATGTATGAAAACTCACGGGAATTTTGCAGCATACACAAACTGCTTACAAAATGACGTTACTTTTATTAGTAACAAAACACTTAAATGGTACAATTCTTCAAAAGTTGCAAAAAGAGGTTTTTGCTCCATGTGTGGTGCAAGTGTATTTTATAAAAGAAAAAAAGACAAAACCATAAGTATTTCTGCTGGACTATTTAATAACCCAACTAAACTTAAAACATCTTCAAATATTTTTACAAAAAATAAATTAGATTATTATAATCTTGACCGAAGGCTGACAAAATTTAATAAGAACTATAAGTAATGTTATTAAAACAATTATTTAACTTTTATTCACAATAAAATCTTTCAAATACCGCCATTATTCTAGAAGTATATTCATCTTTTAAATGTCTATTATCTTCTTTAAATGGATCAACAAAATAATCTTTTGTTATTTCATAAGATGGAAAATAAAATAATTCATCTTCATTATTAAATTTAGTCAGCATATTATCTATTGAAACTCTTAAAATAGACTTTGATACTGAATTGGCAGTTATACATGACTGAGGTCTAAAAGTGGCCATTAATGGAATTGGTGAAAGTGTGAAAATTACTTTTGCATTTGGCAAATGTTTTTTTATTGTTGAATAAATATTAATTAAATTATTTGTATTTTCATTAACAGTTGAAAGTCTAAAACCATGATACTTTTCATCAAATTTATCAATTGGAATAGCTTTCCAAAATACCTGGTTATTAGATTTGTTATACCAAACTTCAGCGAGACCAACAGTTATAATAAAAATATCAATTTTATTTAATAACTTTAATGTTTCTTCTCTAGTTTCTTTATCATTCCGTGCTGAGTCATTGGGAGAGTGATACCATGTATTTTCTTCTATATTTTTGTTTTCAAATCCCCATAGCAACTGTTCTACAACAGTAAATGTGTTAGCCATTCCTTCACCATAGCGAATTATATGTGAGTTAGTTGAATACTGTTTATTAAAAACTGAATATTTCTTATAGGAAAGATAGTCTGATACTGCAGTAGCAAAACAGCTTCCAAAAGCAAGAATGTTATGGTTTTTTTTAATAAAAGGTTTTTTTGGCAGAAAGCCCTTGAGAATATATTTTTCATAAAAATCATTATCTTCAAAATGTTTTTTTGAAGGAATAAAGTTACAATTAGCCCCCCTGAACCAATGACCACCAAATTTTTGGCTATCTTTTTTTGTTTCTACAATTATTGGTTTAAGGTTTTCGTTTTTCATTATAAATCATTTTAATTTATTCACTTGTTTCTATCAATTGATAATCACAATAATATATTTTGCTTATTTTTTTAATTTGTGATGAGTTAAGGTAAATTTGATTATCCCCTCCACCTGTTTGTAGCCTAGGAAAAACAATTTTTTTATTAAAAAAATCATTAATATAATCTTGAAAATTTTTTATATTAGACACATTCCCAACTACATCAAAGTACTTTAAATTATTGCCTAAATAATGACTTTGGGTATTAAAATGGTTATTTTCAAAAAGTCCATTCTCTAACTTTGCAATTATCTGGTCAACACTGTGATTATAAAACATTTTATCTTTGTGATATAATACTCTATTTTTATAAGCAGATACAAATCTTTCTATTGGATCTCTTATGATACAAGCTTTGAATTCAATATCTACCTTTTCAAATTCATATTCACCTACAAAAAATTTTATTAAATCATACTTTCCTGAATATTTTTCATAATCAGAATTTGTATGAAGGTATCGAGGTTTTTCATCTTCAAAAAAAAATAACTTATCCTCGACGCCCAAATGTTTAGCAAAAAACAACTTGGCAGAAGTATTGGCATTTTTTTTAACAGGATAAAAAACTAGTTTTTGTTTGTTTTTATTTAAAAAAACAGGGTACTGTGCTCTTATTTTTTTTATCATATTATATAGTTATAATTTTATCTTGTTTTAATTCACTTCGCATTTAAAATAGTCATTAGATGTTAATATAAATATAATGGAAAAAAAAATTATTTGGCTGACCTCTTATCCAAAATGTGGAAACACCTATCTTAGATCCTTTCTTTCACACTATATCTATGATGATTATACAGATTTTACATTTGAAAATTTAAAAAAAATAAAAAAATTTGAAACAAAAGAAACTTTTGCCCTAGCAAACAAATTTGTAAATAATCCAAACAATTATATAACCCATAGTTTAGAGGTGCAGAAAGAGTTAATAAAAAAACTACCTCAGAAAAATTTAATTTATAAAACCCACCATTTCTTCGGATCTATTGATGGTTATCAATTTACATCAGAAAAATACACTCTTCTTTTTATTTATTTAATTAGAGACCCCAGAGAGGTGTTAGTATCGTACGCAAAACATAGCGGTGTATCAATAGATGAAATGCTTAACATTATTACAAATGAAAAAAAAATATACAGGTCCGGTTTTCAAACATTAGTAAGCTGGGGTCAAAATTATAGATCTTGGAAAAGCTTTAAACAAGTCCCAAGTTATTTTGTAAAATATGAAGATCTTGTTTTAAACCCTGTTAAAATATTTGAATCAATTATTTACTTTATCTCACGTTATACAAATATCCCATATGACCAAAAAAAAATTAGAGAAATCATTGAGCTCACAACATTTGATAAACTTAAAAATCTAGAAAAAAAAACAGGATTTGATGAGGCTGAAAAATCAATTTTTTTTAGAAGTGGTAAAGCTGATTCTTGGAAAAAAGTATTAAATATTGAACAAATTAAAACTATTGAAAAGGTTTTTGAAAAAGAAATGAAAGAACTAAAGTACATATAGTTAAATTTTTAATATTCATAAAACTTAATCCACTTTTCAACACTTTTGTTAATTTGCTCAATATCTTCTTTGTAATTAATCCATTTAAATCTGGAAGATTTATATATAGGTTTATTTACCTGGTTGTAACTTGCTGTTCTTACTCTTTTTTTATCTGGGTTTTTTTTAAAAAAATTCTTCATTTCTGGCTCATACGGTACACCAATAAAATTTATCAACTCGTTCAATTCTGTGTCAAAATTGCTAACTAAATTTTCGTATCTAACTTTAATAATATTTTTTTCACTTATTTCGCTGTAAGAATTGAATATCTCCATAGTATAATTATAAAGTGAGGCTGTCCTTTTTAAATCTAAAAAATTAACCATAGCTTCATTCAAAATAAAATTTTGAAAATAGCAGCTTAATATTACATCTAAGGGATGCCGTAGACAAAAAATTATTTTTGCCTCAGGGAAAATATTATTTATTGCCCTTGAATATATTAAATTAAAAGGCATTTTATCAATAATTATTTTTTTATTTATTTTTTTAGAACTAATATATTTTTCTATTTCTGAATAATATTTAATGTTTAGATTTTTTACATCTAATGATTGGCATAGAATTTTTTCATCACTATTTACTTCTTTAAGAATATTTTCTATACTAGGTTTTTCCTCAATTACTTCTATTTTACTATGTGATGACAATATTGTATCTAGTAAAGTTGTGCCCGACCTTGGAAATCCAACTAAAAAAAACAATGAAGAATTTTTATTTTTTGTTAAATTAAATGGATTTATATTTTTTTTTGCAATTAGAGAGAATTTTTTTATTTTATTATAATATTTTTTTTCACTAAATAAACTTAGACAAAAATTATTAATTAAAAATTTGTTTGCACTATTATGCGCTTCAAACGCTTTTTTATAATTTTTAATTTCATCATAAATTTTGCCTAAAAGATTTAATCTTCTGTATTCCCAATTTTGTTTATGATTAATAAATTTAATATTTTTAAGTGTATTTATTGCTTCAATATTTTTTTTTATTAAATTTAAATATGCTGCATAAAAATATTTTAAAACTTCATCATTTGGAAAAAATTTTATTTCCTTAACAATAAATTTTTTTAATAAAGCAAATTCATTTGATTTTTCAAGAATTTCTAAAAGATTATATTTTGGATCCATGTAATTAGGATCTAAGCTAATTGCATCCTCAAAATATTTAATACTTTCAATCTCTCTCCTTTTTATAATTAAAAGTAAGCCATAATTGTTGAGGGTTTTTGGATTGTTTTTGTTAATTTTAATTGAGCAAGCAAACTCATATAAGGCTTCACTATATTTTTTAGTTTTGATGTATATATTACCCAAAAGATTGTGAATAACATCTGTGGGTTTTAATTTTTTTGCAAAAATATAGGTTTTTATAGCTTCATTTATTTTATTATTCTTCTCAAAAGTAAAGCCTAGTAATAATTGATAATGATAATTATTTTTATCTTTTAAAATAAGTTCTCTTAAAGAGCGCTCTGCTTTTTCATAATTTTGTTTTTCAATATCTTTTTTTATAAGTTCAATCTTTTCCATTATCAGTTTTTAGTCCCCAATATATATTTTTAAGTATACTATTTATCTTATTTAAAGTTAGTTTAAAATATATCTAGAATGAAACAAAAGATTATATGGATAGCATCATATCCTAAAAGTGGTAATACGATGATAAGGGCGTTTTTATCAGCTTATTTTTTTACAAAGGAAGGTATACTCAATGATTTTGTTCCTTTGCGCAACATTGGTGCATTCAATGCGTTTAATAATTTTTCCCATTTAAATAATTTTCCTGATTTAGAGCATTTTAAAAAAAACCCTGAAAAAATTTCCAAATATTGGTTAATAAATCAGGATATAATAAATCAAAAATTAGAAAATGAAGTAATTTTTTATAAAACGCACAATGCTCAAATAAAACATAATAACAACTACTTTACGCTAAGTGAATTTACAAAATGCTTTATCTACATAGTTAGAGATCCAAGATCAGTTGTTATATCAAGTAAAGAACACTATGGTTTTCAAAACTATGATCAATCTGTAGAAGTTTTGCTTAGTGATAAGTGGTTAACATATGCGACTGAAAAACCTAAAATGCTACCTGAGTTTATACTATCGTGGAAATCAAATTTTTTAAGTTGGCAAAATTTTTATGCAAAAAATAATGATAAAGGAATAATCATACGATTCGAGGATTTGGTTACAGATCCTGATAAATATTTTCAATTGCTAATTAATTTTTTATCAAAAAAATTAAAATTTGAAATAAATAAAAAAAAATTAAAAAATTCAATTCAATCAATTAATTTTGAAATTTTAAAAAAAATAGAAAAAGAAAAAGGCTTTGAAGAAAAAAGCAATAAATCAGAAAATTTTTTTAGAAAAGGTCAGTTAAATGAGTGGAAAAATATTTTAGAAAGTAAATTAATTAAAAAAATAAATAGTAACTTAAGTAAAGAAATGAATTATTTAAAGTACAACTAATTTTTTTTTAATGTTTTTATATATTCTTTTGTAAGTTTCAAATTTTTTTCTACTCTTTTATGGGCGTCAAAATAATTTTTTCTACCATGTTTGACCACTGGATGTTCCTTTAAGAGTTTTTTTAAATAGGTTGGAATTTGATTTTTCATTATTAATGTTTAAAAAATCTTTTTTTTGTAAAATATATTTTCATTTTATTTTTGTCCCCATAATCAATTAAATTTGCATCATTTATTGATCCCTTGGGTTGTACAATTGCGTTACAACTTCTTTTGTTTAAGAGTTTAATACTATCATTAAAGGGGAAAAAAGCATCTGATGCTGCAACAAAATTCTTTAATTTTTTATTAAAATTATTAATTTTCATAAGAGCCACCTTTGTGGCATCAATTCTACTCATTTGTCCTGCTCCGATACCAATTGTTTGTAGGTTTTTTGCCAAAACTACACTATTTGATTTTACATACTTAGATACTTTAATCGCAAACAATAGATCTCTTAGTTCATTTTTTGTAGCAGATTTTTTTGAAACTTTCTTTAATTCATTTAATAAAACTTTTGATTTATTTTTCTTTTGATACAACAGCCCGCCAACTACAGATTTAAATTCTTTATTATTTTTAAGACTTAACTTTGTTGAATCAATTAAAATTAAATTGTTTTTAATTGCCAGAGTGCTTACCGCTTTTTTATCAAAAGATTTAGCAATAATAATTTCAAAAAAATTTCTTTTTATTTTTTGAGCTAATAAATAATTTAACTTTCTATTTATTATTATCACCCCTCCAAAGGCACTATTAGGATCAGATTTAAAGGCTTTCTTATAAGCGTCTGAAATATTATGTGAAGATGCAACACCACAAGGATTATTATGTTTTATAATTGCGCATGTAGGCTCGTTAAATTCATCTATACAATTAAGTGCAGAATCAATATCTAAAATATTATTGTAACTTAAGTCTCTTCCATTTAATTTTGATTTATTCAGTACATTTATTTTTGAAGTACTTATATATTCTGCTTTTTGATTTGGATTTTCACCGTATCTTAATTTATATTTATTATTAGTTGTTTTATTGTTTTCTTTATTTAATTTTTTGAACCATTTATAAATATTTTTTTCATAAAGACTTGTAGTCTGAAAAACTTTTAATGCCATATTTTTTCTAAACTCTAAACTTGTTGACCCATTATTTTTTTTTATATCTTCAATAAATTTATTATAATCTGAAATATTTGAGATAGTGGTTACAGAATCATAATTTTTAGCCGCAGATCTTAAAAGTGTTTGTCCACCAATGTCTATCATTTCTATACATTCAGATATCTTATTATTTGAATTCATAACTTTGCTAAAAGGATAGAGGTTTACAATAACAAAATTAATTTCTGGAAAATTTAAATTATTAAATGAATTTATATGTTTTTTATTATTTCTTTTGAATAGCAATGATGCATGAATTTTAGGATGCAGACTCTTTACCCTGCCATCAAGTATTTCTTTAAATTTAGTAAAGCTTGAAAGCTCCTTACAATTATAACCTATTTTTTTTATATGCTTAGCTGTCGAGCCTGTAGAAATAATTTTTATTTGATATTTACTAAAAACATTACATAATTTTTTTAAATTTGATTTATCAAATACTGATATTAAAGCATATTTTTTCATGATTTTGTAATTATCCAATTTTCTATTTTTTTTCTATCAGAAATATATCCAGTTAAAACTAGCTGCTTTGTCTGTTGAATTTTATTTTCATTATTAACATAAATTGAATCCTCCATAGATATTAATGATGAAGTTTTGAGTAGCCATGATTGATCTTTAATACGAATAATTGCTGTTTTTTTGTTATTTGTCAAAATACAGTTACAATTTGGCATTAAATGAAATCTAATATGATAAAGAATTTTTTCAGAATTAGACTTAGTTGATAAAATACTATCTTCACCGATTATTTCATTTTTATTTTTCATAATTTTAATTTTTCTAGTTACAATTTTTTTGTAATTTTTAATGTATCCATTATGACTCGACGTCCAAGAAATAAAATTTTCCTCATCTTGTTTGCTAAAAGTTATCTTATCTGGTACACGCCTATATGATTTTTTATTTAGTTCACTAATATTTGTATTGTTTACAATTATTGTTGAATGCGCAGCACTATATCTTAAATAATCATTTTCATTTATGATTTCTCTATTAATTGAACCACAATTAGTAATAATTTTTTCCCCCAAACAACTTAATTCAAAAGCTAAAGTACTAGCATGGATAGTATTATTAATTTTTTTGTTTACTGGCTTGACTATGTCCATAAATATACTTTTTTGCTCGTCTCTATAAAAAACTATACCTTTTTCATTTGAATTAATTTTTTTTGGTACAATATCTTTAGTAAGATTTAAAACTTTATTTACCTCAATTAAATTAGAATTTCTTGAACCATTAAATAGAATTAGACTTTTATCTTGGTGAAATAAATTTTGCATAACCGATATCATATTATTAATTTGAAATATTAATTTTTTACTTCCAGGTATTTTAAAGAATAATGATATATTTTTTATTTCATGCAAATGATTTATGAATATTGCTTGTTCCAAGGCATTATAACTTTTATGAAATCCAAGAGAATCTACTTGTTCAGTTATTAAAATGTCTATAAGTTTAATGCTTTTGTTTATGCCTCTATTGTAAATACAACTTCCTAAAAAAAGAGCTTTTAAATCTGATATATTGGCGTTACTTAAATTTTTTTTAATACCATGATTCATTAATAAAAAATGTAAATATAAAAACTTAAAAATCTTTTTTTTTAATTTTTCATCAAAGAGTAGTGAGATAAAATTTAGATTATAAATAACATTAACGAATCTAGAAGATATTAAGTTTAATGACCAGAGTGAAGTATAAACAGAATTATTAGTGAAAATCCATTTATTTAAAGCAAAATTAGCGTTTTTAATATTACTGGCACCCCCCATTTTTTTAGCATAATTTAGCCATTCAAAAGAGTGATACAACAAACTTTTATCATCTTTTAACTTAGACGAAAAATCATTAATTTTCCAGTAAACCGTTTTTATTTTACTTTGGTTATTAAAATTAATAAGTCCAAAATTTAATTCCTTAGGATCAAACTGTATTGATTCATTTTTCTTTAATTTTACAATTAATTTAAATATTACTTTATATAAAAAAATACTCATATGTTAATTAAGCTTTTTCAATTTTGCTGCAAAAAAACCATCTATTAAAATATTATCAAATTTTTGAGGCACTATATTAATAAATCCATTTTTATCTACTAAAGAAACATATTTACTTTCTGCATTGAACTTTTCTATTTCATAGTTTTTATTTGAATTTAAAAAATTATAAACTTGGGAATATGTTTCTTTAAATAAAAAACTACAAACTATGTAAATTATATAACCATTTTTAAGAAGCAGCTTATCAGCCTTTTTTAACATATTTCTTTGCAATTCTATTTTTTTGTCTAAATTAATTATTTTTTCTTTAAAAATTATATCTGGATTTCTTCTCATTGTTCCAACAGATGAACAAGGTGCATCAACAATTACAATATCGTATTTAATTCTTTCTTCAAGTTTTAAAGCATCAATAACTTTAATTTTAGAACTATATTTTAATCTTTTTAAATTTTCTTTTAAAAGGTTTGCTCGTTCTTTATTTTTTTCAACGGATAAAACATTTGCACCTTCTTTTATTAATTGAAATGTTTTTCCTCCCGGTGCTGCACATAAATCAAGGACTTTTAAATTTTTTAAATTTTTTGTCATATGTAAAGGTAACATTGCTGAAAAATCTTGTGCCCAGCATAACCCATTTTTAAATTCATTTATTTTAGTTATTGGAATTTGATCTATAATTGCACCTGAAGATCGTGATGTTTTATTTATATTTGTTTTAAACTTATCTAAATCAGCTTTGCTTTTAAATACCAAATGTAAATTAGGTTTTTGAGAAACTGATGTAAAAATATTTATTTTATCTAAATGTTTTAAATTACTAAATATTTTATTATTATGAAGCTCTCCCACAATTTTTTTGTCTAATTTAATTTTTTTTAAATTTTCTTTATTTGTATCTATTTTTTTTAGAATGCCATTAATATAACCAGGGATCGCGTTTATTTTTTTATATTTTGCAATTTCAACGGAACAATTAATTACTGCATAATTTTTATAGTTTAAATAAATCAACTGTGTAATACCACTTAATAGGAGGATATATTGATTTTTTTTTGGTTTTTTTTTACTATAAAGTTTAATTATTTTATTAATAAATAAACTTAACCTCATACTATTTAAGACTACATCGTGAATTAATTTTAAGTCTGATAGTTTTAAATTTTCTTTATTCTTTTTTTCTTCAAATATTTCTTCAAAACTTCTATTTTTATATTTAATTGCATATAAGATCTCATGGATTACAAACCTAGCTTTTATACCCTGAATATTATTTTGCTTACTCATTATAAATTTATATATGCCATATTTTAGTTTTATCTTGAAAGAAAGTTTTTATAATAGCCCACTTAAAGAGCATTTCTTACAATATAATCTAAAGCCACAAGTTAAATATTTTAGTAAAAGTAGCAACATTTGGAGAATTATAAATAAAAAAATTTTTGGAGTTCATCTTGGTGAACTAAAATATGAAGAAAGGAAAAGTTATATTAGCAATTCAAATTCAATTTTATTTTTTATGCCGCCAAGCATTGGACTAGGTGACTCTATAGAATATGCACTTTCTGTGAAATCAATAATAAATAAGAAAATTTTTAAAAAAGTTGGAATAGCTTTTGCCGAAAAATATGAATATATTTTTACAAATTTATTTAAATTAAATAATGTTTACAAATATGTTGTTGAAGAGAAAGAGTTAAGTAGTTTTGATACAACATTCCATTTTTCAAAAGAAGTAAAAAAAATTGTAAATCAAAAATATGATAGGTCGGATATTGAAAAAGAAATTAATCTTTTTTTTAACGTTGAAATTAAAAAATCCAATAAAAACAAACTCACAAAAGTTAAGAAGATAACTTTATTCCCCGTTGCTTCTTCACCTTTAAGAACGATGCCGATTAATATAATTAATTCAATAATATCAAAATTTAAATCTAAAATAGAAGTTGAAATTGTTATTGATGATTTTTTTCTTACTTCGAAATATTTATTATCACAAATTAATCCCAAAGATGTAACTTTAGTATTTCATGATAAAATCCAAGATTTAATAAATATTATAAAAAACATTGAATACGGAATATTTGTTGATTCAGGTCCATTACACATTGCTAAAGTATTAAATAAGAATGGACTTTTTATAGAAACAACAGTTAGTGAAAAAATATTAATTAGAAATTATGAAAATATAGAAACTATTAGTAACCTATACAAATCACAATACTGTAGCGGACCTTGTGGTTTAACAAATTTATTCAATTTAAAAAATGTTCCGGGATGCTATGAAACACACGCTATTTCAAAAGCTGAATTTAATAATATTGTTAACAAAAATGCACTTCAAAGAGGTATTTTAAAAAATAAGTATATGGAATTTATAGAACATCCAGTAAACTGTATAAAAAATATTGATTTGGAAAAAATTCTTAATACTATTGAAAACAAATTATGAGAGGAAAGCTGGAAACAATAGTAGGAGCAATGTTCGCAGGTAAAACAAGTGAACTTTTAAAAAGAATATTATGGGCAAAACATCAAAATAAAAAAATTCTTGTTTTAAAACCATCAATTGACAATCGATTTGCAGAGGAGCTTATAGTTACTCATAATAACTTAAGTCATAAATGCTATGCTATGAAAAACTGGGAAGAAGCTTCATCTAAATACGATTTAATAAATGGCACATATGATATAATTTTTTTAGATGAAGTACAATTTATGCATACAGAGGATACTGTTAGTTTTGTTGAACAAATTCTGCAAAATGGGACTGATGTTATATGTGCTGGTCTAGATCAAGACTCAAGAGGCAAACCCTGGGAAACATCTTCTTTTTTATTAGGCCTATCTGATAAAATAATCAAAATCTATGGATTTTGTAATGTTTGTGGAGTGGAAGCAACAAAAACATTTAGAAAGGAAGAAGGTGGTGAAAGAACAAAAGTAGGGGACTCAAATATTTACGAACCAAGATGCTTGAAGCATTGGTCACCAAGGTGATGCTTTTATTTATTTAATCTTTTTTCTATCAAGCTATCTATAACACTTGAGTCTGCTAGAGTAGTAATATCCCCAAGTTGGTCATGTTCATTTGCTGCAATTTTTCTTAGTATTCTTCTCATAATTTTTCCCGATCTTGTTTTAGGAAGACCAGCTGTAAAATGAATAATGTCTGGAGTTGCAATAGGGCCAATTATTTTACGTACTAAGTTTTTTAATTCTTTTTTAAGCTCATCACTTTCAGCTTCACCTACTGATAAAGTTACATAGCAATATAAACCATTTCCTTTAATTTCATGAGGATAACCAACAACGGCAGCCTCTGCGACTTTTGGATGAGCAACTAATGCACTTTCAATTTCTGCAGTTCCTAGATTGTGACCTGAAACAATTATAACATCATCAACCCTTCCTGTTATCCAATAATATCCATCACTATCTCTTCTACATCCATCACCAGTAAAATACATACCTTCGAATTGAGAAAAATAAGTATCTATAAATCTTTGATGGTTACCAAATACTGTTCTCATTTGTCCCGGCCATGAATGTTTTAAGCATAACATCCCTTCACACTCTCCTTTCAGCTCATTTCCATTTTTATCTAAAATTGCTGGCATAATTCCAAAGAAAGGTTTTGAAGCTGAACCAGGTTTTAAATCTATAGCGCCAGTTTGAGGTGAAATTAAAATACCCCCAGTTTCTGTTTGCCACCATGTATCAACTATTGGACAATTTTTATTACCAGGCACCTCATAATACCACTTCCAAGCTTCTGGATTAATCGGTTCCCCAACGGTTCCAAGTAATTTAAGAGATTTTCTTGAAGTTTTTGTTACAGGCTCATCACCTTCTCTCATTAATGCTCTTATAGCAGTTGGGGCAGTATAAAAAATATTTACATTATATTTATCAATAATTTGCCAAAATCTTGATGTATCTGGATAATTAGGAACACCTTCAAACATTAGAGTAGTTGCTCCATTAGATAATGGTCCGTAAATTATATAACTATGCCCAGTGACCCACCCTATATCTGCAGTACACCAGTAAATATCACCATCATTATAATTAAAAATATATTCATGAGTAAAAGATGCATAAACTAAGTAACCACCTGAAGTATGCATAACTCCTTTGGGTTTTCCAGTTGAGCCCGAAGTATATAAAATAAATAAAGGATCTTCAGCATTCATTTCTTCAGGCGTGCATTCAGAAGAAGCGTTATTAATGTGTTCATTTAACACAACATCAATATTATTTTCTTTTAAATCATTATTAGTTTTTTTATAAATTAGACATTTTTTTACACTAGGGCATGACAATAAGGCAGCATCCACAGTTTTTTTTAGTAGTATGGGTTTTCCACCCCTTACTCCTTCATCAGCAGTTACTATAAATGATGAATTGCAATCTTGAACTCTATTAGCAATTGAGTCAGATGAAAATCCTCCAAATATAATTGAATGGATAGCACCTATTCTAGCACAAGCAAGCATTGTGTAAGCCAGCTCAGGTACCATAGTAAGATAAATAGTAACACAATCTCCTTTTTTAACACCTTGTGATTTAAGAGCGTTTGCAGTTTTGCAAACATTATCTAGTAATTCTTTGTAAGAAATTTTTTTTGAGTGAGATGGATTATCCCCCTCCCATATTATAGCAATTTTATCAGGAGTTTTTTTTGCATGACGATCAATACAATTATAAGAAACATTTAACGTTCCATCATAATACCATTTTATATCTACTTCTTTCTTTGAGTACTTAAATTTTTTAACCTTTGAGAATTGTTTAATCCAATCAACTCTTTTTCCATTATCATTCCAAAAAAAATCATTATCGTTTATTGATTTTTTGTATAATTCTTCATATTCAAGTTTATTTAACTTTCCAGTATTATTTACAAATTTTGAAATTACTTCGCTCATTATTCTTAAATTAAGATACTATATTAAACTTATCAATAATATAATTTTTTACTGCTTTGATTGTCTTATTCCAAGTAAAATTTTGATCCTGGCGAAAGATTTTTACTGAAGAGTACCATAAAGTTGAGTCTTTTGAAGCTGTCCAATAAAATAGTTTACCCTTTCCCCTTGGCGCCATAACCAAGGTTGGAACATTTAATGCACCTGCCAAATGAGCAGTAGTATTACTTGTTGTTAAAACAAAGTCACAGTTTTTTATTAATGATGCAAGTGATTCAATATCATTGGTTGTATCAACATCTTCATGTTCAATAATTTTATTTTTACTAAATTTGTTAAATTCTTTTATATCTTCAGTTACATTTCCGTATTGTAAATTAACAAATTTAATTTTTTTAAGATTTATAACTTCATTCAAATCCTGTAATTCTATGCTTTTATTTTTACCAATTTTTTTATTACTACTTTTCCAAGATATGCCACATATAATTGAGTCATCTTTAATTATTTTTTTTGAAATGTTTTTTGTAATTTTTATATTGTCAGTTAAATACGCTTTTTTTTCACTTACGAAAGCATCAGTATGATTTCTAAAAAATTTACCGAGGCTTCCGATAGGAATATGGTATTCAAAAAAGTTACCAGGATTACTAACATCAAAATTTTTATTAGAAATAATGTTAATATCACTAAATGATAATTTAAATATTTTTTCTAGTTTAGGATCACATGTTAAATAAACTTTTCTACATAATTTTTTTGCATCTTCTAGCATTGAAGCGTAAAGTATTTGATCTCCCAAACCTTGTTCTGAAACAATTAATAAATTACAATCTGATTCTTTTCCATTCCAATATTTTTTTTTAGTGTTTATATAATTTTGAAAATTTTTTGATTCCCATCTTGATTCCCAGTAGTTCCAGCCTTCACTAAAGTTCTCATTGGATAAATTTAACATAGCTAGATTTAACGAAGCTTCGGTGTTATTTTGATTTAACTCTAGTACTTTAAGATATAAATTTCTTGCATATTCATAATTATTTAAGTCAGTATAAGCTATTGCTTTATTTATAAGGGCAGGTTGAAATTCTTCATCTAATTTTAAAGCTAAATCAAGATATTCAATAGATTGATCCATTTTGTAAATTCCTCGGTAAGCAATACCCAAATTTGCATAGGCAGAAGGATCTTCAGAATCAATATTTATTGCTTTTTTGTGATATTCTATTGCCTTTTCTATTTGTTGCAAATGTTTGTAAGCAACCCCTACTTTGGTAATAACTTTAGAATTTTTAGGATTGAGTTTTAGTGATAAATTATAATTATTGATAGCTTCATTATAATTTTCTAATTCGAAAAAAATATCTCCTAAATTAATGTAACACTCGTAACAATCTGGGTTAATGTCTAAAGCTTTTTTTAAATATTCTAAAGACAAATTATATTCTTGTAATTTTTTATAACTTAAACCAAAATTTAACCAACCTTCATATTTATTAGGATTTAATTCAACTGCCTTTTGATGATATTGAATAGAGTCCTTGTCCCTATTTAAATCACTAAAAACTTTTGCAGTGTTATATTGAATATAATAATTATTAGGCTCTAATAACGCTGCCTTAAATAAAAGTTTTCTAGCCTCTTCTAAATTATTTAATTCAGCGTGAGTTATTCCTAGTAAAAAAAGAGATTTAGCATAATCATTATTTAGTTTGTATGCTTTTTTGAAATATATTAGTGCATCAGAAAATTTGTTTAACTGAAAAAAATTATAACCATCATTAAGCAAATTTTCTATTTTATCTTTCATTTTTTAGCTTGCCATTTTAATTATAATTTCCCATTCCTTTTTCATTATTTTCATAACAGATAGTCTGCTTTGTTTTATTAAAGGTAAATTTGATAATCCTTTTTTATTTTTAATTTGTTCGAGAGTAACAGTTTTTTTTAATTGTCTTTTTAATTTTACATCAACTGCTACAAATTTTTTTGTTTTATCTGTTGGGTCAATATAAAATTCTTTACAAACCTCAACAATACCAATTATTTGCTTTTCACTTACAGAATGATAAAAAAAACATAAATCTCCCTTTTTCATCATCATTAGATTATTTCTTGCTTGATAATTTCTTACACCATCCCACACAGTAATATTATCTCTTATCTGATCATTCCAAGACCAGCTACTTGGTTCAGATTTTAAAAGCCAATAATTCATCGTTGATTAGCTGATAGTTTGAAAGTTATAATTTAATGCAATTAAATTTCTTTCACTTTGTTCCTGGTTTATTTCTTCAACACCATGAAAAGAATTATTTGTTCTAGGAAATATTAAAAGTGAATTAGGAATAAAAGGCATTTTTTTTACAAGCTTAAAATTTTTATCTGTTAACTCTTTTGTCATATGATAGCTTCCTAGTTCTTCTGTTTCTTTTTTACCTGCGATTGGGCTATAAAGAGCAGTTCCTAGATTTATCAAATCATCATTTTTTGGAATATAAAATAAAAAAGTTAATAATTTTTTTGGTGTATCTGTATGTGCACCTAATTGATATTTTTTAAAATCTTTAATTAACAAAGCTTGGATGTTAAATTTATGATTATCTTTTCCAAGTAACTCTATCTCATGATCACTAAAATTATGGATTCTATCTTGAATTGTTTTTTTAAATTCGTTACTCACTACTTTAAAGAAAATAGGTGAAGTAAAAACTTGTACTAAATGCATCAAAGCTTCTTGTTTTGGTTTATCGAGCTTGTTAATATTTTCTAAATTTAAATCAAAGATAAATCTTTCAGGAGAATAATTTTTATCAACAGATCCTGTTTGATTAATTGGTGTATAATCATCAATATGAGGCAAGTTTGTAATTAATGTTTTATAAAAGTTTTCAGGGAAAATATTTTTTATAAATTTATGTTCGAAAGGATCCGAAGAATTTTTAGTTTTAGTAACGTTGTTTAAGATTTCTTCAATCATTTTAAATGCTGTTATAAATTTTTAAACGAGGATCAGGCTTAAAATTTATATTTATTAATTTTTTATTATAATTTTTTATACATGCCCAAGCAATCATTGCTGCATTGTCACCAAACATTTCTTTTGGAGGAATTATCATTTTTAAACCTTTTGATTCACACAAATTATTTATTTGTTCTCTTATATTTGCATTTGCCGCTACACCTCCAACAATTGCAATTTCATTTACATTAATATTATTACCATTAATATGTTTCAAAGCTAAGTTAATTTTATTTGATAGTATTTCGGCTACCTTATTTTGAAAAGACGCCGCTATATTACAAGCTAATTTATTAGTTAATTTATTTTTTTTTAAAAAAATATTCACTGCAGTTTTTATTCCAGAAAAAGAAAAGTTAAGGTTTTTTTCATCCTTTAATGGATGAGGTAAGTCAACAGAGTTAACGATACCTTTTTTTGCAAGTTTTTCTATTTCTGGACCACCAGGATAAGGCAAGCTCATAAGTTTTGCGATTTTATCAAAAGCCTCTCCAACAGCATCGTCTAAAGTTTCACCCAATAATTCATAATTACCAAAAGATTTAACTAAATATATTTGAGTATGACCACCTGTTAACAATAAACAGAGATAAGGAAAATTGACTTTGTTGTTTATTGTTGGAGACAAGACATGACCCTCAAGATGATTAATAGGGATAAAAGGTTTGTTTAAACCAATTGATAAAGCCTTAGTAAATGTAGACCCCACTAAAAGGCTTCCAATTAGTCCTGGCCCACTTGTGGCACACAATACATCAATATTTTGGGCTTCAATTTTAGCCTCTTTTAAGCATTTTTTGTACAGTACTTGGATATTAGTTAAATGGGTTCTTGAAGCTAATTCAGGAACAACACCACCAAATTTTGAATGGATTTCCTGAGAAGCTATTTTATGGCTTAATATTGAGCCATTTGATTGCATTAGGCAAACAGCTGTTTCATCGCAAGAGGATTCTACTGCTAAAATTAACATTCTTAATAATGCTATCTTATTTTCTACTGTGAAACAACAAGTCAATAATGGTAATATACATTAATTACATGAAACGATTTTTTGAATATTTTTACCTATTATCTAAACTATCTACAACTTTAGTTTTATTCCTATCTTTGGTTTTTATGACCTTTTTGCTCTACAATTCTTATAATTCAGTAAATCACAATGAGCCTATAACTGCTGATAAGTTCAATAATTTAATCAGCCTTATTGAAAACAATCAAATACAAATTAATAAATTATCAAGTGAATTAAATAACAATATTTTAACAATTAAAGAAATTAGTAACAATTTTAAAAATAATGAACCCACAAATTACGAAACAGATAATAAAATTGAAAATTTATCTAGCGAGATATCAAAACTTAATAATAATATTATTGAAATAGAAGATAAAGTTAACAAATATAATAATAATTTTACTTATAATGAAGAAAGCAAAAATAATAATTTAGATTTGCTTAATATTAAAAAAATAATATTTGTAAAAATTTTAAACAATACTTCTATTACTGATGAATTGGATATTTTAGAAAAAAAAATTAATAAAAAAAATTTGCATCATATTGATAAAATTTTAATTTTAAAAAGCAATATATATTTTGATTATGACCAATTATTTATAGAATTAAAATCAGTTAATGATTTATATCTTAAAAAAAATATTTTAGACAAAAATCAAAATTATTTAATAAAAATTTTATCACCTATATTTGATGTCAAACCTGCTGAAAAAAAATTATTTGAAAATAAAGAAGTTGGAATATTGAAAAAGGCAGAAGAATTTTTTATTAATAAAAACTTTATACAATGTGAAGAACAATTAGTTAAATTAGAATTTGAAAATGAAGATTTAGAAAATTTTAAAAATAAAATTAAAATATATTCAGATTTACAAAAAACACTTGAAATAATAAAATGATTAAAATTATACTTATATCCTTACAACTTTTAATTCTAATTTTTATTGCTTTATTTATTGTAAATAACGCCTTTATTATTTCTTTTGAAATAAATGATTTTATATATTCTATATCATCATCTTATATATTTGGTTTTTTATTTTTTTTACTTGTTGTAATATTTTTGGTTCAAACTTCATATTTCAAAGTCATAAATAAATTTAATAGATATAGGTTAAACAATGTTTTAGAAAAGCAAAAAAAAGGATACGATATATTCACACGGGGAATGGTTGCATTAGCAAATAAGGACTATAAAAAAGCATCAGTTCTTTCTTTAAAATTAAATAAATTTTTAACAAATGATAAAAGTTTATTTATGTTATTAAATTCTGAAGTTCTCAAAAGAACAAAAAAATATGAACAATTAAAAATTACCTATGATGAAATGATAAATAATACTACTACTAAAGAATTGGGAGAAATTGGACTTATGGAATATTACTTAAGTATCCAAGATTATCACCATGCTTTTTTATATGCTGAAAGATTATTTATAAAAAATCCACATATAGATAAGCTATATAACAACATACTTAAAATCATTGCAAAAACTAGTAATTGGAGTCAACTAATTAATATTTCAAAAAGAGCAAAAGAAAACAACATTATTTCGAATGAAATTTACTATGAACACCAATCAATAGCTTTGTTCGAAATTGCTAAAATAAAGCAACTCGATAATTTACATGAGTCATTAAATTTAATGAAAGATGCAATAAAATTAAGAAAATCTTTTACTCCTTATATAAAATTTTTTGTTAATTTGTTAATTAAAGATAAAAACTATATTGGGGTAAAAAAAATATTAAACAAAAGTTGGAATGAAAATCCTAATAGTGAATTAAGAAATTTTATAATTGAAACTGCAGCAAAACTAGAATTAGATATAGTTAAGTTTATTTCTACTTTCAAAAATGTTAAATTTCAAAATGAGCAAAATCAAATGCTTAAAACACATGCTTTTATAGTTAGCAAAAAATGGAATGATGCAAGAGAAACTATAAAACCAATCATTAATGAAAACCCGTCTAAAGAAATTTGTGAATTTATGTCACTAATAGAACTTGGTGAAAACAATAATATAGTTAAAAGTAATTCTTGGAAAATGAGGGGAGAAAATGCAGATCTTGAGAATTGTTGGATATGCACAATCTCAAACCAACCACAAAAGGAGTGGTCTTCAGTTTCTAATTCAGGATACTTTAATTCTCTTGAATGGAAGCAGATTCCAATGTTATATCATCAAAAATTAGAAGGATTAAAAAGTGTCAATTAATGTGTTAAATTTTTTCATCGGTTATGACTCTAAAGAAGACATAGCATACAGAGTTTGTAAAAACTCAATACTTAAAAATACTAAATCTGATGTTAGAATTCGTGCTTTAAAATTATATGAATTAATTGCAAAAAAAATGTATACAAGAAATGTTGATCCACTTGCATCAACTGAATTTACCTACTCTAGATTTTTAGTACCTGCCTTAATGAACTATAGTGGGTGGGCTGTATTTTGTGACTGTGATTTTTTATTTTTTGAAGATGTAATTAATTTATCTAAAGAATTAGATAATAGTAAAGCAATTTATTGTGTTCAACATGATTACACACCTAGCGAAAAACATAAAATGGATGGTCAAAAACAAACTATTTACCCTAGAAAAAACTGGTCAAGTTTTATAATTTATAATTGTGGTCACCCAAGTAATAAAAAACTATCTGTTGATCTAGTAAATAAAGAAACAGGCTCTTATTTGCATCAATTTAAATGGTTGCAAGATGATGAAATTGGAGCATTAGACGAAAGATGGAATTGGTTAGAAGGATGGACATCAAAACATAATAATCAAAAGCCTTATGCAGTTCATTTTACAAGAGGAGGGCCTTGGTTTGATGAGTGGCAAGATGTCGAATTTGCAAAAGAATGGGTAGAAGAAAGAGACGAATATATAAAAAATAAATTTTAATTATTTTTTAATTCCTCAAAAATTTTTATTTCAAGTTTTTTAATAAACTCCTCTTTATCGTTTCCTTGCTCTATCATTTTTATAGATGGGTACCATGGAGTTGTATCGTTTGGTTGACTCCAATAATGAAATAAAGCATATGACTTAGGTTTTATTAGTATGGTTGGAACATTTAAAGCACCTGCTAAATGGGCAGTAGAATTACTGACAGTTACAAATAAATCTAAATTTACAAGTAAGGCACTAATTTTTTCAAAATCATTCTTTAGATCAAGATTAGGAATTTGGGTAATTTCAAGATTGTGTTTATTTTTTAAATTTTTGATATCATCAGAAGTATCACCATATTGTAAATCAATAAATTCTATTTCATCATTTTTAATTATTGATTGTAGGTCACATAGATCAATTGATTTGCCGCCACCAAAAAACTTTCTTTTACTTAACCAAGATATTCCTATTTTCTTATTTTTATTTTTTGAGTTTAAAAACTTTTTTAA
>MDTE01099933.1_pt1 | contig 21419 bp, 14 predicted proteins | sample 811231 | NCBI WGS metagenome assembly MDTE01 (sample SAMN05326651, study PRJNA326480) | marine metagenome | isolation source: seawater | place: Indian Ocean: Red Sea | collected 2010
AATGGCGGGTCGGCGCCGCTGCTGGTGAGCGAGGGTAAGTCGTTCCCGGTGGAGACGGTTTACCTGGGGCCTCCGGGTCGCAACTTTGGGGACCTGGAGGACGCGACGGTCGCCGCGGTGCGACGCGCGCTGAGTGACAGGCCGGGCGTGGACGGGGGGGACGTGCTGTGCTTCCTCCCGGGCGCCGCGGAGATTAACCGGGTGGTGGCCGCGTTGCGGGACGGTGGTCCGGAGTCCCTCTCCGTGCTGCCGCTGTACGGGGCCCTGAGCCAGGCGGAGCAGCAAACCGCGCTCGCGCCGGCCCCGGATGGCACGCGCAGGGTGGTGGTCAGCACTCCGATCGCGGAGTCGTCGCTGACCATCCCGGGGGTGAGAATCGTGGTCGACAGCGGACTGGCGCGGCGGCCCCGATTCGACTCGAACAAGGGCATGACGCGGCTGGACACGGCGCTCGTCTCCGTGGCATCCGCGGACCAGCGCCGGGGACGCGCGGGTCGCGTGGCACCCGGGACGTGCTACAGGCTGTGGAGTGAACGCACGCACGCGCAGCTCGCGTCGGATGCGGAGCCGGAGATTGTTAACGCGGACCTCGCGCCGTTGGCGCTGGACCTGGCGACGTGGGGGATCCGCGACGACGAGGGGGTCACCTCGTTGCCGTGGCTCGATCCTCCCCCCGCGGGTCGATTGACGGCCGCGAGGGATTTGCTCACTCGACTGGGCGCCACGGAGGAGAGCACAGGGCGAGTCACACCGCTGGGTGAACGGATGGCGCGGTTGCCGCTGCACCCCAGGTTGGCGCGCATGGTCCTGTGGGGCGCGAGCAGGGGCCCGGAGAGTTGCCGGATGGCGTGTCAAATTGCCGCTGTGTTGTCGGACAGGGACCTACTTCGAGGTAGGGACGCACCCGCGGACGTGAGAGCGAGGCTAGGCGCGCTGTGGTCCCTCGGCGCGGACGGCCCGGGGCAGGCGCGGTGGTCGCTCGAGCCGCGAGCCGCGGAGCCGACTCCGACGCCGAACGCCCCGATCGACCCGGCCGCGCCCGTCCGCGTGCCGATCGGGACCAAGCTGCCCAAGGGGAAGAAAAAGGGGGGCAAATTTAAGGGTGCGCCGAAGGGCCGCAGACCGGCGGGTGGGGGAGTGCAGGCTGCGGCAAAGGCGGCGAGGGCCGCGGCGTCCTCGGCGGGTGGCGGCTCATCCTCCGCGTCCTCTCTCGGCGGCTTTAGCGCGGCGTACGGCGGGTACCGCGGGTTCGAGATTGACCGAAACGCAGCGAGGGAGGCTGGTAAGGTGGTTTCCCAGCTTCTAAACGCGGTCAAGGTGCTCGCGGCGGACGACGGGGGCGAATGGTGCGCGCCGGGCGTCGGCGGCGGGGATCCGTGCGGACCGTGCTGGGACTTTCTCTTGGGCGAGGGTGAGAACGAGGCGGGCGTCTTACTGGCCGTGGCGTACCCCGACCGCGTTGGCGTGAGGCGAAGCAAGGGCGGCAACTTCCAGCTCTCGGGGGGTGTCGGGGCGGCGTCGGTCCCGGGATCGGATCCACTCGCGCGGGCGGAGGTTCTGGCAATCGCCGAGATGACGTCTGGCGACGTCGGCGGCGGGGCGAGAAACGACAGGGTCCGCCTCGCCGCGCCCGTGCCTTTGACCGCTCTGGAACCGGACGGTGATCGGCCCGGGTGCCTGGCCGATGCGCTGTGCCGCAGGAGGGACTCGATCTCGTGGGCCAGCGCGAGCAAGGCGGTGGTGGCCCGGCGACAGCTGTGCGTGGGCGACGCGGTGCTTCGGGAGTCTCCCTTCCAGCCGACGCCGGATGAGACCGTCGAGGCCATGTTATACGGGGTCAAGGAGATGGGCGTGCGCGCAGCGCTTGGTTGGAGCGATAAGACGGAGTCGTGGAGGCGGCGGGTTATGTGGCTGAGGACGGTGGGCGGCGCGGACCACCTCCCGGACCTGAGCGACGCGGCGCTGGAGGCTACCATGGACGACTGGCTGGCCCCGATGCTCCCCGGCGTGACGTCAAAGTCGGCCATGCACAAGCAGCTGGACGGCGACGGGCTCATTCGGTGCTTGCTGACTTACGAGCAGACTATGGAGGTGGATCGGTCGTGCCCGACGCACGTGATTGTCCCGTCGGGGTCAAACCTACCGCTCGACTACGACACCCCTGGGGGCACACCGGTGCTTCGTGCCAGGCTGCAGGAACTCTTCGGGATGGCCGAGACTCCCACGATTGGTCCCAAGAGAGTCCCGATCGAGGTTCACCTTCTGTCGCCGGCGAGTCGGCCGGTGCAGGTGACGACAGACTTGGCGTCGTTCTGGAAAAACACGTATTTTGACGTGGCCAAGGAGCTGAAAGGGAGGTATCCGAAGCACTACTGGCCAGACGACCCGACAACGGCGGTGGCAACAAACAGGGCCAAGCCGCGTTCAAAGTAATTTTAATTAAGCGAGGCCATAACAGCGACTACTCGTCCTCATCTTCGTAATCCTCTTCCTCCTCCAAGGCTGCCCAGATGTCCTCCTCGCTTGGTACCACCTTCTCCTCCTCCTTCCTCACGTCGCCCTCTTGCCTGATCTCCACCAGACGCATGACCACCCTCCCCTCCTCCTCGGAAGCTTCGAGGTCAACCTCACCCTCGACGCACCAGTCCAGGTCGCCGGCCGGGTCCCTGACTTTTTGCACGACCCGCCAGTGCGTCTCGCCGTCCGCCCCGTCGTCGCTCAGATCGAACAGGTCGGGCGACCTCGCCTCGTACCCGTCGTCCATCGCGTCGTGCGTCTGCCAGTACGGGTCGACGGCGGCGTAGAGCTCGTCCATCGTCCACGGGTTGTCCCGGCCCCGCGGCGGTAAATTCTCGGATGCGAGCTGCGCCATGTCCTCTTCTTCGCCGATCGCGAGGAGCTGCACCCATCGGAACGCGGCGTTTCGAACCATGACGCGGAACGCGCGTCCCGCCGTGAACCTCTCCCGCGGCGTCGCGCCAATCGCGGCGAGCGCTGCGGCTTCGTCCTCGGCGGCTCGCGCGGCGGCCACCGGGTCCTTCAGAGCCTCCCACTCGTCGATGAGGCTCGAGTCAACCATGCGGATGGTCTCGCCCAGCCACTCCTCCAGGTCGATCACGGCGGGGGACTTCATGCTCTCGGGCACGTTCTGTACCATGGCCTTGTACGCGTCGGTCAGGTACCTCATCAGCGCACCCTCGCTGCGGTTGAGGCCGTAGTGGGTGACGTACTTGTTGAAGTCAAATCCGGACTCGTATAGCTCCCTGGCGATGGATTTGGGCTTGAGCTCCTCACCCCCCACGTATGGGTGCCTGCGCTTGAAGGGTTCAAAGTAGGCCTCGAGCTCATCCGCGAGGGGTTTGGGGTAGTCCATCTCCTCCAGCACGGCCATGCGGGCGTCATACTCGGTCCCTTCGCCCTTCATCTTGTTCACGGCCCTGGTCTTGGCCTTGCTAAGCTGCGCAGAGACCACCGCGCCGGGTGTGTCGAGCACAGCCTCGAGGACAGAGAGCACGTCCAGCGCGTACCGTTCGTCCTTGAGCTTGCTCCGCTTGGAGTGATCCTCACCGTGAACCTTGAGTAGGGTAGGAAGGTACTCCACGGCAAAGAGGGAGAGGGGCTGGGTCAGCGAGAACTGATCGCCGATGTCGAAGCCCAGGTTCACAGCCCGGCCGCTCGTGTCCATGGTTCCAGCCTCCTGGATGATTCCGGCATCCTTGAGCGAGCGGTACATGCTGATCGCGCGCCTCTGGTGCTTCCGTTGTCGGATCTTCGGCTCGTGGTTGTTGACGAGGAGGTCCCGGAGGAAGCGCTTGCCGTCGCCCCTGCGCGACAAAACCGCGAGGATCATCGAGTGCGTCACCTGGAAGGAGGAGTCCAGAGTTTCTGGCACGCCCGTCTCCATCCGGCGAAAGTTGTCCTCGTTCCACATGACAAAGTTCTTGTCGGGCGGCTTCGCCTTCTTGACCTTCTTAGCCTTACCACCGCTCTTGGCCGCGGCAGCGGCAGCCTTCGCCTCCGCCCTCTTGTTTTCCACCACGTGCGCGGGGGCTTGGCACCACACGAACCCCTTGGTGTCGAATCCCCTTCGCCCAGCTCGACCCGCGATTTGCTGAAACTCGCGTATAGTGAGCAGCCTGGTTTTGTTACCGTCAAACTTGCACAACTGAGTGAAGAGCACCGCGCGGATGGGGACGTTCACGCCAACTCCCAAGGTGTCCGTCCCGCATATGCACTTTAGCAGACCCTTGCCCGCGAGACGTTCCACGAGCAGCCTGTACTTGGGGAGCAGACCCGCGTGATGGACGCCCACGCCGAAGGAGATGTACCGCCTGAGCTCGTTACCAACCGGCGTGTCAAACTTGAACCCCTCGAGCTCCGCGTTGAGCGCCTTTTTCTCATCCGCTGTCAAGGACAAGGTGCTGCACAGGTCCTGCGCGCGCTCGTTCGCCTCGCGCTGCGAGAAGTTGACGATGTACACCGGTGCTCGATCGGTGTCCACGAGCTCCTTGATGGACTCAATCAACGAAGTCTCGCGGTACTCAAACTCCAGGGGCACCGGCCGCTCCCCGCCGCCCACGACCCCGACGTCCCTGCCCGCCGCGTTCCGCTCTAAGTGCCGTTGAAACTTGGACGTATCGCCGAACGTGGCGGACATTAGGAGGAACTGCGCGTCCGGGAGCTCAACCATGGGAACCTGCCAAGCCCAACCCCGGTCCGGGTCGGTGTAAAAGTGAAACTCGTCCGCGACGATCAAGCCGCAGTCCAGGTCCCTGCCCCGGCGAAGGGCCGCGTTGGCGAGGACCTCCGCGGTGCAGCAGATGATGGGCGCAGTGGGGTTGACGGAGGCGTCGCCGGTGAGCAAACCCACGTTCTTGGCGCCAAAGTCCTTCACCAGCTGGAAGAACTTCTCGGTGACTAAAGCCTTGAGCGGTGCCGTGTACCACGCGGCGTCGCCCCTCGCCGTCGCCGCTGCGATCGCCGCGGTGGCCACCATCGTCTTGCCACTTCCCGTTGGGGTTGTTAACAAGACGTTGTTACCCTCCACCAGCTCCAGGATGGCCTCCTCCTGTGCCTCGTACAGCTCAACGCCCTTGACGTCCATTGACCACTGAAGGATGGTTTCGTACATGGCGTCCGCGCTGTCGTCCTCCATCGCCACGATGGCCCGCGTGAGCGATCCCGTCGAGGGTATCGTGGTTGTATCATCGTCGTTTGGATTCTCCTCCGCGGAGATGGAGTCCTGCTGCTCGGGGATGTCCGTCGGGACGGCGGCGGTTGACGACGTGGCCAACGAGATGTGGTGCCCGCTCCGAGATGCTATCCTCGCGCTTCGTCCGCCTGCCCGCCTGACCGGCGAGACGATCGAGCGGGCATCGACCCGCACGAAACCTCTCGACGCCGATACCGCCGATGCAACGAATCGAGCGGAGGCCATCGTCCCTTATATGTGGGGATACCCGGCGCACCGACTCCTAACCTAGTGGATGCTCTATCCCAAATCGAACTTTTCCCTGTTCCATCAGCGCCGGCGCGTAGAAGGGAGCCGGAGGATAGCGTTTTTTTTTGCCAGACAGGCACATTTCTCGTCCAATCTTGCTAATCAATGCGATCTCAAAAAACGTATGGCGTTTCAGTCAGAGCAACGTCCCGAAACACCCCGATCAACTTTATACATCAGTCGCCGGTCGCCGGTCTTTTGGCCATTCTACGCCGAGCACCGCTCTCCCGATACCCCTCACCGACGCACACGTGAAACCCAAGATGGCCGATTTGGACCTCAAGGGCGCGCCGTGGACCGACGCCGAAGACGTCCAGCTCTCTGCTCTTCAGGTACGAACCCTTCCGCCCCACAATCGAGCAATCGCAAAGCGTTTTCTGACAAGTGGTGCTTTTCTCCAACCATCCTTGCGCGCAGGCCAAGCACGGCAACCGCTGGGCCGCCGTCGCCGCCGAGATGCCCGGCCGCACCGGCCAGCAGTGCGCACAAAGGTGGCGTCACAAGGTTAACCCCAACATCCGCAAGGATAAGTGGACAGAAGCCGAGGACCGCCAGGTACGAGCCCCCCAATCGCTCGCGGTTGACCGTCATCGATCGATCGTCTCGCGACACACGCCCCGCGAGAAAAATTAACGCCGCGGCCCCGTGCGGTTTTTACGATGCTGACCAACGCACCCCCTCCCCCGAACAGCTCCAAGCGCTGGTGGACACCTACGGCCTTCGCTGGGCCGAAATCTCCCGCCGCATGGAGGGGCGGACGGACCAGCAGTGCATGGGCCGCTGGAGGCGCCACCTCGACCCCAGCGTCTCGCGCAAGCAGTGGTCCACCAAGGAGGACCGCAAGCTCGCCGAGCTCAGGGTCCGGCACGGCGCCAACTGGAGCGCCATCGCCAAGACGATGAAGAACCGGACCGCGCAGCAGTGCCGCGCGAGATGGTTCCAGGCGCACTTCACCGGCCACCGCTACCTCGACGACTCCGGCAACCTCCTCTCCCCGAGGTCCGCGGACAAGGCTGAGCGAGAGGTCGAAGCGGCGAAAGCCGCCGCAGCCGCCGCGGGGAAGACCCTTCGCCCCAACGGCGTCAAGGCTGCGAACAACAACATCCTCAACAACATCCTCAACAACATCAAGCCCGCGGAAGTCGAATCCGCGTCGGGGTCACCCGACCGGAAGAAGCGCCGACGCGACTCGAGCGGATCCTCGCAGGATGGGAAGCTGCAGCGCCGCAACTCGGAGCACCTCCGCCGGGACGGCTCTGGCCGGTTCATCCCCCGCGAGGATTCCCTTCCCCACAACTTCGTCACCCCGCCTCCCACCACACCGGGCGTTGACGATTCGGTCGGACTCGACGTCTCCACGGTCCCGCCGCCCATCCGCGCGAAGCCCGCGGGTCTGCACAGGGACCCGAGCCTTGGCCTCGGCCGTCAGGTGAGTTTGCCGCCGGACGTCGCCGCGCTGCTCAGAGGGGAGGCGCCCGACACGGGACGCGCCGCCGAGCCCCTCGCGCAGTTCAACAGCGGGGACTGGGGCGCGCTGCTGACTGGTGAGCTGGGCAGCGTGACCGCGGTGTTGGATCAGCTGGGAGAGGCTGAGATGCTCGGGGGCAGGGAGAGCATCGGCAAGCTGGAGTCGTTTGGGTCGATTCAGATGCTCACCAGGCAACGGAGCGGAAACATGCTGACGAGGATGGGGTCGTGCAACGACAGCTTCGCGCAGGTCATCACGCCCGAGCTGGTGAAATGATGACTAACGGGGCGATATATTTATTGACCAGGGGTGGGTGTAGATAAGGGTATCACATACGGGGCACACACGTGCGGTACATTAACACTGGGGACTTTGAAGCCCCAGCGACAGCCGAGGACCATAGGGTTATCATATGCAGAAGACCAGCGCCTTCGACGACTTTGTAAGACTAATCGATTGGATTCAACTTTATCTAGCTAGTAGCTAAACGGAAATTCCTTGTTGCTCGCCTTTCCCTGCAGCTCCCGCGAGTACGCGGCGACCCCCATGTCCTCCACCCTGGCGCTCGCCGCGCGCGCCGCCAACAGCACCGAGCTGTTCCGCTTTTTCTTCTCCCTCGTCTTCACCGCCGCGTCTCCTTTACCTTCCGCGGATTCATCGAGGTCGATGCCGCGGTCCACAGCCGCGGCGGCGGCGGCGAATAGGCCCGATGCCGCAGCCATCGCGGGGGCGGCGCGCTCGGGTTCCTTCCTCCCCTGCTCCTCGGGCTGCATGGTGGCCGGGATGTAGTCGTCCAGCGAGAGCCCCGCCATGGTCGAGAAGCTCCGCCCCGGGAGGACCGAGATGGCCGCCGTCGCCGACGTCACCCCCGTGTGCACCACCTGGTTCACGTCACCCGTCACCCTCACCACACACGCCTTCTTGCACATCCCCATGCACTTACGCCCCGGCGTGAGCGTCCAACCCGGCGGCGTGTTCCCTCGCAACGCGTTCATGACGTCCGCCGCGAGCCCGTTCCTCGCGCACGCCTTCCCGACGCACACCTCCACCGTGGCGTTGATGTCGCAGGCGGGTCCGGAGACGTGCGCGGTGGCCTGGGTGTCCTCGAGCCACGGGGGCCACGCGGTGGTGGGTGGGGGCGCGCGGACACCCGCCGCGGTGGCGGGGTCCGACATTGGCGGGAGGAAGTCGCCCTCGCCGTCGTCATCCTCGGACTCGTCGATGAAGGTGATCGAGCAGTACGGGGATGGGACGCAGTCGGGTTCCTCCGCCGGATCGCACTCGTCCTCGCATCCGTCCCGCGTGATGGCTATCGACGACGCATCGCCCGCGTCGTCCTTCGCGAGCCACGAGTCGTACGTCTTCCCGGGCACCGCCTTTTTCGATCTAGTCTTCTTCGCCTCGCGCGGCGGGTCCATCGTCGGCTGGTTCCCTCCCGCCATCGCGGACGCCGCCTCAAGCATGGACGCGAACGGCGAGTTTGGCTCCGGGGTGGATCGCCACTGCGGCCATCCGTCGCCCTTGTCCTCGCCCGCCTTCGCAGCCACGCGGCTGTTAAAACGCCGGTGGCACACGCCACCGTCGGTTGGGGCACACACCCGCCGTCCCCCTCGACGCTCGGGCGCGACCGCCACGCGCGATGCGACTCCGGAGAAGGAAGCGCGGAGTACGGCGGCATTCATCGCCCCGTCACCGAGCCTTCCGGATCGCTCGCCGAAGGTTTCTCCGCGGCAGTCGTCCCTCGCGCGGCCCGTTGTGGCGCGCCGCGATCTCGGCTGACGCGGATAAGTGCCGGATACTCCGAGATACGAAGGCGGGATCGGGCCTTTTGTTCTCCTTGGTGGTGCCGCGTGGACCGGCAGCAGGATGTCATGGATGTGATGGGTGTATACACAAGTTTGATGCTATGCGCTCATAATACGCCTCCTCTCCTCACTCACGCCGGGGTGAGCTTCTCGATCAGGTCCGTCTCCTCGTTGATGGGGTTCTTCGCCTCGAGCTTCACCAGGTCGATTGGGGTCTTGCCGGTGCCGTTCTGCGCCGTGACGTCGCAGCCCTTCTCCAGGAGCGCCCTGACGGCGAAGGTCTTCCCGTAGCCGCACGCGTAGTGGAGCGGGGTGTTCTTCTTCTCGTCCACCGCGGTCAGGTCGCTGTCCGCCTCGATCAGCTGGTTGAAGATCTCCTCGCCCGTGTCGCCCTTGCCGAACGCGATGGCGTAGTGGAGCGGAGTGCGCTGGCTCGAGTCCCGCGCGTTGACATCCTTGCCAATCGCGATGAAGTCCTCCACAGCCTCCACGTCACCGTACCTCGCCGCGTCGTGCAGGGTCTCGACCTCGGGCGTGGGCGCGGCGGCGGCGGCGGCGGCGGGCGCGGCGTCCTCGCCGGGGATGGACCCGCCGACAGCCGCGCGGATGGCCTCCTCGCCGCCGAGCTTGTCGTTGAGCTTCTTGAGAAACGCGGCGTCGTTGGAGTACTTCATCATGGCGGACGGGCCGTTCTTCTGGACGTCGTTGAAGAACTCCTGGAAGTCGGGGTCGTCCTTGAGCGCCGCGATCCTGCGCTGCATGTCGGGGTTCTGGATGTATCGGACGGGGAACGGGGAGGGATGGTCAGCGACGGCGTCTCTCTTGGGGCTCCTTGTCAGGAGGGTTTAGGGATTATCCACTCGGGAGCTCCGAGGATGGGGGTTCGGGCGGGTACCACTGAACGAAAACGCGAATGAGACACGCACCGAGATCATGTTATTCATGGCCTGCATCTGCTTCTGCACCATGGGGTTGTTCATCATACCCTGCATCTGCGCCATCTGCGCGTTCACCTTCTTCGCCGTCTCGGGATCCTTCATCGCCTTGGCGTAAGCCTCCTGGATCTCCTTCATCTTCTCGGGGTCCATGTTGCCCATCATGCCCGCCAGGTTGGGGGGCAGGCCGTTCGCGGACACCTTGAGGGCACCGCGTGCGGCGGAACGCTGGGTGGAGAGCCTGGCGCTGGTCTTGGGCACGGCGACGCCGCGGACCCTGGTCGCGGAACCGAGACCCCTCTGGTTGGAGGATTTGGCCGAGACGACGGCGCGCGCGGCGACGGCGACGACGGTCGTGGACGCCATGATTTGGGCGTTCGCTACTGGGACAAGATGGACGTGACCCGGGGGGCGGTGTGGGCGTCGCGCGGGAGTACCTGCGAGCCGCTCGGTCGTTTGTGTCGCGGACGAGGCCCGACGATTTGAGGTGGCGGTAGGTTGAGGTTTCCGATCTTTCTTTTTCGTCCAGCGCTGTGATTGGTTGAGATTTCGGCACAGGTAAGCAGTCTGCTTTCCGCGAATTTTGTGGCCTCGAGCTCGGCGCAGGGCTTGCCACGCAGTCATTTCGCGATCTTTCGATCGGCGCCACCGCACACTGCGTCGGCACCACCACGCGCCGGACGTACAGCGAACAAGGGCAGGAGCGGCACGTCGCATTCCACCCGTTAGTCTTAAGGTCTACGTCGTCACCACGGCGCTAAGACGCAGGCTCGCCGACGCCGTCGCCTCGTTAACCACTCGCGCGAACGTTAACCCAGCCGCTGCCCGCGAGATGGCTTCCAGCATGGTGATGACGACGACCCGTGCACTCGCCCCCGTGGCCGCACGATCCGCCTCGCGCGGGGTAAGGGCCGCGGTCAGGGCCGGTCCCTCCCGCGGCTTCGCGCCCTCCTTCGGCGCCAGGCGCTCCGTGTACTGCAAGGCTGTGGAGGCCCCCGTCAACCCCACCGAGCTCAAGCCCCCCGCGAACCTGCACGGCTTCGAGCTCGTCCGCGAGGACTACGTCGCCGAGTACGACTCCAAGGTGTTCTTCTTCCGCCACACCAAGACGGGCGCCGAGGTCATGAGCCTGAGCAACGACGACGAGAACAAGTGCTTCGGCGTCACCCTCCGCACGCCCCCCGCCAACTCCACCGGCATTCCCCACATCCTCGAGCACTCCGTGCTGTGTGGCTCGCGCAAGTACCCCATCAAGGAGCCCTTCGTGGAGCTCATCAAGGGGTCCATGAACACCTTCCTCAACGCCATGACCTACCCCGATCGCACCTGCTACCCCGTCGCGTCGTGCAACCTCCAGGACTTTCGCAACCTCGTGGACGTCTACCTCGACGCGGTGTTCCACCCGCGGTGCGTGAACAACGAGAAGACGTTCCAGCAAGAGGGGTGGCACTACGAGCTGGACGCCCCGGACCAGGAGATGACGTTCAAGGGCGTCGTGTACAACGAGATGAAGGGGGTGTACTCCTCCCCGGATTCCGTCCTGGCGAGGGAGGCGCAGCAGGCACTCTTCCCGGATAACACCTACGGGGTGGACTCGGGCGGCGATCCCACCGTGATCCCCCAGCTCACGTTCGCGGAGTTCAGGGACTTCCACGGCAAGTTCTACCACCCCTCCAACTCCAGGATGTGGTTCTACGGCGACGACGACGTCGAGGAGCGACTCAAGATCCTCGACTCGTTCCTGTCCGAGTTTGACAGGAAGGAGATTGACTCCACCATCGCCACCCAGAAGTACTTCACCGAGCCCAAGAGGGTTGTGGCGTCGTACGTCGCGGGCGAGGGCGAAGAGGCGGAGAAGTCCTTCGTGCAGGTCAACTGGCTGCTCAACGACGGACCCTTCGACACCGAGACGGCGCTCGCGGTCGGGTTCCTCGATAACCTCCTCCTCGGCTCACCCGCGGCGCCGCTCAGGATGGCGCTCGAGGAGTCCGGCCTCGGCGAGGCCATCGTGGGTTACGGCCTCGAGGACGAGCTCAGGCAGCCCACGTTCGCGATCGGCCTCAAGGGTGTGGCCAAGGAGGACATTCCCAAGGTCGAGTCGCTCATCACCGAGACGATCGCCAAGATTGCCGAGGAGGGGTTCACCCAGGCGGCCATCGACTCGTCCGTCAACTCAATTGAGTTTGCCATGCGCGAGAACAACACCGGTCGCTTCCCTCGCGGCCTCTCCCTCATGCTCCGCTCGCTCTCCGCGTGGTTGTACGAGGGCGATCCCGTGGAGATTCTCAGGTTCGAGGAGCCTTTGGCCAAGCTCAAGGCGAGGATGGCCAAGGAGGATGTCTTCACGCCGCTCATTAAGAAGATGCTCATCGACAACACCCACAAGGTGACCATCGAGCTCAACCCCGACAAGGAGCTCGGTAAGGTCCAGGACGAGGAGGAGAAGGCCAAGGTTGCCGCCTACCGCGCGGGTCTCTCCCCCGAGGAGATCGAGAAGGTTGTCGCCGACACGGAGGAGCTCAAGAGGCTCCAAGAGACCCCGGATTCCCCCGAGGCGCTCGCGTGCGTCCCCGCACTCGACATCACCGATATCCCCAAGGAGGCCAAGTCCATCCCCACGGACGTCTCCACCGTCGGTGCCACCACCATGCTCACCCACGATATCTTCACCAACGACATCCTCTACGCCGAACACCTCATGGTGAGTGGATTTACCGTAACCCACCCCAGCCAGAATGATGAACGTATTTTTCTCGAACCCGTTTTTGCACCTAATACCACGCCCAAGCGCGTGCTTCACTGAAAAGTGGGCCATCGTCCTGGGGCACATTGATGGTGCGATATGAAACAGAGGTATCGCTATAATGCGGCGCGCGGGGCTCTTCTCACCCTGAGCCCGTTTCGCTGCGGTGCCAAATTCCCTGCCTATGCCGACGACTTTCCGACTCACCGCCCTCTCTCCTCGTTTCCTTTTCGTAGGATCTTCACGCCGTCCCCATGGACCTGATGCCCCTCGTGCCCCTGTGGTGCCGCGCCATGCAGCGCATGGGTACCTCCAAGCGATCCTTCGTCGACTTTGACCAGCTCATGGGCGCCACCACCGGCGGTTTCTCCCTCTCCCCGTTCACCTCCTCCATCCGGGGCTCGGACGACGTCTCCGCCTACCTCGTGCTCCGGGGCAAGTCCACCAGCGCCCAGGCCGGCCAGCTCCACGACCTCATGGCCGAGATGATGCTCGAGGCCAAGCTCGACGACAAGGAGATCTTCAAGCAGCTCGTGCTCGAGTCCCGCGCGTCGATGGAGTCGCGGGTCCAGTCCGGCGGCCACTCCGTCGCGGCTGGCAGGCTCGACGCCATGGACTCCGTCGCCGGGTACGTCAGCGAGCAGCTCGGCGGCCTCGCGCAGCTCGAATACCTCAAAACCCTCGCGAAGAGGATCGACAGCGACTGGGACGGCGTCGTCGCCGACCTCGAGAAGATCCGCGCCGCCTTGGTGTCCCGCGACGGGTCGGTGACGAACCTCACCGCCGACGCGAAAACCTTGGAGGCCACCGCCGGGGCGGTGCAGTCGTTCCTCGACGCGCTCCCGGCGGAGGGTACCGGCGCCGCCACCGAGGCGTGGAGCAAGGACCTCGTCCTCCCGCCCGTCAACGAGCTCATCACCGTCCCCACCCAGGTCAACTACGTGGGCAAAGGCGCCAACCTGTACAAATCGGGGTACGAGCTCCACGGCTCTGCGTACGTCATCAACAAGCTCCTCGGCACCACCTGGCTCTGGGACCGCGTGCGCGTGTCCGGCGGTGCCTACGGAGGGTTCTCCGACTTCGACAGCCACAGCGGCATGTTCAGCTACCTGTCCTACCGCGATCCCAACCTCCTGAAGACCATCGCCAACTACGACGGAACCGTGGAGTTTTTGAAGGACATCTCGCTCGACAAGGATGAGCTGACTAAGGCGATCGTCGGCACCATGGGCGACCTGGACTCGTACCAGCTCCCCGATGCCAAGGGTTACACCGCGCTCATGCGCCATCTGCTCAAGGTTAAGGACGAGGAAAGACAGCAACGCAGGGAGGAGGTGCTGGCGACAACGGAGAAGGACTTCAAGAAGTTTGGCGAGGTGCTCGAGGCGACCAGGGCTCCAGAGGCGAGGGTGTGCGCCGTGGTGTCGCCGGACGCGGCCGAGGCGGCGATGAAGGAGAGACCTGACCTCGACTTCAAGGTCACCTCCGTCATGTGATCGCGGTCATTGAAACTCCAACGCCCGCGCACTTTTGCTTTTAACAATCAACTCTCATTCATTCAACTCGCCGACACGCATATGATAAACTAATCTCACTTGCATCCGAGAATCGCCTTCCCGTAATCATCCACCGTCGGGTTCTCGCACACCCTCTGCGCGTCCGAGCTGCTCAACAGCGCGCCTTCCCAGTTTGCCCCCCCCAACTTCGCCCACTCCCCGCCCTTCCCCTTACCGAATCGAGCGTTGGTGAGTATGGCGTTGTCGAAATCGACGTTCGTCAAATCAGACCCGCCGAAGTTCACCTCGTAAGCGTTGACGCTTCTCATGTTGGCACCGGTAAAGATCGCGTCCTGCCCCTTCGCCCTGCTCATCTCCGCGCCGACGAGCGTGGCGTTGGAAAAGTTGGCGCCAGTGGCTATCACCCCGCTCAGAATCTTCCCCGACAGGTCCTGTCCCGAATAGTCACATCCCCCGAGGTCCAACACAGCTTCAGGCAGTGCTCCTGTGCCAACCTCCAGGGAGAACTTGGCGCGCGTATCCTTGAACAGGTCTAAAGCCTCGAGGGTACACCCACCGGGCATATCGATCACGGGGGGAGGCTTCTGGCCAGCCTCCGCCGCAGCCGGTCCGCACGAGGTCAGCGTCAGCGCGCCCGCCACCATCGCCCCAGCGAAGAGCTTTTGCGTTATCCTTGCCATCGAGACTCCATCGTCGTCGGTCTGAGACGACGCCGCGGCGGACACCGGGGCGGTGACTCGACGGTGAAATCGCCCGATGTCCAAAGGACACGCGGGAGATGCGAGTGAGTGGGTTTTGGAGAGAGTGGCGACGTGCATCGCGCCTGTGACGCTGCGCAGCGGGACCGGAGACGGTAAGTGTCCGACCGCTGACCTGAGGTTGGTCGCCCTGCCGACGGCGACGAATTTAAACTTGTTAGGGGCAGCGCTCCGCGCGACGGGGCGTCACACGCCACCGCCCCACCTTCGTGCAACGATGGCCAAGACCGTCAAGAGCGACGCCAAGAAGGCCGCCAAGAAAGCCGCCGCCGAGCACCAGAAGAAGCTCGAGGCCACCGTCAAGGCTGCGTACGATGTCGACCCCGCCACCGCGCTCGCGCCGTTCTTCGCCAGGCCCTTCTCCAAGAACGGCATCGACGCCGTCGCGGCGCCGTCCACGGTAAAGCAGCTCAGCGCAGACGACAAGAAGTGGATATGGAAGCTCCTCGAGGGCAACATGCGCCCGGTGTTCGGCGAGGAGGTCTGGAAGGCACGCGAGGGCAAGGACAAGAAGAACGAAATGGTTGACGACGACGCTCGATACATCATCGTTCGAAGCGCACCGGCCGCTGACCCGGAGAACGCGGATCCCAACGGACCGACGACCCCCGGCGAACCCCTCGGCTTCGTCCACTACCGCTTCGTCATCGAGGAGGACGTCGCGGTGATGTACGTGTACGAGCTGCAGCTGGACGCAAAGGCGACCCGCAAGGGGCTGGGGCGGTACCTCATGATGCTCTGCGAGGCGCTCGCGAAGAAGGCGAGCGTGTCCGGCGTGATGCTCACCGTGCAGAAGGCGAACGAGGGCGCCATCAAGTTTTACACCGGGTGCAAGTACGTCATGTCGGTCATCTCGCCGACGAAGGTTGAGCCTTGGGCCGCCGACGAGTACGACTATGAGATTTACAACAAAATTTGGGACGCGGACGCGTTGAAGTACCTCGAGAGGAGCGCTCGCGTGCAGTGGGCCGAGAATAAGAAGATGTTCGATCAGGCGCAGATGTTCGTGATGTCCAACGAGGAGCTGAACAAGGAGTTGGGCAAGGAACTCGCAGCCGCCAAATTGGCAGAGGCAACCGCGTGAGACGAATCGAACGAGACCATGTTGTGTGTATCTATGAGAACCAATCACAAGTGCCTACTTCTTGGACTTCTTCGAGGACTTCTTGTCCCCCTTGTCGTCCTTATCCTTCTTCCGTTTTTTCTCCTTCTTCTCCCCCGGGGTCTTGGCGCCCTCCTCGTTTGCCACCGCATCCTCGAACCCGATATTTCGCCTGTTCATGGTGATCCTCCTCGTGATTCTCCTTGGCCCGCCGAACTCCTGCCTTCCTCCAGCCTTCTTCGACGGCAGCACGAACATAGCACTGGCCGTGATCGCATCGTCCTCCTTCAACCGCCATTTCTTCCCTGCACGTCCGGTCAGAGGGAGGGGATCGGGTTCGTCAGCGGAAAATGGGCAAAAAGCGCAGCAGGTGGCGAGGGTTGTTGAGGAGGGCGGCTCGGCGGTGGGCGGCACGGGCGCAGATGGGGAGCGGACGGCGGTTCAAAAGCGATGAACGACTCACCTCCCGCCTTAAACTGCGATATCTCCGGTCCGTTCCCCTCGTCGCTGATCCTGAACCTGAGGCCGTCGAGGTCCGCAGGGTCCGCGTCGCCGGGAATCTGGATGAGCCAGAGCTCCTCGCCGCCCGCCGCCGGCGCCGTCGGGAGCGTCGCCTCGTCCACCACGGGTTTGATCCCGGCCGGTACGTATTCCTCGCCGGGTTCGAACAGTCCCGGGCCACTCATCGCGTTCGTCCGGGGGCGCTCGGAGTTTGTGGTGCGCGTCCCGCCTGTGCGCGTTCGCCGGGCGGCGGTGGAGGAGCTGATGTTTGTTGTCGGGAGCTGACTGGGAGGCCGTTCATCAAAGAGCGTGTCCCGATGTGTTGATGCGAGGGGTCAATCCACTGATCTGGCGCGCGTCCGCCGCACCCGCTTCGTCCGAAACGATGACGGCGCGTTCCGCATCGATCCGCATGGGTGCGCGCACGTCGCTCGTCTGGTGCCTGCTGGCGATGCTCGCGCTCGCGGGCGTCGCGCCCGCGTACTCGATGCACGAGGATCAGGCGGGATCCTACGACTGGCACAAGTCCTTCCTCGGCGAGGCGACGCAGGCCGCGTTCGCCGGGTCCAAGCAGAACATGCGCGCGTTCGTCTCCACGGAGCAGGGCGCCATCGGCGCGATTGAGTTCAAGACCGGCAACCTCGGTGCGCATCCAGATCGCGGACCATCGCCCCGCCCGAGAACCGCGATCTCCCCGGTCCGATCGGATCCCTAGGGGGGCTGGAAAAACCCCGCTTTCGAACCGCGACGTCGGAATCCGCCCCGCGATCGCCCGCGCTCACCGTTCCGATCCCCCCCGCACCCCCTTCATCACAGTCTGGCGCCATGTCCTCGAGGATGGCGACGTCGTGGACCGCCTGCTCATCGCGGGCAGGCAGCTGCTCACCGTCTCCAGCAGGGGCAAGTACCTGAGGTCGTGGTCCATGCGCGACGGATCGCTGCTCTGGGAGCTGGTCACCTACACCGCCGCGGCACCGTCCGCCGACGCCAAGGCTGAGCGGGATAAGGACCGCGGCGTGGACGTCCTTCCCCTGGGCGTCGACGTCGACGGCGACGGCGACGAGGACCTGCTCACGCTCAGCCGGGGCGACGTCGCGCTCAGATCCCTCGTCGAGGGCGTCGCAGCGTGGTCCGCCGAAGCCGCCGCCGCCTTCGACGAGACCGTTCGCCTGCACAGGGTGGCGAGAAACCCCGCCACCGGTAAGCTCATCGCCTTCGGCGTCACCGAAGACGACGGCGCACCCGCGGCGATCGAGATGGACCCCAAGACTGGCGAGGTGACCCGCAAGGCCGTCGCCGGCGGAAACAACGTCGGCTTGAGCGACTGCCCGCGGGGAACCACCCTCGCGGTCGGCGCCGACGGGAACGTCTTCGCCTCCGGCGTCACCGCGGACGGCGCCAAGACGTACGCCGTGGACGTCGCCAAGCTTCTCTCGGGTAAGACGCGCGGCGCCGTCTCTTTCGCGCCCGTCCCGGAGGGGATCGGCGCGGTTGGCCGAGCCAGGCCCGTGAGGGGCGCGGACGCCCCGTCCGACGTCTTCGCCGCCGGCTCCGGCGCGTGCGTCCTCGTGGGCGCCGCCGGCTGCGCCCTCGCTCGCGCGTCCACGAGCGACGGTACGCTGGAGTACGTCAGGACCTGGCCTCTCGCGCCGGGGGGACGCGAGTGCTCAGCGGCGGTTTCGTCTTCGTTTTCCTCCGCCGAGGGCGTCGGCGTGGGCGCCGTCACCACCGACGCGGACGCGGGCGTCGCCGTCGTGGAGATCCTGACGCTCGACCCCGACGGTGCCGTGAAGGCGGTACGCGTCGGGAAGCCCGTGGAGGGGTTCGCTCCGTCCGAGCGCGGCGTCGCCGCGAGGGCGTGGATAAACGCCTACTCGGTCAAGAGGGACGGCGCGGACGTCGTCGCGTACCGGCCCCTGGTCGTCTCGGCCGACGCGAGGCTCTCGCTCCTCGGCGAGGGCGGTAAGACGCTGTGGAGCCGCGAGGAGTCCTTGGCGCTCGCGGACGAGGTGATGTTCGCGCGCCTGCCCCCGCCGAAAACCGCCGCCGCCGGCAAGGCTGACGATTTACGCGTGCGACCCTCGTTCCAGGAGAGCCTCCGAACGCAGGTGCTCGCGGTCAAGGCCAGGATCAAGCGCGCCACGGCGGACGAGATGGCGGAGCTCACCGGGCTCCGACGCGGCCGCGGCGCGAAGCTCCTCCCCACGCGAGACGCCAACGGCTTCCGCAGGCAAATCGTCGCGCTCTCCCCCGCCGGCGCGCTGACGTCGCTGCACAACGGCGACGGCCGCGTGCTCTGGCGCAACTTCCTCGGCGGCGGCGTCGACGCGCAGGGCAAGCCCGCGAGCGCGTACACGTACGCCGCGGTGTACCGTTGGAGACCTTCCCGGGACGAGTCCAGGGACGGCGAGCACGCGCTGGTCATGGGCACCGCGTCTGACGCGGACGCCTCCGGGGGTACCAAGACCCGCGCCGTCGTCGTCGACCTCTACACCGGGGAGATCGAGTCCGACGTCGTCCTCCCCTTTAAGGCTGCGCACGTCCTCCCGCTGCCGGGCGCCGCCCACGAACACGCGGAACACGCGCACGAGGCGTCGGCGGCGCTTTTGGTGGACGCCGCGGGATCGACGGCGCACGTGTTCCCGGCGACGCCCGACGCTCGTGACGCCGCGCACGCCGACCGGGCCAGGATCTCGTACTACACCGTGGACCAGGAGAGGAACGAGCTCCGCGGGTACGGCCTCCTGCCCGCGTCGGTGGACAAAGCCACCGGCGAAGCTCCCGCGTCCTACCGCACGACGCAGACGTGGTCGCAAAGGTTCCCGCCCGAGGTTGGACAAATCGTGGGATACGCCGCCAAGCCCGCCAACGAGATCGTCCACAGCTGGACCCGCGTCCTCGGCGACCGGTCCACGCTCTTCAAGTACCTCTCTCCCAACGTCGTCTTCGTCGCCACCGCCCCCAAGGATGCGCCCGCGGGCCAATCCGCCGTCTCTGCGCACCTCATCGACGCCGCCACCGGCAGGGTGCTCTACAGGGTTCGACACGCCGACGCGCGGGGACCGGTGCACGCCGTCGTGTGCGAGAACTGGGTCGCGTACCACTACTTCAACACCAAGGCTGGGCGGTACGCGATGAGCGTGCTCGAGATGTTCGACGACGCCGAACACAGGAAGGGCGCGGCGGTGGGCGAGCTCATGTGGTCGTCGCTGGTTGGCGATAACGAGACGGAGACGGTGAGCTCGCTGGCGCCGCCGCCGCTGCGCATCATGGGCCAGAGCTACTACGTCCGGCCCGCGGCGACGATGATGGCCACGACGTACAGCGCGCAGGGGGTGACGGGACACCAGGTTCTCATGGGAACGGCGACGGACCAGGTTGTGGCGCTGGACAAGCGATGGCTCGACCCGCGGAGGCCGACCAAGCCCACGAAGGACGACAAGGAGGAGGGCCTGATCCCGTACACCGAGGTGCTGCCGGTGTTTCCCCAGTCGTGGGTCACCACCAGGCACCAGGTGGCCAAGCTCCAGGGCATCGTCACCTCCCCCGCGTCGCTGGAGTCCACGGTGCTGTTCGTGGCACACGGCCTGGACTTTTTCTTCACCAGGCTCCATCCCAGCCGGAGCTACGACATGCTCGACGAGGAATTCTCTTACCTGCTCCTGGTGGTGACGATGGTGGCGCTGGCAGCCGGGGCGTTCGTCACGCAGGGTCTGGCGTACAAGAAGGACATGGAGAAGAGGTGGAGGTGATGGCATCAACCAGTCGATGGAATACATTTATCACGTGAGACGCTTTTGCGAGCCGTGTTTGCTCCCGCCCTTTGCGTACTCGTCTCTCGGCAACACGCAGTGCGTCACCTTGCACACGTGCGTCGTCCTCGCCAACCTCTTTCCAACCTTCGCGGTCTCGTCCTTGTCCCCGTCCCCCGACGCGATCGACGCCCTGCGACCGAGAAAGTCGGCCTCCTCCCTTTCAAACTCACCCCGCCTCGCCCCGCCCAGGGCGCCGTTTCGAAAAAAACTCAAGCCGGACGCCGCCTCCAGTCTTTCCAGGGGCACGGTGAACTTCTCGAGCGGGGTGTCGGCGGGTATGGGCGCGTTGGGCAGGACGAACGCCGCAGCCGCGACCGCCTTCGTGTCCGGCGAGGTGGCCAGTATAACCTTGAAGAAGTGCGTCGGTACTCCGACGAGCTCGGGAGCCTCTCCCAGTAGGTTGTAGTCCATTCGCCATCGCGTGGTGGGCCTCGAGACGTCCTCCGCGGGCACCGTGGTCAGCGCACCTCCGCCGGCGTCCGCCGCCGCCGTCGACGCCTCCAGCTCGCGGGCCCTCTTCTCCCCCGCGCCGCGCGCCAACGTTGGGAGAAACAGGGGCCCCGTCGCGACGAGCACGTCCCCGCCGCTCCTCCCCGACAGCTCGCGCGTGAACCTCTCGAGCCTTGCCCAGTAATCTCGGTTGAACCCGTCGCCCACCTGCGGGGAGATGTTGATGAGCTCGAACGTCTCGTCCATGGCGCGCTGACTGTCTTTATGCCCCGCGGCCGCGGCGAGGTGGCCCCTGTCGTAGCCCGTTCCCCTGTAGTCGGCGAGCTTGGCGCGAAATCGCTCCGGCGTCTCCGCATCCTCCACGAACTCCGAGCGTCGCCTGTTGCCCGGCCCCGACATGGTGCGCGGGTTGATGACCTCCAGGACCCACCTCGGGTTCCGGGTTCGCGCGTCGAAGGACGCGACGAAACCGCTCCTCACCCTGAGCACGTCCTCGGTGCCCGTCGGCCAACCCAAACGCATCGCGGGGTGCGCGTCCGCCCGATCCATCGTCGCTGGCTTGGAGACGGGCGACTCGTCCCTGCGCCGGAGGTACGCGTACACCGCGCCGCCGCCGAGGGCCGCGCCTCCCGCGGCTCCAAAAATGAACGGACGCATGCCGCCTCCGCCCCCGTAGCCCATCTGCGCGCGAGGAGGTTTGAGCCCGATACGAGTTTCAGACCTGCGTGATATCACTAAAAGATACACCATCGATGAGTGACCGAAGCGGGTGGGCGGCTTTGGCCCTCCGCGACTACGCGACTACGACATCACCTACTGTCCAGC
>MDTE01054345.1_pt1 | contig 21418 bp, 32 predicted proteins | sample 811231 | NCBI WGS metagenome assembly MDTE01 (sample SAMN05326651, study PRJNA326480) | marine metagenome | isolation source: seawater | place: Indian Ocean: Red Sea | collected 2010
AGCCTCGGGGCCCACCTCGATGGCATCCGCATGGCCCGGGATAGTAGTGACCCCAGCCTTATCGGCAATCTTTTTTGCAGCAATCTTGTCGCCCATAGCCGCAATCGCCGAAGCAGGCGGTCCTATAAAGATAATATTTTCTTCCACGAGCCGTTTCGCAAAACTAGCATTCTCTGAAAGAAAGCCGTAGCCAGGGTGGATTGCGTCAGCACCAGCTGTCCTGGCAGCAGCTACAATCTTATCAATATCGAGATAACTTTCGCTCGCTGCCGGCGGCCCAATGGCTACAGCCTCATCTGCCTCACGCATATGAAGCGCGCCATCGTCAGCATCGGAATAAACAGCGACTGTAGAAATTGCCATCTCCCGTGCCGAACGAATTATGCGGCAAGCAATCTCACCTCGATTTGCAATCAGAATTTTCTTGAACATAGCCACTCTGCCGTGCCCTTGCTGCTAGAGAGGAATATTGCCGTGTTTCTTCCACGGATTATCTAGTTTTTTGTTACGCAGCATGGCAAAGGCGCGACCAAGGCGTCGACGAGTGTTATGGGGCATGATGATATCGTCAATATATCCCCGGTTGGCAGCAATAAATGGATTGGCGAATTTCTCGCGGTATTCTTCCGTCTTTTTCTCAAGAGCCTCCGGGTCGTCGAGTGCGCCCCTGAAGATGATCTCGACCGCTCCTTTTGAGCCCATTACGGCAATCTCAGCTGTTGGCCAAGCAAAGTTAACATCACCCCGTAGGTGCTTGGAACTCATCACATCATAGGCGCCACCATAGGCCTTCCGGGTAATCAATGTAACTTTTGGCACGGTGGCCTCGGCATAAGCGTAGAGCAGCTTAGAGCCATGAGTGATAATGCCATTCAACTCCTGATCAGTGCCCGGCAAGAAACCCGGCACATCGACCAAGGTGAGGAGCGGAATATTAAAGCAGTCGCAGAAGCGAACAAAACGCCCGGCCTTGCGCGATGATTCTATATCAAGACATCCGGCCAACACCATAGGTTGATTGGCGACAATTCCAATGGTAGCTCCATTCATGCGGGCGAAGCCAGTGATGATGTTTCGCGCATAATTTGGCTTGATCTCGTAAAAATCGCCTTCATCGACGACCTTGAGTATTAATTCCTTCATGTCATAGGGCTTCTGAGGGTCGGATGGCACCAGTGTGTTCAGGGAATTTTCCGGACGGTCAAATGGGTCCTCAGTTGATAAATCGGGTGCTTGCTCACGATTCGAAGAGGGCAAAAAGTCGATGAAGCGGCGAACTTCGGCGAGCGCCTCAATATCATCACCAAAGGCGCAATCGGCGACGCCAGACTTCACAGTATGGGTAAGTGCACCACCCAGCTCTTCGTGAGTGACCTGCTCATGGGTCACGGTCTTCACCACATCAGGGCCGGTAACAAACATGTAGGAGCTATTCTCGACCATAAAGATGAAATCAGTCATCGCCGGGGAATAGACAGCCCCGCCAGCGCAAGGGCCCATAACAACAGAGATCTGCGGCACAACGCCGGAAGCCAAAACATTGCGTTGAAATACCTCAGCATATCCGCCAAGGGAGGCTACTCCCTCATGGATACGTGCGCCGCCTGAATCGTTAAGCCCGATAACAGGTGCACCGACTTTCATCGCCTGATCCATGACCTTACAAATCTTCTCCGCATGGGCTTCGCTCAGCGAGCCACCAAACACGGTAAAATCCTGGCTAAAAATGAACACAAGACGTCCATTAACGGTGCCATGTCCGGTTACCACGCCATCACCGGGGATGGTGAGTTCATCCATACCAAAATCGCTGCAGCGATGCTCAACGAACATGTCATATTCCTCAAATGACCCTTCGTCGAGCAGCAAAACAATTCTCTCACGCGCGGTCAGCTTGCCTTTCTTATGTTGAGAAGCGATTCTTTTTTCCCCACCGCCCTGCCGGGCTGCGGCACGTTTCTTCTCAAGTTGCCGGATAATGTCCTGCATGCGTCTCCCCCCGCCTTCCAGCGAATCAGTGTCGTGACAATGCCAGAAATTCGCTGACAGCGGAAACCTCTCGTCGGAGGTTTTCGAGGCGATTGGATAGTTCTTTATCCGCCCCCCAACGCTGAAGTTGCCAATGTTCATCGACATGAGAGGCCAACCAGGCTCTCTCAGCGTCTATTTCTCCCTCCAAAAGGGCCAGTGATACAATCAGCGAACCGGTCACCCCAGCGGCAAAATGGAGACCCGTCAATGTAAGGTTACTTTCCCTCCTGACAGCGGCACTGAGGTTTTTAATCGCGTCATCGTCCTGTTCGATTGCCGTGACTTCAGTAGTAATCGCCAGTTGCGCGTCATAACGTACTCCGGCCCAATCGAGTAACGGTTGCCACGCTGCAGCTTGGCGGCACACGAGCTCCTCCGGCTCCTTGGCCCGATAACACAGAAGATCCGTTTCACAATACCTGGCAGTCTCTATCTCTACTGCAGTTCGTTGCGGCGCAACCTGATCTAGAGAAGTGCAAACGAACCTCATCATTGGCATGGCTTCTTGACAGACTTTCTCTTCCTGAGCGCACCATTCCTTGGCCACAGCGTCAGCAACCGGACGCACCGCAACAATAAAGGGCCGTTTGGCAGGTGTTTTTATTGGTCGGCCATCAAGCTCCACCGTGAAACCTCCTGCCGTTTCCGCGACCTTAACGTCCTTGTATAGACGTTTTGTCGAACCCTTATTCATAAATACCGAGGGTATCATTCACCATATCCGCTAACCTATCCGTCAGTATTCCAAAAGGTGCAATCTTCCTACCTGGCTGCAACGATTACACATCCTTGCCTGCTGGTCCTAACACTTAGACTAAGAAAATTTTCTGTGCCCGTACTGTCGTTTACAATGCAGAGTAAGTGTTCTAATGGGAGCAAAATGCCCCCCTGCAGTACCGTAATCGAAAGGTCGAAAAGGCGTCCATTTTCTTCAAACGGCCATCAAAGCAGGTAATGAGCCATTGATCAGCACCAGGATGACAAATCCGACGAAGTTATAGCAAAAATACATCGGTTAATTCTTCTCTGGCCATTGAACGATTAGCGTCGGCAGTTCACTCATTTTATCTATTACCCGATGAGCACCGGCAGCATGTAATTCGGCTGTTTCATGATAGCCCCAGGAGACGCCAAATGCGCCAGTACCAGCATTTATAGCCATTTCAATATCGAAAACTGTATCGCCGACAAAAATAGTTTCATTCTTATCCGCCCCGGTTTCCGCCATCGCCTGCTCCAGCATAGCAGGATGCGGTTTGCTCGGCGCATCGTCTATCGTCTGTAAGGTCGTAAAATACTTACGCAAACCATGGGTTTCCAACGTGGCAAGAAGACCGCGACGGGATTTTCCTGTTGCAATGCCTAGAATGTAATTTTGTTCCATTAAATATGTGAGTATCTCTGCGACATTCGCAAATAGGGGTTCGTTTAAATCTGCTTTGGCACGCAACTCGATGAAACATTCTTTGTATGATTCTACCAGATCAGTGATACGTCCTGCGTCTCCCTCGGGGTAAAGCCGGTGTATCGCTTCCACCAACCCCAGACCGACTATGCGCTTTACGGAGTAAGGCAATGGTGGCATAAGGCCACAAGCCTGAAACGCTGTCCTCATGCATTCAACAATGACATGCTGACTGTCCACAAGGGTACCGTCGCAATCAAATATTATGAGACGCATCAGGGTTCAAGGTCTGAAAAAGGATCAGCCATGCTTTTGGCGTCGAAGCCGAGGTGGCGCCAGGATCTCTCCATATGCGGCGGCAGTTGGGCAGTAAGAGAAAGCCGCGCCCGGTGCGCCTGATTACCTTCTGGGTGTGGCAAACTGAGCGCCCTGGCATGGAGGTGGAGGCCAACGCCGAAGCCCTTCCCGTCTGCCGTACCAGACTTGGCCGGGTATTTACAGTCACCGAAAATCGGACAGTCCAGAACTTCTGCACAATGAACGCGCAATTGATGGGTTCGTCCAGTAAATGGCCAAAGCGCAAGCCAAGCCATTTTGTCACTGATGGTATCCAAAGTGGCGTAATAGGTTAACGCATTGGCACCATCACTAGCTGGCATGACGCGCTCAAACCCTTTGGAGACGGTTTTCTTTGCTAAGGCCGCGTCGATCCGTCCACGCCCTTGAAGCGGTGCTCCAACGGTAAGAGCCCAATAAACCTTACGAAGTTGCTTGCTACGAAAATAGTGGGTCAGACGCCGCGCAGTGCCAGCATTGCGCGCAAGCAATAATACGCCACTTGTATCCTTGTCCAGCCGATGCACAAGCCGGGGTCGTTCGGGTGAATCAAATTTAAGGCCATCAAGCAGAGCATCGACGTGGCGCGTAACACCAGATCCACCTTGCACTGCAATGCCTGTCGGCTTGTTGATCGCCAGTACGTGTTCGTCCCGATACAGCACCCAGCTTTCCACCAGTGAAAGGTCCTCTGGAGTTAGTTTTGCTCTATCTTTCTTACGTTTGTTGGATCCGATACCTTCAGGCAGGGGGGGTAAACGCACTCGATTACCAACAGCGAGCCTTTGCCCCGCCTTTACACGCCTGCCGTTAACGCGGACCTGTCCAGTGCGAAGTAGTTTTTCCAATCTGCCATGAGTAAGGCCGGGAAAACGCTTCTTGAACCAGCGGTCGAGACGAATATCCGCCTCGTCAGAACCGATGATTAGGGTTTCAACACGTCTCATGAGTGGCGCAGTTTGCTCCAATAATCTAGACGCTTTTTGATTTCGCGCTCAAACCCCCGTTCCACCGGACGGTAGAATTTTTGCCGCTCCAATTCCTCAGGGAAATAATTTTGGCCAGAAAACGTTTCCTGTGTGTCGTGATCGTACACGTATCCATCGCCATACCCCAGGTCCTTCATCATCTGGTTCGGCGCATTGAGAATATGTTTCGGTGGCGTGGCCGAGCCACTTTGTTTCGCCGTATGCATGGCAGCGTCAAGCGCCTTGTATACGGCATTCGATTTTGGAGCAGTGGCAAGATAGAGTACCGCTTGTGCCAAAGCCAATTCGCCTTCTGGTGTGCCGAGCCGTTCATATGCTTGCCAGGCAGAAACTGTTTGCTGTAGGGCGTCGGGTTCAGCCAAGCCTACATCCTCGGAGGCGAAGCGTACCAAGCGCCGAGCGATATAGTTGGGGTCTTCGCCACCAGACAGCATGCGAGCTAGCCAATATAGGGCTGCGTCGGCGTCTGAACCGCGCAAAGATTTATGCAATGCGGAAATTAGATTGTAATGGCTTTCCTGCCCCTTGTCATAAAGTGGCGCGCGACGCTGAACTGCTTCGACGAGACCGGTTACATTCAGGTTCTTCTCTCCTCTGTAAGCAAACAACTCCTCAATCATGTTAAACAAAAAACGTCCATCTCCATCAGCCATAGAGTGGAGTGCTTCGCGTGCGCCGTTATCAAGCGGCAGCACCCTCCCCTCCACCTGCTCAGCGCGTTCCATTAGAATCGAGAGGGCAGTAGCATCGAGGCGTCGTAGCACCAAGACCTGACAGCGGGAAAGAAGTGCGCTGTTGAGCTCGAAGGACGGATTTTCCGTGGTGGCGCCCACTAGAATGACCGTGCCGTCTTCAACGACAGGTAGGAAAGCATCCTGCTGAGCGCGGTTAAAACGATGAATCTCGTCGACGAACAGCATTGTTCCCTGGCCGGACTGTCGGCGTTCTAGGGCCCGCTCAAACACCTTACGTAAATCCGCAACACCCGAGAAGATCGCGCTCAGGGGCTCAAATTCAAGATCTGTCTGCTCCGCCAAAAGTCGAGCTATGGAAGTCTTTCCACTACCCGGTGGCCCCCAGAGTATATGCGAGGCAAGGCGTCCATTAGCGATCATGCGACCCAACACACAATCAGCACCGAGAAGATGATCTTGCCCGACAACCTCGACAAGCCTCACAGGTCGAAGACGCTCTGCAAGCGGTCGGGCCGCATGGGATTCGAATAGAGAATAAGCCGACGATTTTGCCATCGTCGATATTTTACCGTCCTGCATAGAGAAAGGGCAGCCCTATTAGCGCTGCCCTAATTAAATGACCTGAGGTCAAATTTTTGCTATCAGGCCGGAATTTCGTTCTCCCCTTCTGCCTCGATGCTCATATCGGGACCAGAATCCTGACCCTTTGCATCCAGGTCACGGTCAACTAGTTCAATAAAGGCCATCGGCGCAGAATCGCCGTAGCGAAAACCGGCCTTTAATACGCGAGTATATCCGCCCTGTCGGCTCCCATACCGATCGGCAAGATCCTCAAACAGCTTACCGACGACCTTTTCATCGCGCAGAAAGCTTAGCGCTTGACGCCGAGCATGGAGATTACCACGCTTACCAAGGGTAATCATTCGCTCCACAACAGGGCGAAGCTCCTTTGCTTTAGGCAAGGTTGTCTTAATTTGTTCATGCTTTAAGAGCGCCGTCGCCATGTTGCGAAACATCGCCTTGCGATGGCTCGATGTGCGGTTCAGCTTTCGCCCAGAATTGCGATGCCGCATTACCCTTCTCCTTCAACCTCGACCAGTCGGCCCCTTAATAGGGTTCTTCAAGGCGTTTTGCCATGTCCTCAATATTTTCTGGCGGCCAGCTCGCGATTTCCATGCCGAGATGGAGGCCCATATGGTTGAGCACTTCCTTAATTTCATTCAGCGACTTACGTCCAAAATTCGGCGTCCTCAGCATCTCAGACTCCGAATGTTGAACCAAATCGCCTATATATATGATGTTATCGTTCTTCAAGCAGTTGGCAGATCGCACGGAAAGCTCTAACTCGTCGACCTTTTTGAGAAGGTTCGGATTAAATTCAGGTTCGAGCAATTCTTCTTCACGGTGTGTTTCGTTCGGCTCCTCGAAATTGATGAAGAGTTGCATTTGGTCCTGAATGATGCGCGCAGCCAGTGCGGTGACATCCTCCGGAGATACCGTGCCGTTGGTCTCAATGGTCATAGAAAGTTTATCATAATCAGTTACTTGGCCCACACGGGTATTCTCAACCTTGTAAGCAACTTTCTTAACAGGGCTGTAAAGCGCGTCGACAGGAATAAATCCAATAGGAGCATCTTCAGGGCGGTTTTGCGTTGCCGCGACATAGCCCTTGCCGGACTGAACGGTTAGTTCCATGTTCAAATTTGCCGCTTGATCAAGCGTACAGATCACCAGACCCGGATCCATTACTTCAACGTCATGTCCAGTTTCAATCATACCAGCAGTGACAGGCCCCGGCTCAGTGGCTTTAAGGGTAAGCCGCTTGGGTCCCTCGCCATGCATGCGTAACGCTAGCGCCTTGATATTAAGAACGATATCCGTCAAATCCTCTCGCACACCTGGAATAGACGAAAATTCGTGCAGAACTCCATCGACCTGGATTGCAGTCACGGCAGCGCCCTGCAGCGAAGACAATAACACGCGCCGAAGTGCATTTCCGAGTGTGACGCCAAAACCACGCTCCAGCGGCTCCGCAATAACGGTGGCGGTCATGTTGTCGTCACCATCCTGAGAGATGGAGAGTTTCGACGGTTTAATCAGTTCCTGCCAATTTTTCTGGATCACTTATACGTCCTCACGCAATAAGCGAGCGGCTGACCGCTCCTTATATAATGTTTGCATCCCATTCGCCGTCTAGGACGGCGGTAACCTTATGCCGAGGCACACCCGATGGTTTATCAGACGCGGCGGCGTTTACGCGGCCGGCAGCCATTGTGTGGAATCGGCGTCACATCGCGAATCGCGGTGATGACGAAACCCGCTGCCTGCAGCGCTCGTAAGGCCGATTCCCGACCCGATCCCGGCCCCTTTATTTCTACTTCGAGCGATTTTACGCCGTGCTCCACAGCTTTCTTTCCGGCATCCTCAGCAGCCATTTGCGCCGCGTAAGGAGTGGATTTGCGCGAACCTCGGAAACCCATGCCGCCCGCAGATGACCAAGAGATGGCATTCCCCTGTACGTCAGTGATCGTAATCATTGTATTATTGAAACTGGCGTTTACGTGGGCTATCCCGGAAGAAATATTCTTCTTTTCGCGCCTACGAACGGTCTTTGGTTTGGCCATGGCGCTTTCCTATTTCTTTTTGCCAGCGATGGCTCGCGCCGGTCCTTTGCGAGTTCTCGCATTTGTGTGTGTACGCTGTCCACGCACCGGCAGGCCGCGCCGATGCCGTAGACCACGATACAGACCCAAATCCATCAGCCGCTTAATATTCATAGCGGTTTCGCGCCGGAGATCGCCTTCAACAAGGTAGTCGTGGTCGATGATTTCACGCACTCTGGCAACTTCAGCGTCACTCATTTCATTCACACGTCTGTCAACTGGCACTCCAGCCTTGTCAAGAATTTGACGCGCCTTAGTTCGGCCAATCCCGAAGATATAGGTCAACGAGATACCAATCTGTTTATTTGTCGGTATATTGACACCTGCAATTCGGGCCAAGATCAGAACTCCTTAAAGAACAAAAGGCGCGCCGCGGGCAAATACCGGGGCGCGTGCCCAAACCGGGCGGGATTATCGACAAACCTGTCAGTCAAGTCAATCACCTCTGGCAACTCAGAAGAGGTCAAGAATCGTGTCGCAGACAACATCAATACCTGCCATGCCATCTACCTCAACGAGACGACCATCCGCCTTGTAATAAGGAACAATCGGCAAAGTTTGCTCGTGATAGGTCTTAAGCCGTGCGATCACGGTTTCCCGGTTATCGTCTTTTCTGCGCTCAAATTTGGTAGCGCCACATTCGTCGCATTTACCCTTAGTTTTGGGTAGTTTAAACGTATCGTGATATCCCGCACCACAATTGGCGCAACTGAAGCGCCCGGCGATTCGCTCGATCAAGGCATCTTCGTCCACCAATATGGAGATTACCTTGTCTAAATTCAACCCTCGCTCGTTCAGCATCACATCGAGTGCCTCCGCCTGCAGTGTAGTGCGTGGAAACCCGTCAAGAATAAAACCCTTGGCGCAATCCCCACGGCCGATGCGTTCGCTAATAAGTTGAATCATGAGTTCGTCTGGCACTAGTTTGCCAGCTTCCATAATCGCTTTGGCCTCTTTTCCCAAGTCGGTACCGTCAGCAACAGCGGAACGCAACATTTCACCTGTGGAAAGCTGCGGAATATCGAACTTGGCCATCAAGCGTTGAGCCTGAGTCCCTTTTCCTGCACCGGGAGGTCCCAACAATAACAAATTCATCTCCGGGTACCCCGTAGTTTGGATTTCTTAATAAGTCCTTCATATTGATGTGCCAGGAGATGGGACTGAATTTGGCCGACCGTATCCATAGTCACGGTAACTACGATCAAAAGACTGGTGCCGCCAAAATAAAATGGGACGGAATATTTAGAAATTAGTAGTTCTGGTAACAAACTAACGGCGGTCAAATAAAGCGCACCGGCCACGGTGAGGCGGGTCAGCACATAGTCTAGATAGGCCGCCGTATTTTTTCCTGGTCGGATGCCCGGGACAAATCCTCCATTTTTCTTCAAATTGTCGGCCGTGTCTGCTGGATTGAAAACAACTGAGGTGTAAAAAAATGTAAAGAAGATAATGGCTGCAGCATAGAGCAGCATGTAGGCAGGCTGGCCCCGCCCAAGGAAACCGGCAACGTCGGTCAACCAACCCGGACCCTGTCCTGCATTCATGCTAATCGCTGTGATTGGAAGAAGCAGAATAGAAGATGCAAAAATAGGTGGGATTACTCCTGCAGTATTCAGCTTCAACGGCAGATGTGAGCTTTCGCCACCGAACATGCGACGACCTACCTGTCGCTTGGGATATTGCACCACTATGCGGCGCTGCGAACGCTCGATAAAAACGATAAAAGCGATTACCGCTAACGCCATAACTATGAGGACAACCAGAATACCGCCCGAAAGCACACCTGTTCGGCCTAATTCAAGCGTATTCACCAAGGCGCGTGGCAACTCCGCGACAATGCCAGAAAAGATAATCAAGGATATTCCGTTGCCGACCCCACGAGCTGTGATTTGCTCGCCAAGCCACATCAGAAAGATAGTGCCACCAGTTAATGTGACCACCGTGGTCATCCGAAAAAACATACCGGGGTCAATGACTGCAGCGCCACTCGCACTTTGATATCCCTCGAGTCCAACGGCTATGCCATAAGACTGCACCGCGGCAAGAAACACCGTCCCGTAGCGGGTATATTGATTGATCTTTTTGCGCCCCGCCTCACCTTCTTTCTTGAGTTGAGCTAGAGAAGGCAGTACGGCCGTGCCCAGCTGAATGATAATAGCAGCCGTAATATAGGGCATAATATTGAGAGCGAAAATTGTCATCCGCCCAAGTGCACCACCGGCAAACATGTTAAACATGCCAAGAATGCCACCCGATTGCTGTTCAAAGACATCAGCAATCACGGCCGTATCGATGCCAGGTAGCGGTATGTAAGTGCCGAGGCGGTAGATTATCAAAGCCCCGAAGGTAAACAAAAGACGCTTTTGCAATTCCTTCGCTTTTACAAAGGAACTGAAATTAAGATTCGCCGCAAGTTGTTCGGCCGCTGAAGCCATGAATTAGCCGTCCACCGGACCTAGATCGCTCTTACCACCACTATCGGAGTTGGGATTTTCCTCCACCGCAGCGGGTTTTGCCTTCTTCTCGCCACTCCTACTTTTTCTCTTGGCGACATTGTTTTTTGTTTTTTTGGGCTCTACTGACGCTTCTTTGATCCGGCGCATAGTGATCGTGCCACCAGCGCTTTCAACTGCCGCCACCGCCGCCTTTGAGGCGCCAGTCACATTAATGGTAAGCGGGGTATTTAACGCACCCTTAGCAAGAACACGGACGCCGTCACCACGCCCGCGAACAAGCCCTGCAAGCTTGAGCGCTGTTTCATCCACTGGGTGTTTGGCATCTAGTCGCCCATCATCTACGGCCTTCTGTAACCGGCCGGTGTTTATGATGTCATATTCCTTGCGAAAAATATTAGTGAAACCCCGCTTCGGCAGGCGCCGATAAAATGGCATTTGCCCACCCTCAAAGCCCTTTATGGCAGCACCCGAGCGAGATTTCTGACCATTGTGCCCACTACCAGCGGTTTTACCTTTACCTGAGCCAATGCCTCGGCCAATTCTTCGTCGAGCCTTTGTAGAACCTGGGTTAGGAGAAAGTTCGTTAAGCTTCATAATCAGCTTCCTTCGTCAGCGCGTTCGACACGAACGAGATGGCCGATCTTTTCCGCCATGCCTCGAACCGAAGGAGTATCCTCCAGCACCCGGGATCGGTTCATCTTGTTGAGACCTAATCCAATAAGTGTTGCGCGTTGTGACTTATGCCGTCCAATGGGGCTAGCAATTTGAGTAACGCGGATCTTGTGACTTGACGTTGAAGACATAGTGTTAATTCGCCTCTTGCACGGTTTCCTCGCGGCCAAAAATTTCGCTCACCTTTTTCCCACGCTTTGATGCGATAGCGCGCGGCGACACGCTTCGTTCCAAGCCCTCAAAAGTTGCCTTGACCATATTGTGTGGATTGGATGTGCCAATTGACTTAGCGACAACGTCCTTCATACCTAACATTTCGAACACGGCGCGCATTGGACCGCCGGCGATGATGCCGGTTCCCGCCGGTGCGGCGCGCATAACGACGCGACCAGCACCGAAGCACCCTTCGATATCATGATGCAGTGTACGCGCTTCCCGGAGCGGGACGCGGATCATCTTGCGCTTGGCTTGTTCGGTAGCCTTGCGTATGGCTTCTGGTACTTCGCGTGCCTTGCCTGTTCCGTAGCCAACACGCCCACGACGATCGCCAACAATTACAAGTGCGGAGAAGCCAAAACGCCGGCCGCCCTTTACGACCTTCGCCACACGATTAATATGTACGAGCTTATCGGAAAATTCGGGGTCTTCCCGTTCGCCCCGCATACGGGCGCCCTTGTCTGGTCGTGCCATGTGACTAATTCCTAAAAGTTTAGCCCACTTTCGCGGGCAGCTTCAGCCAGAGCCTTTACCCTGCCATGATATTTGTAGGCGCCGCGGTCAAACACGACCTCCTTCACTCCGGCAGCAAGTGTACGCTCAGCGATCGTTTTACCTACCCGTCCTGCAGCTTGTTTGTTAGCGCCGTTCTTCATCTCAGAACGCGCCTCCTTTTCCAAGGAAGACGCTGCGGTAATAACAGCACCATGCTTATCGTCAATCACTTGGGCATAGATGTGTTTGCCGGAGCGAAACACTGAAAGACGCGGGCGCCCAGAACTCAGTTTATGCAACCTTGCGCGCGTACGTTTTCTACGCCGTTGAAACAATTCCTGTTTTCGCAACATGATCGGGCCTACTTTTTCTTCCCTTCTTTACGGCGGACATATTCGTCCTTGTAGCGAATACCTTTACCTTTATAGGGTTCGGGCTTGCGAAAAGAGCGAATTTCCGCCGCAACCTGGCCAACTACCTGTTTATTCCTGCCAGTAACACAGATATCGGTAGGTTTTTCACATGTGATGTTTATGCCTTCTGGAATGTCATAATAAACCGAGTGACTATATCCCACATCAAGTTTCAGCTTCTTGCCCTCAACCGCGGCGCGATAGCCCACACCTTGAATTTCCAGATACTTAGTGAAGCCCTCACTGACACCCACAACCATATTATTGATATTTGAGCGGCAAAGACCCCACATCTTCCGGGCACGAATAGATTGGTCTTCTGGCTCAAACAAAATTTGCTTGCCCTCCTGAGTAACACGCACCTCAGGGTTTATCGCCATCTGCATTTCACCGAGCTTTCCCTTAACCATAATTTCGTCATCGGCAATGCGAACTTCGACACCGTCTGGCACTGCGACCGGGCTTTTTCCAACACGAGACATGACGCCTATCTCCGCTCCTAGAAGACTCGGCAGAGTATTTCTCCGCCGACATTCTGTTTGCGCGCTTCGATATCCGACATCACTCCACGCGGCGTGGAAATAATTGAAATACCAAGACCATTATATATACGGGGCAAATCCCCTACACCAGAATAGACTCTTCGTCCCGGGCGAGAAATGCGCTGGATTTCAACAATAACTGGCTTGCCTTCGCTGTATTTTAACTCGACTTCGAAACTAGGTTTTCCGGAATCACTCTCGGACTTCGCATAGCCGCGAATATAGCCTTCGCTTTTTAATACCTCGAGGATGGCGGCACGCATGCGCGATGCAGGTGTGCTGACCGAGTTTTTGCTAGCGCGTTGCCCATTTCGGATGCGGGTTATCATGTCGGCGATCGGGTCTGTCATGGACATTTAATCGCCCTCACCAGCTCGACTTGACCATACCCGGAATATATCCGGTTGAGGCCAATTCACGTAACGCTACTCGAGAGAGTTCAAATTTACGGTAAACGCCGCGCGGTCGCCCACTCAGGGCGCAACGGTTGCGGATGCGAACCTTCGCACCGTTACGCGGCATGGCTGACAACTTAAGTTGTGCCGTAAAGCGTTCTTCGGCGGGAAGCGATAGATTACGAACGATAGCTTTTAGCTCGGCGCGCTTTTTGGCGTCGCGCTGAGACATAAGCTTCCGTTTTAGGTTCTTCTGTATGGCGCTTTTTTTGGCCATGCCACTCTCTCTTTATTTTTTATTTCGCTTTTTTAGTTTAATTGATGATCGGCATTTGGAAGGCTTTCAACAATTCTCGACCCTCCTCGTCACTAGCAGCGGTAGTGCAAATTACGATATTCATACCGCGCACTTCGTCGACGGCATCATAGTCAATTTCAGGGAAAACGATCTGCTCTTTGAGCCCAAGCGCAAAATTGCCGCGCCCGTCAAAACTCTTGCCCGAAAGGCCGCGGAAATCGCGAACTCTCGGTAGAGCGATCGTCACCAAACGATCAAGAAACTCATACATGCGATTGCGCCGGAGGGTGACCATACATCCAACATCCATGCCTTCACGAATTTTGTATGTCGAAATTGAACGTTTGGCCTTGGTAACTACCGGTTTTTGCCCTGCAATCAACATCATATCCTTGACCGCAGACTCAATCTTCTTTTTGTCCGCAGAGCCTTCACCGACACCCATATTAATGATGATTTTCTCAAGGCCCGGGAGTTGCATTGAATTCTTGTAGCCAAATCGTTCAATCAGCTTAGCGCAAATTTCATTTTCGTATACTTCTTTCAATCGAGGGGCCGTGCCATTCTCAGACATCCATCACCTCCCCCGAGCGCCTAGCAAAACGAACCTTGCGACCATCTTCAAGCATTCGGTAACCGACACGTGTATGTGTGTTTTCGCTTGGATCGATCAGCGCTACATTGGAAATATGGATAGGAGCTTCACGTTCCTGAATACCTCCCTGTGGCTCAGTCTGCGACGGAGTGACATGGCGTTTGACTACATTTACACCATCGACGACAACACGGTTTTCCTTGGGCAGGACCTTCTTAACCTGACCGCGTCGGCCTTTATCCCGCCCTGAAATGACGATAATTTCGTCGTCTTTTTTTATCTTAAGTTTTACCATCATGTCCTGCTTTTTTGGATCCGGCGCCTAGAGCACCTCGGGTGCCAGAGAAATTATTTTCATATAATTTTTAGCCCTGAGTTCTCGCGTGACGGGACCGAATATACGCGTACCAATCGGCTCACCCTGGGGGCTGAGTAGAACGGCGGCGTTACGATCGAAACGGATTGCTGTGCCGTCGTCTCGTCGTATTTCCTTGGCTGTGCGCACTATGACAGCTCTGTGAATCTCACCCTTTTTAACTTTGCCGCGAGGAATTGCCTCTTTAACAGACACAACTATGAGATCGCCCACGGAGGCAAACCTACGCTTCGAGCCACCCAACACCTTGATGCACTGGATCCGTCTTGCACCGGAATTATCTGCAACATCCAGGTTTGTCTGCATCTGGATCATAGCTCAAATACCCTCGTATACCTCTTGGCAATTTTCTGCCGTCAAACTTTAAACGTCCGACGTGTCTTTTATTACTTCCCAACACTTGTTTTTCGACAAAGGTCGGCATTCACGAATGCGTACAACGTCGCCTTCCTTATAGGCGTTTGTTTCATCGTGAGCGGCGTAACGTTTAGAGCGCCGGATGACCTTTTTATAGAGTCTGTGCATAAAACGCCTGTCTACGCGCACAATCACCGTCTTGTCAGCCTTATTGCTTACCACCGTACCTTGCATGATCCGCTTTGGCATGCTGTTAACCCCTTCCGCCTAGGACCCAGCACTCTGACCGAAATCGGTCAGTACCGTCTTAACTCGCGCGATATCGCGCCTAACTTCCCGCATACGTGCGGTATTCTCTAACTGGCCTATCGCCTGCTGAAAGCGCAAGTTGAAAGCCTCTTTCTTCAAATTGAGTAACTCGTCACGTAATTGATCGGGGGTCATGCCACGAACTTCGTCGATCTTCATCGCCTACACCCCTTCCCCGATGCGCGACACAACTTTGGTGCGGATGCGCAATTTAGCTCCGGCCAAACGAAAGGCCTCCGTTGCCACGTTTTCGGGTACACCATCAATCTCATACAGGATCCGTCCGGGTTTCACACGCGCCACCCAAAATTCCGGCGATCCCTTCCCCTTTCCCATACGTACCTCTGCAGGTTTACTGGAGACCGGTACATCAGGAAACACCCGTATCCACACACGGCCTGCGCGCTTCATGTGACGGGTAATTGCACGCCGACCCGCTTCTAATTCACGCGCGGTCACTCGACCAGGTGTTAATGCCTTCATCCCATAAGACCCGAAATTAAGTTGCGTGCCGCCTTTCGCCAGGCCGTGTATACGGCCTTTGTGAGCCTTGCGATATTTGGTGGATTTGGGTTGCTGCATGGTTCCTAGACCCCTGCCCTATCGCGGCGCGGCATGTTCTTGAGCGCGCTTATCTTGCGCCATTGGGTCGTGTGCCATAATTTCGCCCTTAAAAATCCAAACCTTTACCCCGCAAGTTCCGTAAGCGGTCTGTGCAGACGCCCAACCATAATCAACATCGGCTCGTAGCGTGTGTAAGGGCACCCGACCCTCTCTGTACCATTCTGTGCGTGCAATTTCAGCACCACCAAGACGTCCGCCACAATTAATTCTAATTCCATCGGCACCAAGGCGCATCGCTGATTGAACCGCACGCTTCATCGCACGGCGAAAGGCGACACGACGGACGAGTTGCTGAGCAATATTCTCTGCCACCAGTTTGGCTTCTATCTCAGGCTTACGTATCTCGACGATATTGAGGTGCACTTCGCTGTTGGTCATCTTGCTAACGTCATTACGAAGCTTGTCAATATCAGCACCTTTTTTACCAATTACGACACCCGGCCTCGCAGTATGAATAGTGATACGGGCTTTTTTTGCAGGCCGCTCAATAACGATGCGTCCTATCCCTGCCTGACCCAGCTTATCAAACAGAAATCTGCGTATACTCAAATCCTCGAATAACAACTCACTGTAATCGGCGTCCGCATACCAGCGGGAATCCCAAGTTCGGTTGATTCCGAGTCTAAGCCCAATGGGGTTGACTTTTTGACCCATTATCTCCCCTCCGCGCGCTCGCGCACGACTATCGTCAAGTGGCTGAAAGGTTTCTGTATACGCCCAGTACGTCCGCGTGCCCTTGGGCGCCATCGTTTCATTACAAGGCCCTTGCCAACATTGGCTTCTGATACGACTAGCCTATCGACATCAAGATCATGATTGTTTTCTGCATTGGCAATCGCCGACTGCAAACATTTTCTTACCGCACCAGATATGCGTTTACGCGAAAAGGTAAGGGATGTTAGAGCTGCGTCTGCATTCTGACCACGGATGGATTCAGCAACCAGATTAAGTTTTTGTGGGCTGATTCGTACATTGCGCAGCACAGCACTGGCTTCATTATCGGCGAGTGTGCGTTTAAGTGCAGATTTACCCATGCTCAAGCCCTCTTCGCACGCTTGTCGCCAGCGTGGCCGAAAAATGTGCGCGTCGGTGAAAATTCGCCAAGCTTGTGACCGACCATGTTCTCGTTGACCAGAACCGGCAAAAATTTGCGGCCGTTATATACACCAAATGTAAGGCCCACAAATTGCGGCAAAATAGTTGAACGCCGTGACCACGTTCGGATGATATCCTTCCGACCTGTCGCGCGGGCTTCTTCTGCCTTTTTCAGCAAATAGCCGTCAACGAACGGACCTTTCCATATGGATCGTGCCATTTTTTTCTCTCTACTTCTTATGGTCGCCGACGTCGCAAGATGAAGCGATCGGTTTTCTTATTTTTTCGGGTTCGTTTGCCCTTAGTCGGTTTACCCCAAGGCGATACTGGATGGCGACCACCCGAGGTGCGCCCCTCGCCACCACCATGGGGATGGTCGACTGGATTCATGGCAACGCCACGCACATGAGGGCGCTTTCCCAGCCAGCGTGATCGGCCCGCCTTGCCACTGTTCTGGTTTTGATGGTCAGGATTACTGACTGCGCCTATGGTCGCCATACAATCAGATCTAACGATACGCTGTTCCCCGGAGCACATTTTCAAAAGCGCGTAGCCCTGGTCCTTCCCAACGAGCTGCACATAACTGCCTGCAGCACGTGCGATTTGTCCGCCCTTACCGGGCTTCATCTCGATATTATGGATGATGGTACCGACGGGAATATTATTCATCGGCATAGCGTTTCCTGGTTTTATATCTACCTGTGAACCGGAAATTACTTGATCACCCACCGCAAGCCGCTGAGGCGCGAGGATATAGGAATACTGTCCGTCGTCATATTTGATCAATGCAATGAAAGCAGAGCGGTTGGGGTCATATTCCAAACGTTCGACTGTAGCCGCCATGTCGAACTTAGTACGCTTGAAGTCGATCACTCTATAACGCCGCTTATGTCCACCACCACGGTGATCTGCTGTAATGCGCCCGGTATTGTTGCGCCCCCCGTTCTTATTGAGGCCTTCGGTCAATTCCTTAATCGGCTTACCCTTCCACAACGCCGATCGGTCGACCAGTACCAATTCACGTCGGCTGGGTGTCGTCGGGTTAAAGGTTTTCAGCGGCATGCTCAGACCCCTCCCATAACGTCAATTGTTTGGCCCTCTTGAAGGGAGACTATCGCTTTTTTCCAGTTAACACGCCTTCCGCGATAGCCCTTAAAACGCTTGACCTTGCCTTTCATACGAATCGTGTTCACGCTTTTAACTTTAACCTCAAACAAGCTCTCTACCGCTTTCTTGATCTCTGGCTTACTGGCATTAAGTGAGACTCGAAATGTCACCTGATTGTTCTCGCTGCCACGAGTTGATTTCTCAGTCACCATCGGACCGAGAATTATGTCATACCAGCGCTCCTTCACGTCCTTGCTCATGCTAGACGCGCCTCCAGTTGCTCGACCGCAGTTTTTGTTAACAAGAGCGTATCGCGGCGTAGAATGTCATAGACGTTGGCTCCCTGGGGAGGGAGCACGTCGAAGCCAGCAATATTCCGTGCCGCACGGACTAAATTTTCATCGATCTCAGGTCCGTCGATTAAGAGTATAGAAGACGGACAATCAAGTTTGGCCAAATGGTCAGCGAGCTTAGAAGTCTTAGCATTCTTCATAGTGATGTCATCGACGATCCGAAGTTTGCCCTCTGCCTGTTTGCTGGAAAGCGCAGAGCGCAGTGCAAAACTACGAACTTTTTTGGGTAACTTATGAGCATGGCTGCGGGGAATTGGTCCGAAAATTACAGCTCCACCACGAAACTGTGGTGAACGCAAGGAACTGGTCCGCGCTCGACCAGAGCCCTTCTGCTTCCATGGTTTGCGAGTGGAACCGCTTATTTCGCCGACTGTCTTTGCCTTGTGTGTCCCAGCCTGGCGCTTAGCCAATTGCCAACGTACAGCGCGCTGCATTAGGTCGACGCGAACAGGGGCAGCAAACACCGCGTCACTCAAATCGACTTCGCCGACTTCCTTATTGTCCAAACTAGTGACTTTGACCTTCATCGGGTCAGTCCTTTTTCTCTTCTGTGGCGTCGGGAATGGCCTCAGCATCATTGGTATTTTTCGCAGTCGCTTTATTTCCCGACTGTTCCTGGTCAACGGCCTCTTCGCTCAGCGCCCCATCGGTGCTTTCTGCTTCTTGTACGATCTCATCAGACGCATCACTTTTTTCGGGTGCCTCTGTTTCCCCCGATACTGTACTCCGCAAAGAAGCCGGAAACGGAGCATCCTCAGGAAATAACTTTTTGATTGCGTCAGAAATGAAAACGATTGCAGATTCAGGCCCGGGGACACTGCCGCGTACCAAAATTAAACCACGCTCTGGATCTGTCGAAACTACTTTCAGGTTTTGTGCAGTACGCCGCACCGCGCCCATTTGACCTGGCATTTTTTTACCCTTGAAAACTCTGCCTGGGTCCTGACATTGGCCTGTGGATCCTATCGCTCGGTGCGACACAGATACGCCGTGACTTGCTCTCAAACCTCCAAAATTATGCCGCTTCATACCGCCTGCAAAACCCTTGCCGATGGATGTACCGACTACATCAACATATTGTCCAATGGCAAAATGATCTGCAGCAATTTCTTGACCAACATCTATCATAGCGTCTTCGCTAACTCTAAATTCAGCAACAGTTCGCTTCGGCACAATACGAACCTTGGCAAAATGTCCACGCATAGCAGCGGTGACGTTCTTAACCTTAATCCCGCCTGCGCCAAGCTGGACAGCGGTATAACCGTGGCTTTCTTTTCTTCGTTGAGCAGTAACCTGGCAACCGTCAATTTTGAGAACAGTAACCGGTAAGTGGCGACCGTCTTCATCAAAAACACGCGTCATACCAAGTTTCTCGGCAATAACTCCCGAACGACGGCGCTCAGATTGTAAATCAGACATTCAACCGTTTCCTATAATCTGATCTCGACGTCGACACCGGCGGCTAAATCAAGCTTCATAAGCGCATCGACGGTTTGCGGTGTAGGGTCAACTATATCGAGCAACCTTTTATGGATACGAATTTCAAACTGTTCACGCGATTTCTTGTCGATGTGCGGCGAACGAAGCACACAATATTTTTCAATTCGCGTTGGTAATGGAATTGGACCTCGGACCTGGGCGCCAGTTCGTTTGGCAGTATTGACGATTTCACCAGTTGATGAATCTAGTATCCGGTGATCGAATGCCTTCAAACGTATGCGTATGTTTTGGCTGTCTATCGCCATTTTTCCAGTCCCGTTACCTAACTAAATCCCCACCGCCCGAGGGCAGTCACACATTGGTGTTTATTCCATAATCTTGGCAACAACGCCGGCACCAACGGTGCGGCCACCTTCGCGGATAGCAAAGCGCAGGCCCTCATCCATTGCAATCGGCGCAATCAGATTCACTTTCATATTCACATTATCCCCAGGCATTACCATCTCCGTGCCCTCCGGCAACTCGATAGTTCCCGTGATGTCGGTCGTGCGAAAATAAAACTGTGGACGGTAGTTCGAGAAAAACGGCGTATGTCGGCCGCCCTCATCCTTCGTCAAAATATACGTCTCTGCCTCGAACTTGGTATGCGGCGTAATCGTACCGGGCTGCGCCAGAACCTGACCGCGCTCCACCTCATCGCGCTTCGTGCCTCGAAGGAGAACACCAACATTGTCCCCCGCCTCGCCAGAATCCAATAGCTTGCGAAACATCTCAACGCCCGTACAGACCGTCTTCGTCGTATCCTTAACACCGACAATCTCGATCTCGTCGCCTACCTTGACAACACCCCGCTCAACGCGACCCGTCACAACCGTACCACGGCCAGAAATCGAGAACACATCCTCGATCGGCATCAGGAAGGGCTGATCAACCGGACGGTCAGGCTGGGGAATGTAATCGTCAACCGCCTGCATCAACTCCAGGAGCGTGTTCTTACCGATCTCCTCGTCACGGCTCTCAAGCGCCGCAAGCGCAGAACCACGGACAATCGGAATATCATCGCCCGGAAACTCGTAAACCGATAAAAGCTCGCGAACCTCAAGCTCGACCAAATCCAACAACTCCTCATCGTCGACCTGATCCACCTTGTTCATGTAAACCACAAGCGCCGGAACACCGACCTGACGCGCTAAAAGAATGTGCTCGCGCGTCTGCGGCATCGGACCGTCCGCCGCAGAAACAACAAGAATCGCACCGTCCATCTGCGCCGCGCCCGTGATCATGTTCTTCACATAATCTGCGTGACCCGGGCAATCAACATGCGCGTAATGGCGGCCATCAGTCTCATACTCAACATGCGCCGTCGCAATCGTAATCCCGCGCTCGCGCTCCTCCGGCGCCTTGTCGATCTCGTCAAACGGAACGAACTCGGCACTTCCGGCCTCACCTAGTGTCTTCGTAATTGCCGCCGTCAACGTCGTCTTGCCATGATCAACATGACCGATCGTCCCCACATTGCAATGCGGCTTCGTACGTTCAAACTTCTCTTTGGCCAT
>MDTE01056507.1_pt1 | contig 21416 bp, 6 predicted proteins | sample 811231 | NCBI WGS metagenome assembly MDTE01 (sample SAMN05326651, study PRJNA326480) | marine metagenome | isolation source: seawater | place: Indian Ocean: Red Sea | collected 2010
CAAACTGTTCCTCTGGATCATTTGGATACATATCGGAATTATCGCCCACACCGTCATTATCCGAATCAACTGATTCGTCTGCATCATCTGGGAATGCATCTTCATCATCAGGTACGCCATCTCCATCATTATCGTTATCGGCTGAATCACTGACACCATCGTTATCATCATCAGTATCGGCATTATTGCCGATTCCATCATTATCGGTATCTAACCATTCTTCTGAATCCCATGGGAATGCATCTGAATTATCTCCATATCCATCTCCATCTGAGTCATACCACTCAGTTGAGTCGTATGGGAATGCATCAATGGTGTCTGGCACTCCATCCAAATCTGAATCTGAAACACAATCTCCGGCCAGTTCAGTGCTAGTATTCTGAGAATAACCGGTATCGATGTTATACAGGTATATTTCTATTCTAACAACACATACCTCAAAGTTTGAGTATATATCAATAAATATGATATCAGATTGTAAGCCAAATGGAACGAAATATTCTCCCGACGAATTATTATCATAATTTTCGTCGATGAATACGTCGTATATTACTGACCAGTTACTGAAATAACTCATATTTTCTGCTACAGTTTGGAATGAATAGTAGTACGAATATGCCGAGGATTCGCCAGAAACATCTGTTGGCTCTCCCCAATATCCTGAACTGTAGCCTTCGTCTTCTCCGAATGAACAATCTGCATTGCCATCATTGACTAAATCCATATTGATAGTGTCGCCATCATAACAATCAAACCAGCTGTCATGATCATTTGTTGTATCTCCATCGCCATCAGTATCGAAAGAAAGATCCATGTCAAATGGTTCATCAGCTCCATCTCCGCAGTCTAGATTGCCATCATTAACTAGGCTGAAATTGATATATTGTTCAGCACTATCTGGATCTCCGGCAGTTTCATGACATACATAATACTGAGATCCAGTAGAAGGATAATATTGTTCTAACTTAATATCAGGTTGTACGCAATCACCTTCAATGTTGATTGTATCATTAAGGGCGTATTCACTTGATTCTTCATTCCAAATTAATGCAACTACTTCTATGTCACAAACATATTTTGAAACATACATCATACCGCCGTAACCTGTGAAGTTAAGTCTACCCATCCAGTCTGAATATTGGTATGTCTCTTCATACAATTGTCCATCAATATTCAAGAATCCCATAAAAGTCCAATTTAGATTATGATTGAAATTTGTAGTCTCAATCTCTACTGTCAAGTTTGACATATCTTCATCTACTGGTAACCAAGAATAGTTTAGACTGAAGGATGTTTGCAAACATTCACCTTCCATATATGATTCTGTTGAGTTTACTTGTACGAAATTTCTGTCATATATGTAGGCAGAAACTGAAATATCACAAACAAATGGATCGACATATAAATCCCAATATGTATAGTTATATTCTTGATATGATTCAATGTAATATCCGTCGTAAAATGCATAAGATGGGTTTTCTCCATCTAATACTACAACATATTCGACATAATAGTATTGATCAGACAAATCTGTGGATATGATAGTACCATAAAGTAATGGCATACTTAAATTATCAAATAATTCTAGAGTCATTTCCAGACCCGGTGGGGTGATATTGGCAATTTCCCAGTGTGAATACAACAAATATTCTCCTTCTGTAGAGAATTCAAATTCTACCATATTTCCGTCACTGGTTTGATTAATCAATAGTGAGGTATCATTGTAGATATATACAGAAACTAAATCTAAATCTGAGTTACCCATGAAGAAGAAATTCCATACAGGTTGATCTTCATCATATGAAAATGGGGTGGTCAAGGTTAGGTCGACTCCTGGAACATCTGAGTATTCAAGAATCCATAATCCGGATGCAACTGGCGGAATGCTAGAGAAGTTTAGTCCCAAATCTTCTGAATATGCATATGTCCATTCATATCCATTTAGGCTAAATGGTGGAGAATCCGGTACTTCATCGTTGAATAGTGAGTTAGCGAACATAGTTTCTGTTTCGTTAACTATACCATCGGCGTTACCGATAATCATGTCAACAAACATTCCCAATTCCACATCCAAGATGTAGGAGTATGGCAAGTATAGCATATAATTTCCATCCCCAATAGATTCCAGCGATACCTCGGCCTCGAAGCCCTCGGAGAAATCATCCAAGTCATTCATACACGGTCCTTGCTCATAGATTTCGGTGCTCATTAATTCCATCATCTCTCCATTGTAATCGAAGGATAAGCGAGCAAATATTTCCAATCCACAATACCAATGTGGGACATCAATACTCAAGTCCAGTGTACTATTTTCTTCAGTGGAATTCCAAACCATTGTCTGATTCATAAGTTCGTGCCCATACATTCTGGCAATCATTTCCATTTCGTATGTGACTCCCTCTTCTAGTTCAGCAATATTGAACGCCATGTCATATACTCCTTCTTCAGTAATCATATGATTCCAACCCTCGCCATAAGTATACCATGAGTTTGAATCAGAATCATACATAGAGAAGTTAAACCAACCTGATGGCATTTCTTCGCATGGGCCTTGTCTACTATTTCCATAGCCCCGAATATTCTTCCAACCATCCGTAGTATTGACTCTGAGATTGGAATTAATGTAAATATTGCATGTGAAGTCATCGATAGTAATATTCCAAGGCACTTCAATGAAATTATCACTGGAATGCGTCCAAGTGAAAGAATTACTAAATTGGTTGTTCCAATCATTATTTAGAACATAATACCAGTCTAACTCAAACTCATATCCATCTGGGGATGAACCATTATATCCATCAAACATAATATCCCAAGTCAATTCTGTAGTACCCGCATCAATTTCGTAATTGTACGGATATAGTTCCATATCTACTCTGTAACATTCGTCATTATAGAAGTAGAAATAATCGTTATAAACGTTGTAACTTTGACCATTAGAAACATTGTAGAGATTTGCAGAAATTTGTAGGTCACAATCCCACTCAGTTAGATTTGCTACGAAATCAACTTCTTCAGTGTCGTTGAATGTAAAATCATGATAGAACCAACCATTCCAACTGCTTGATGTACTCCAATAGTATTGTAGAGAATAGTTGCTTCCTTCATCTAGATTATCTAATATCCATGTGAAATCGTTCGATCCTGTATAGACAGAATTATCCTCATCATCTAGTCCTGAACTATCGGAAATTAAGTCAAAGGGCAGTAAGCAAGGACCTGGGATATTAATATCATAATTACCCATGTGCATGTAGTTTCCATCTGTGGTATTGTAAAGATTCACATAGAAGTAAACATTACAATCTGTATTCATCAATGTTATGTTGAATGCGTGTCCGTCTATGATATTGTCAGTAGTATCTACATAGATATCTGATGGATAGTACCAGCCATTCCAACTGCTTGATGTACTCCAATAATATTCAACTCTGTATTGAGTATTATTGTCCATATCACTAAAGTCGAATAATACCTCTGTAATTCCAGCCTCAAAGGAGAAATCCTCGCCGGAAAAGCCAAGAGCGTCTACTGTGAAGTTACCTTGATCATCTCGTACTGAAACATCAAATGGTGGCTTACATGGTTCTTCTGGATAAAAGTAGAAATTATCAATATTGTAATTTCCACCTGTATATACGGATTCAGCCCTTAGGTATGACCTTATTTCTATTTGGCAGACATATTCATCAATAGTCAATGAGAAATTGTAGAAGGCATTATCCACTCCCGAGACGTCAATATAGTTCCAGTCTCCTTCATTACCATCATAGACATAAATCTCAATTTCATATTCGTAATCAACCAATAAATCTTCGAAAATCATTGAGAAATTCGTTGTTCCTGGCTTCATCTTGTAATATTGATATGAATCATAATTGGACCAACTACCTTCATCATCTTGAATATCTATGGAAGTATCTCCTGCTTCTTCAATGCATTCTGATTGTGGATAGATATATGAGCTCTGGAAATAGTGATTACCAGAGAAGTCACTGTAAATTCTTGGATATGAATAGATACTCCATGAACACTCAAATTCACTTAGCGTGAGAGACCACTCTATTGTTTCATCATCTCCAGATACAGAATCTCCCCATCCATATCCTGGTGCGCTGAAATAGAAATAATACTCAGTTTCACCCATTGAGCTAATGTCATAATACATTTCAGTGGTACCTGGATAAAAGACTGTTTCATCGGTTACTTCCGTCCATGTACCATTTCCTTCTATATCTGCGAATAGTGGGAATGAGAGGGCGGACTCTCCCTCAGTTCCATCACAAGGTCCATCGACATAAATGTAGGATGAATTTAATTGTGAGTTTGAGTAGGTACTAGTTTTTACATACAAATAAGGCCTTAATTCAATATTGCATACATGTCCGGGTACTTCAAATGTAAAGACGAAATCATAGCTCGAGAAATTATCTGGAATTATCATCTGACTTTCAAAGAACACAAGATTGTAATCGAATCTAACTTCAAGCTCTGCTGCATATGGGAAATTCGCCTGTAATCCTTCGACCTGTAGTGTAACAGAATTATTTCCTTCTACCAATTCTGAATCATCTTCAAACTCATTTGAATTTTCGTCGATTATGGTTAACTCTGTATCTGCAGACCAATTATAGCTCGTTGATACGCAAGGTCCATCGATATAAAAGCTGTCAGAACCAAGCCCCCATGAATTGTATTCATTGCCATTTCCAGAATCATATCTGAAATCATAAAGCCTTAGATCCCAATTGAAATACATTGAGCATGCCCAAGATGCTACTGGGACGGGAATCTCAAATGCATCGCCTGAGTATGTGAAATAATAGTATTCAGAACTGCTCGGGAATCCTGTATCTCTGTAATAGAAGTAAAGTCTGTAATCAGCTCCGACCGTTAGGTTCTGGAAATGAATCTCGATTTGATTATCTCCTGAAGGCAGAATTGCATTGTTTCCGCTAGAATCTTGTTCTAATGACACAAGAGATGATGATGATTCGTTGTAGTAATATAGTGAAGCTCGGTTATCGTCGGGATATACCCAATAATTACAATTAGGATAGAAGGAGTAGTAATTTTCATCCATTTCAATAAAGCTTTCAGTTTCTACGAATAATGAGTATGCTATTTCTACCTGACATGTTGTGGAATTATCTACGTATAAATCCCAAGAGAAAGTTGTGGAATTAGTTGTGGCTTCCCACATTTCGTATTGATAGTGTACAACATCATAATTTACTCTTACATACCAGTCTAGAACATAGTTGGTACCTACGGATAAGTCAGTTAAATTCCACTCAAGGTTATTTGTTCCATTATCTAGTTCATACCAATCATCCCAAATTTGTCCCATTCCATCCATATCTAAGGAGACATTGCCGGGCTCATTACAGTATGATTCGTAATAGCTTGAAGATCCACGTAAGTAGTTATTATAACCTTGGAAACTCTCATAGTAAACAGAAACATAAATTTGTACTTCACAATCCCATTCTGTGAGAGAAATTTCCATTGGGAATATATAATTTGATTCGGAAATATCTTCTCTGTTGTAATAATTCCACTGACTTGATTCAGTATACCATCTGTATTCCACATTATAATTAGTGGATGAATTAACTAACTCTGAAAAGTCCAGAATTAATTCAACAGTTCCGTCGCCAATATTATCATATTCGTGTAATTCAGATAGGTTTCCATCTCCATCAGAATCAATCAATACATCCCATGGCATCATTTGATACCAATAATCACAATCTAAGTAGAAATATCTACTGGTAGAGCTTACTTGGCGCCAATAGTCATCTTCAGAGTCGAAATAATATAATTGTGCTTCTAACCTCACATCGCATGGATTATCAGATGGAATATTGAATGAAAAATCTACTGTAGTATTCCCGCTTCCGTTAATCATAAGGTTTTCAACATACATTCGGTCAGAATTGTAGTAAGTATGCATTTCTATAACAAATTCATAATTTTCTGGTAAATTATAGAGGATATATGACATCTCGTTTAATCCGGTTGAAATGTTAGAACTGTCTGGGTATTCCCCATTTGAATCCACTATATCCATCCATACATCGTAACAATCGGGTACGTTGAAATAATAATATTCGTTTCCGAAGATGTGACTTCCATTATCTGCATAGTAAAGGGAACCTCGGACATAAGGACTACAATCCCAGTCTCCTATATCTAAATCAAACAATAGATCATTGGAGCCGTTGTAATAGAAGTAGTAATTCTGATAATTGGAATTTGATCCAGTAGACCAATACCAATCTAATCGATAATGGACCCCATCCTCAAGATTACTAAATGTCCAAGCTAAGTTATTATCGCCTACTGAAATATTATTATATCCTTGATTATCATATTCTATTCCATCATACTCTAATCCAAATGGTTTCAGACATGGCCCATCTAAGTATATGTCGTAGCTTCCCATATGGGAGTTTTGACCATCAGTTTTATTGTATACTCTGGCATAAATATATGCATTACAATCGAATGCTTCAATTGACATATTGAAATGTAATCCATCGGAAATATTATCTGAAGTATCGACATATATATCATCATAATACCATCCATTCCAGCTACTTGCATCATAGTACCATTCAATTCTATACTGGGAATTATTTTCCATATGATTGAAATCAAAGAACAGGTGATTATTTCCTGGATTCAGGGTGAAGTCATTCAACAACGCATCTACTGTGAGGTTGCCATCTGAATCCACCGCCATTAGGTCAAATGGAGGGTAGCATGGCTCTTGAGGGTGGAAACTGAAACTTTCCGTATTCTCAAAGTTATCTGTGTACATAGATTTGACATATAAATTCCCGTAGAAATAAACATTGCACTCATACTTATCTATTGTTATGTTGAAATCAATATTTTCTGTGAGGTTTGAGTATCCTGTGAAATAATAATATGGGAATCCATAATGGTTGTTTCCGACATAATAATAGTAAGAAAGATAGTAATCATAACCATCAAGTAGATTGGAAATTTCCCAAGTAAAGTTTGTAGTTCCAGGCAATATGTAGTAGTCATATCCCTGTCCACTAGAGAACTGAGACATATTTCCATCAACATCTTCTATCCAAGTAACTAAATCGCCACCATCTAAACATTCGTTTTGGAAGTAAATGTTACTGGAATCTCCATGCGAACCAGTCCATTCACTCCTAAATTCCACTCTATTGTATATGTAAGGATTGCATTTGAATTCGCTGAGAGGTAATTCCCACTCAATTACATCATAATCCTCTCCAGAGAAGTATTCACTCCATCCGAAATTATTTCCATGGAAATTGAAGTAAACCTCTGTATCATTATCGAGACCGGAAACATCCCAGTACATTTTTGTAATCCCTGGTGAGATGAAAGTTTCATCATCTACCAAAATCCAGGTTCCGTTGATTTCTGCATAAAGCGGGAAAGTGAATCTAAGATCGTCGCTATCATAGCCACTTCCGTCACATGGACCATCCGCATATTCAGAGAAATACTCCAGTTGGTTGTTACCGGATTGAGTCTTAATGTATAGGTAAGCTCGAATTTCAACATAACACACGAAACTAGGCACATCAAATAATGTGTTCAGTTGTGTAGTTGTGTTATTATCTCCGAACCATGTTTTTGAATCAAATACGTTGATATAGTCATTGTACCTAACTTGTAATTCCATGTAATATGGGAAATTATTTTGTTGATTTTCTACAGACAGTGTAATTGAGTTGTTGGTTTCAGAAAATTCTGTGCTTGAAGTAATATTATTGCCATCTCCGTCAAATATTCTAAATTCTGGTGAATTCGAAGAGTCGTAATTCATACTCTCGCATGGCCCTTCTATACTATCGCTATCGGAACCTACATGCCAGCTATTGTATCCATTGCCTGCTTCATATCTGAAATCATAAAGATATAGATTCCAGTTATAGTTAATGCTACAAGCCCATGGTGCGATATCTACGGTCCTGCTTAGAGGATTACCGTCAAAATTGAAGTATATGTACTCAGAATTGCTGTCGAATCCGGTTCCAGAATAATAGAAGTACAGTCTGTAATCAGCCCCTTCACTCAAATTTTCAAACCTTAGTTCGAAATCTACTTCTCCGGATGGTAATCCATGTCCAGAAACAAACTCATTTTCTTCTTTCCACGTATTATTGTCAAGTGCATAGATATTAACGTATTCTGGATAAACTCGAGAGTTGCAATCAAAGTATTCTCTTAGATTCTCGCCAGTTAGTTGTAGCCACTCGCTGTTTTCATCACTACCTGAAGTTTCTGCATATACTCTGTAGTATATTTCTATATCACAAGTAATCCATGTATCCAAGTCCAGAGACCAAGCGAAAAGGGCAGTATCATTTAGGCCGGTATGCCATGTTTCAGCTTCATACATCACGTAGTCGTCATTTAGTCTAACAGTCCAATCAAATGTGAAAGTTTGATTATAGGCTATATTGGTGATATTCCAAACCATGTTATTTGTTCCGTTAACTAGAATATCATCTCCGATATAATAATCTCCAGATTCATCATCATTTACTTCCAAAATAATTTCTCCATATGAAACGCAAGGAGTTGAGATATATCTTGTATTTTGACTATTAAGTTGGCGAGTATCTCCAGATAAGTCGTACATGTAAATATATAGATAGACGGATACCTCACATGTCCATTCATCTACATGTATCTCTAATTCCACATAATCATCTTGATCTTCTGGATAGAATTCTCCCCAATTTACACTATCATAATCACTTATAGACTGTGCATTTGAGCTCATATAATATCTGAATTCGTTATCCAGATTTGATAAATCAAGCCTTATTGAAATATTTCCATTCTCTGAAGAAGAAGTTTCCATCCAGGCCCCATCATCCTGTAAAATCTCCATTGGGAACATTGTGAATTCTTCCTCATAAGAGCAAGTAGATTCGAAATTCCATCCTCTACTTTCTAATCTAATATATCTGTCTGAATCTTCTACAAATACATACAGTCTGGCACTAGGATTAACTCTACAGGTATTTTCTTCGACATTAATCATGAATGTCTGGTAATACTCATCTGTAGTTGAGTTGAAATAATATGTATCAAAGTTAGTCATGTAACCGTTTCTGTAATCATACCACTGTATGGCATAGGATTGATTCTCAAGTAAGCCGTAAGCATGCCATCTAAATTCATGTTCTCCTTCTGATAAGTATCTGTTATTCCAGTAAGAATCCCATCCATAACTCCTGTTAACTTCAAGTTCAAGATTCCCACCATCTTCACATCCATCGGGGTTGAAATGATGACTCCTGTAATGTTCTTGATTCCCATTATTACTATTATTGTATATATATCCGTAAACTGATACATCGCAATCCCATACTGTTAGGTTGAGTTGCCAGTCAATGTCAGTTCCGTCGTAAGTGAATTCCTCTTGGAAATATTGAGTATCGGAAGAAGTAGAAGACCAGTACCAATTCATACTATATTCTGAGTTTATTTCAAGGTTTGATAGATCCCATCTCATTTCGTTAGTTCCAATAATCAATGAGTCTCTATCCGCATTTTCATACCATGTATTTCCAGCATCATTTGACATTTGAGTCTGTAATACGAATGGGACGATACATGGGCCATTCAATACGATGTCATCGTAATTTCCTATACTGTAAGTATTACCGTATGATTTGTCATATACGTTTGTATCTAGCAGAATTATACAATCATCTTCTTCCAGTGTTATGTTGAAAAAGAACCCTGAGTTTTGTTCGTCAACGGTGAAATAATTGTCATAATACCATCCATTTCCACCATTTTCTGAGTTCCAGTAGTAGTCTATTTCATAATCGGCATTTCCAAGTTCTGTGAAATTCAGGAATATTTGAGATGTTCCTACAGGAAGTGAAATTGTATCTACATCGTATGAAATTCCGGTTGAATCAATGTATTCGATTTCGAATTTAGGCATGCATGGCTCTCTTGGATGGAAACTAACAGATTCTGCTATATCTACCCAAGAGCCATCCACATAGATTCTTAGATATCCATAACCATACAAGTTACAGACATGTTCGTCGACCGTGATAGGGAAATGCCATGATTCATTGTCACTATCAGCATACCAATTATCTCCGGCACTACTGTAAATTTGTACGTTATCTCTGTATACATAGAAATATAGTTGGTATCTTTCACCAACATTTAATCCTGTCATATTCCAATACAAATCGACTTGCCCGACTGGTAAATCGAAATTTGAATCTTCCAAATTTTCACGCCATTCTCCATCCCATAATCCGGATAGAGAAATGTCTCCTGCAGGATTACAGCTTGGAAGTGGCAGGTAAGTGGTTTCTGAATCTAGAATATTATGCCATCCATAATATGGAGTTATTAGATATATATATACCCTGTATTCAACAACACATGTCCAATCAGAAACTGTGAAATTAAAGTAAATATCTTCGGCTTCATAAAAATCATTTGAAGAGTAAGAATCATACATTGTTTCTCCGATACTAAAATATTGGCTGTAAGAGAAACTTGCAGATCCTGCTCCAGACATCGATGCACTGATGTAATAAGAAACGTTTTCGGGGAGATTTATGTCTCCGATATTGAATTTAAGCTCATTAACTCCAGCATCCAATGATTCAACATCTGAATTCCAAGATTCAGTAATTCCATCATATTTGGAAATACTGACTTTGGACTGTGAGTAATCGCAATTGGAAGAATTTCCATCATATCCAAGATTTCTACTTACTGAACCTGCATGACTCCAACTGTCGTACTCTTTAACATACAAAACCCCATAAAGATATATGTTACAAATATCTCCCACAAGGTCTAATGTCCATATACCATCAAATTCACTTTCATTGGCCGTAGGAATAAAACTATTGAAGTATACTTGTTGCATATTTCGATTATTGTAGCTAATGTACATGTAAATTTGGTGCTCAAGCCCCTCTATAGCTTCAGACACTTCCCAGCCAATGAAGTTCTCACCTTCGTCCAAGGATTTAGAGGAGCCGCTGGCTAAATTTGAGCCTGAAGAACCGTTTGAGTCTTCATAGAGCTTAACGGATAAATCTGGGAGATTTTCACTTGAGAAATCGACAGGAGCATTGCATGGGCCATCAAAGTAAGGGTTTCCAATTTCATGATCTATTTGCCATGTTCCAGTATCATGCTTTCTTTCGACATATAAATCATACTCATAATCGATATTACAGGACCAATCGCTAATAGTGATGTTCCATAAAAATTCAGATTCACCTATTCCACGATCGGTCTTAGACCTTGATGATGAATTTAAGAAGGTCTCAATGTTTGTATTTAGTCTAAATTCAACATTAGACTCAACATCAACATGCCACTTCATCTGGTGAACGCCATGTGAAAGATTCGTGGTTTCATCTACCTCAATCCAAGTACCGTTAAAGTAGTACCAAAGACTTACGGGCTCGTAAGGTTGAACTTCGTCACCATCGCACACCGGATCTAAATCTACATTAATTCCGTCTACTTGTTCCCAAGAGTCTGAAATTGATCTGTCGGAATCCCACCATTCTTGGACTACTGTTGAGTCTGATGTGTAAAGATATCCATACATATCAACATCACACCAAGCTCCAGGAGTTTCGAATGTTATGTTATTTATCTGTAGATAATCTGATGTTGCGTTGAAAATCACATAATCATAAAACTCTGCATAAATTGAAGACTCATCGGATGCAGTGTAAGATGAGCTCCTGTAAGAATAATACTGGAATAGATATTCTTTACCCACTTCTAAATCGGAGAGGTTCCAAAATAGCATTGTCGTTCCATTGTTCAAATCATTAGAATTGTTGCCAATATCGTGAATATTCAATGTTATATCTCCCCAATCCACACATTCAGTATCAAGTGATTGGTGATAGCTATCAATCTGATCGGAGTTTCCGTTAGGTAGATCAAGATATAAGTATGCGTATACATATGGACTGCAATCGAAATCTGAAACTGTTGCATTCCAATAAATTTTTTCATTATTGAATGTAAAATATTCATCCATGACCATGTCGCCTTCGAAATAATAGCGGAATCTCAGTTCGGAACCATTAGCCGATTCAGGTAACTGCCAGTAAAATTGTAGATAGTTGTTTGAGGTAGTATTGAAGTATCTGTTAGATGAGTTTACTTCTTGCCAAGTAGTGTTTCCTGTAGCATCCGGCATTAAAGCGTGAAGAGTGATTAATTCATCGTAGCTTCCAGATGAACCGTCACAGGGGCCGTTAGCATCGATATCTATTTTCTCTATTTCTATCCAACCATGAGAAGATTTTGCATACAGCGTTGCATCGATATCTACACTACAGGTGTGGTCATAGATTTTGAATTCGTTATCAGACCAACAGAATGTTTTAGCTGATGACCAGGTCCCACATCCTTCATTGACAAAATCGGTAATCTGGTTATCCTGATGAATCTTTAACACGGTCTTATAGTCGACAGAATTAGAGCCTACCAGTTTCCATCTTAGGTTGGCATCTCCTGTGGAGAAATTATAGTCATCACTGATTTCAACGGTCCCACCGGGCACAACTTCACTTAATGTGAAGGAGTTTACTCCCTCTGTGCAGCCTAAATCGAAGTCTTTTCTAAAGTATTCCACATTTTGGGATGTGTCCTCAGAGTATAATCTACCAAAAATATTGACGCTACAGTCCCAACCTGCATCCGCACCTAAGTTGAACATGAAGACAGGATCTGCCTCATCAGAACTAGATGGTGCATCAAAGTAAAGAGTGCGGCCATGAGAGTTAGTTTGTGTACTCCATGAATAGTATAATCGATAGCTTTGACCTGGAACTAAGTTAGTTGCAGTAAACGAGACTTTCGAGGTTGCACTTTCAATCTCACCTGTGTAGTTATGTTGCCAATTTCCATTACTGTCCATTACACTGAAATACAGAGGATCTGGAAGGCAGAGATTTGTCTCATTAGGAGAACCTTCGGTAGGTTCATTCCAATCCCACTCTCCATCACAAAGCTCCCAAGTCCCGTCTCTGTCATCATCATAACTGTAAGAATCCCTGCCATCGTAGTCTATAGTAGTAATTTCAGTTGCATTTTCATAGCTTACTCCCCGAGTAGAAATCAATAGAGTATCATAGAAATCGATATTGAAGGAAAAGTCTCCATTCGCTTTTTCGAATAGTATAGTGCCGTTAGCCGAAATTATCGTACCATTGTCTACCGAAACAGCATTAGTTGAAGAACTCGAATCGTCATCGAAAATTTGCCACCCACCTAAATCGCAACTTTGATTTGCTGAATTTGTTAATTCTATCCAGTCATCACTAGAGTAATGATAGCCCAGACCAACTTCAGTAATTGTAACATTGGATAAAGTACAATCTGAATAATCTATTGCATCTGTTGGCATGTCATAGTATTTTGAACTAGTATCTTTGAGAGAATTTTCTCTGTTCATCATTCCGGTTTGTGTAGATAATATTGGTGTCGATAACATCAACATTACTAAACAAATTGCAGTCAAATTTTTTGTGCGGCTAACGCTAAGCATGCTTCGCGTCTGAAGGACAACCAAATATTAATTCTCTTATGCTATTTATAACTGTGTTTCGTTTTTTAGATTATGAGTTTTAAAATTACACTATCTTCGGAAAAATCTGAATTTCATCCGGTTTGTTCATTGAGTAGTTACTGTACGGGTGATTAATGCAAGGATGGCCGCATCCGGGAACCCCAATCAAATTAATCGTAAAAACTTGGTCTGGGAAGAATGAATATATAGGCCTAGCATTACAGTCTTCTGAAAAAAATATCATTACTATCAAGCTAGTTAATGGATATAATATCTCATTTCCTGAGTCATATGTGGAAAATTTTGAAATTATGGATAATTTACCTACCAATGAGGCTAAGGAAATTATCTTTGAACCTCAAGATGAAAATTTGCCACTCGTATACTTAATTCATACTGGTGGAACTATAGCAAGCAAGGTAGATTATGCCACTGGTGCGGTTACTGCAAGATTTGACCCTCATGAGTTACTTGATGCAGTTCCTGAGCTAAGAAAAATAGCTAGGATTAGGGCATTAAAGCTGGGCAATATGTGGTCAGATGATATTAGGCCTAGGCACTGGAATCGTATGTTAAAAGCGAGTGAAGAAGCGTTCTCAGAGGGAGCAGTTGGTTGTGTCATTACTCATGGTACAGATACATTACACCTTTCCGCTGCAGCTATGTCATATGGTTGGTCGGGAAGAGGAGGAAGGCCACCGGGTAGAATTGTTTTAACTGGTTCACAGAGATCTCCCGATAGAGGTTCTTCTGATGCATCTGAGAACTTGATTGCAGCTGTCCATTGGGCTGCTAGTGGACCAACACCAACTGGATACAGAGATTCATCAGTGGTCGTCTTACATGCTGAATCATCAGATGGACGGTGTGTAGTTTTACCCGGTTGCTCTTGTAGGAAATATCATTCTACTCGAAGAGATGCATTCAAATCGATAAATCAGAATCCAATAGCTACAATTGACATTGAAAGGGATGACATTTCCATTACGATGGAACGTGAAGTACATGATGCCAGAGTAGAAACTCTATCTCCTCTTTTATTCGATGAAAATATTAGAATTGCGCAGTTTATTTGTGATGGCCATTTACAACCCGAATTAGTTAATTTTGCCATAGAAAGTAAATTTGATGCTTTACTATTTCATGGCACGGGATTAGGACATTTACCGATCTCTGATCCAGAAGAGGATAGTTTAGAGAATGTGAAACTAAGGGTAATTTTAGAAGACTTTTGTGCTGATGGTGGAATAGCTGTAGTCGTGGCCCAGACAATAAATGGCCCCATTAATTTGAATGTATACTCTAAGGGTAGGGATCAGCAAGAAATTGGCATAATTGGGCATGGATCTCTTTGTCCACCAGAGTCCGCATTAATTAAATTACACCACCTTCTCTCTTTGGGTGAAGGTCTGGACTCAATTAGAAGGGGCTGGGCGGATGATTTAGTGGGCGAGAATCCACCTTATTCGAAAGAATAGCTGTAATGAATCCGATTTTTTGAATAACCGACTTGCAGTAGGCATGTCATGGGAAAGATATCTCCAGATGAATTACATGGAATATTAAGTGAAGACTTATTATCGCCTGGAGATAAAGAAGTCATAAGAAAATACAGATCTAGTGGAAGGTATACCGCTAGAGAACGGATAAATAATCTATTAGACGAAGGAACATTTGTGGAATTTGGAAAATTTGTGGATCATCGATCGAAAGAAAATGATATGTATATTCACCCTACCTTGGGAGACGGAGTAATTACTGGACATGGGTTAATTGATAATAGGAAGGTGGTTTGCTTTTCCCAAGATTTCTCTGTCTATCACGGAACTATGGGTGAGATGCATGCAAATAAGATTTCTAAATTGATTGATTTTGCAATTAAAGCAAAGATTCCTATTATAGGGATATGGGACGGTCATGGACAAAGAGTAAACGAAACTACAGGATCATTAGGGCCATCTGGAAAAGTACTTGAAGCATTTGCTTCTTCTTCTGGATACATCCCAATAATTTCGATAATTATGGGGGATGTATTTGGTACCGGCTCTTTATCCGTGGCAATATCAGACTTCACAATCCAGGTAAAGAATCATGGAAAAATGTCACTTAGTTTACCACAGGAAATTTCTGAAATAATAAGTGACGAAATTAACTTGGATGACATAGGAAATTCAGAATTTCACTCAAAAAAAACTGGATTAGTATCTTTAGTCGCAGATGATGAAGAAGATGCATTTAATTTGACTTCTGAAATTCTTTCATTTATTCCTGATCATGCGATGGCAGAACCATTGAAAATACCAACTAAAGATAAAATAAATAGAAAATGTCGAATCAAATTAGTTAGTAAATCTGATGAGAACATTAACATGAAAAACATTATTTTAGAGGTTGTGGATGACAAACAAATAACTGAGCTTTTTCCGGAATTCGCTCAAAATATTATTATTGCTTTATCTAGATTGGGTGGACAATCTGTAGGAATTGTGGCTAATCAGTCATTGTATTCAGATGGCTACATGGATACTGATGCCACCATTAAGGCTGCTAGATTCGTCAGGTTCTGTGATTGTTTCAATATTCCAATTATCACCTTCGTGGATTCTCTTGGATTAATACCGGACTTAAATCAAAAGAATGGTGGACTCATTAAAGGCGGATCTAAGCTGATTTATGCTTATTCTGAAGCTTCAATCCCAAAATTAACAGTATTAATTGGGAAGATATATGCAGAAACTTATCTGGTAATGGCCCCTAAAGAATTGGGATGTGATTACAATATTGCCTGGCCATCTAGTAAATTGAAGATTGGGGCGAACGGTTATACAAGTGAACACGTATCTGGGAATAAAAACCAAAAAAATCTGTTTGCACGAGAGATTGAGCCATATGAGCTTTCGAAAATAGGGATGTTAGATGACATAATTAATCCAAATGAAACTAGATTATATTTAGTTAGAGCTTTAAGAAGATTGCAAGCAAAACGTGAATTATTATTCTCTAAAAAACATGGAAATATGCCACTCTAAATTATACTTTAACTCCCATCAATTGGTTTCTGAACCCTTTTTTGGGTGAAGGTTTCAAGCGTAGTAATTCTTCGGGGTAGCGATGAAATCTGATTTGGACATTGCTAGAAGTGCTAAACCGATGACAATTATTGAAGTTGCGGATAAACTAGGTTTGGCTTCGAATCAATTGACCATGTATGGGGAAAATATAGCTAAAATAAAATGGGAATGTATCAAATCTAGAGATGTAAAAAACAATGCAAGTTTGATTTTAGTTACCAGTGTAAATCCAACACCATTTGGAGAGGGTAAAACAGTCACTACTATTGGATTGAATCAGGGATTGAACTTTCAAGGTCATAAAGCGTGCTGTGTAATTAGAGAGCCTTCGCTTGGACCTGTTTTTGGAATTAAAGGTGGAGCTGCGGGCGGAGGAAACTCGCAAGTAATTCCAATGGAGCAGATAAATCTACATTTCACCGGAGATTTGCATGCCATCACTAGTGCACATAATTTATGTTCAGCAATTCTTGATAATCACTTACACAGGGGAAATGAATTAGAAATAGATACGAATAAGATTTTTTGGCCCAGAGTCATAGATATGAATGATAGAACTCTGAGGGAGATAACAGTAGGTTTGGGCGGATCTAGTACAGGAGTTGCGAGGAGTGAGCGATTTGATATTACAGCTGCTAGCGAGGTAATGGCCATTCTAGCACTATCAAAGAGCTATCAGGATTTGAGAGAGAGATTAGGAAAAATTGTAGTTGCAGAGAATAAAAAGGGATTGCCAGTTACTGCTGAGAATTTGGGCGCTTCTGGATCAATGGCGCTACTGCTCAGAGAAGCATTCCTCCCAAATTTGGTGCAAACACTGGAAGGAAATCCTGCATTCATTCATTGTGGTCCATTTGCTAACATAGCACATGGTAATTCATCAATAATCGCAGATGAAATAGCCCTATCTTGCTCGGATTATGTAGTTACAGAAGCTGGTTTTGGTGCTGAAATGGGTGCGGAAAAGGCACTTCATATCAAGGCGAGTGCATCGGGAGTAATTCCTAGTTGCTTGGTTCTTAATGTGACAGTGAGGGCTATGAAATTGCATGGTGGTGGTTTTTCCTCAGGTGCGGGATCAAGACCTGATAAAGAAGAGATAAAAAAAGAAAATATTGATGCGGTAAGAGATGGAGCAAGTTCAAATCTATATCGGCACATTAGAAATCTATCTAATACGCAGATTCCAGTAATTGTTTCAATAAATAAATTTAGTTCAGACACTGATAAGGAAATCGCTGAAATTAGTAGAATTGCTATGGAATCCGGAGCTTTCGATGTGGTATTATTCGATGGTTTCGCTAATGGCGGAGAAGGATCAGTGGAATTAGCTGATGCTGTAGTAAATGCTTGTGAAGAATTCAAAAATAAAGGTCGTAAATATAAGCCAATTATAGATTCAGGGTTGCCCGTAGAACAATCTATATTGAAAATTGCAACAAATATATATGGGGCCGAAAATGTAGACTTTAGTCCTGAAGCTTACAGGAAAATGAAGAAAATTGAAGACTGGGGATATGGAAATTTACCTGTGTGTATGGCGAAAACACAATACTCATTTAGTCATGACAAAAATCTATTGGGATCTCCTAGTGGATTTAATATCCCAGTCAGGGACATTAGACTAAATGCTGGTTCGGGTTTTGTGGTGGCAGTTTGTGGATCTATGATGACTATGCCGGGATTACCTACTAGGCCTGCTGCGTTGGATATGGATATGAATCAAGATGGAGATCTTACTGGTGTATTTAGCTAGGAGTGGTTAATTGAAACGAATTAAATGGCTTGATGAGGGAATTCGTTTAAGAATTCAAAGTGAAGATGATTTGTGGATTTTATCAAAAATTTGCAGATCGGGCTGTTTGGTAGGAATGCTTTCGCATAGAAGAGATTCTACCACCGGCACTAAGGAAGAAGGCAGAGCAAAGAGTGCGGAAAGAAAACCGATGTGGATTTTGTTAGAAGTTATTGAAAATTATTTTCAATCATTTACAGATAATCTGAGAATACATGGAACCATCAAGGAAGCAAAAATAGATATTGGTAGCCACCATACACACGTAATTTCTTTGGGTGATGAAGTGGAAATTACCAGGCAGGGAGGTTTTAAGAAATCTGATATTTCTCTTCTAAAACAAGGTCTTGATGAGCAGTTGAGAACTAAAGCTGGACTTTTAGTTATTGAGAATGACGAGGTTATGATATTTCAGGTCTCATCACATGGAATTAGAGATATTTCTCATTTTTCTTTGAGAGGCGGTGGGAAGAGAATAGGAGATTCTAGTAAGATTAGGAAGGAATTTTTTGAGGGAGTGGCTAGCGAAGTAATGATGGTTTTTCAAGAAGAAATTCCATTAATATTATGCGGTCCAGGACTCACAAGAGAACAATTTGAGAAGGATTTAGTCCTTAAAGGAGTTAAAAATTCTATAACAAATGTAGCAACATCAATTGGTGGGAGGTCCGCAGCTAATGAAGTTCTATCTGAAGGGCTGGTGGATGATTTTCTTGGACAGCATAAACTCATAGAGCAAATAAAATTGATAGAGAAGGGTTTGAAAGAGATTGCAACTGAAGGAAATGTTGCCTATGGGAGTTACGAAATATCTCTAGCTGCTAAAGAAGGAGCAATTGAAAAACTGGTTTTGGATGCTAATTTATTAAGAACTGAAAACACAGAAGAGAATGAAAAGTGGGAAGAAATTGTCGATGATGTTAATACTTCGGGTGGGGACGTCATACAAGCTTCAGTTGATCATGACTCGGGAAAACAACTTCTAGGATTAGGTGGGGCGTTGGCACTACTCAGATGGAAAAATTAATTTTTTGGTGAAAATAAAATGAATAATCAAGGAGTCAAGATTGTTGGATTGATGGCAAATTCTGAAGATATTAGAGTTCGGAATATTCTAAATTATGCAAAAAAAATAGGTGCTGAAGTAGAAGATATCATTCCTACAAATTTGGGAGAAATTGATTGGAGGGAAAAAATGTATTCTGCTAATTGGTTGGTCAATCACTCTAGTACGATTCTAGAAGGTGATAATGCAAAGACGGCTTGGAGTAATTCAATGACATTTGCTGAGTTAGAGGGTTGCAAGAGTGTAATGGTAGTTGAAATTCCAGAAAAAGTTAGTGAGCTAGAAAATATTTGGGGAGCAGTGATCGAGAAAATTAGGCAAATAAATATACTATTTCTAGCACCTGAGGTTGTTGTTAAAATTTCAAAATTAGAAGGAATCCCCCAAGATAGTTTATTGAATAAAATAAGGATGATGAGTTTGATTCCAATTGTTTGCAGTTATGATACAGAATCGCGAAAGGCCACAATTTCTCACTCCGGCGGCAACTTTGAGACTTTTACGAATAATAAATTACTAAATTATAGGTGGATTTCTGCATTTTTGTGTGGATTATCAGATTCTAGTGATGCAGACTCGGTATTGATTGATGCAGCAAGTGCAAAATTTCTGAGAACTTAGGAAAATTGAGTCTAATTTCAGAGACTCCTTTTCAAGGGATACCCTTTCGGGCGGTCTCGCGAGGACTGTGAATGACGTTAAAATTGGGACCTGCAGGAGTACCATTATCTTGTAAAGGGCGAACTATAGTAGAAGGAATGGACGATATTACAGTTCTTGGATTAGATGCAATGGAAGTGCAGACTGTTAGAACTATTCAGCCTCAGCATTTTGATCAATACTGGCAGGCAGGAATTTTATCATGGAATTCGGACTTTGAAATGAATATGCATGGCCCATATTATGCCGAGCTATTGGGAAATAAAAGAGAGAGAAATAGAACCTTATCAAAGATGGAAACTAGTTTGCAGGCTGGAAAAATAGTAAATGCCAGACATTTGACATTTCATGTTGGACCTTATGGAGAATATGATCCTGGAGATGAAGCTAATGAGCAAGTTGCAAATATTTTTTCTGGAGTTGTTGAAAGAGTTAGAGAAGTATGGGGTGTGGCAGAAGAGGAAGAGGATTATGCTGCGTTTCCTTGGGTTCATGAAGCTGAGCCATCATTGGTAGGGATTGAAACTTCGGGTCGGCAAGAATTATGGGGGACTGTTGAAGAAGTGATTGAAGTATGCAATCATGTTGAAGGTACTGTTCCAGTGCTTAATATGGGCCATATTCATGCTAGAGGTCATGGAAGATTGAAAACTAGTGAAGATTATGCCGAGCTTTTCGATCAGGCTAGGAAAAGTTATGGTGGGTCCACGTTTTATTGTCATTTTGCTGGAGTAGAGCATAGGATGGGAAATGCACTACATTACACTCAAATTAAGAAATCGGATTTAAAATTTGAACCATTTGCAGAATTCTTAGCTGAAGAAGGAGACTGGATGGATATCACTATAATTTCAGACTCTCCTTTACTGGAGCACGATGCTATGTATATGCTACAGCATTATGATAAGGCCAGACAAAGATTATTAGAAATCAAAGCTCGTGATGAAAGGAGAGTCAAACTAGCTACTGCCCAAGGAATTGATCCTGAAGAATTAAAGAAAAGGGAAGAAGATGAAGCTGAAGCTAGGAAGTCACAACTATCTTCAAGTTCGGTGGAAAAGGCGCCCGTTGAAGCCAAGAAAAAGGATACTAAGAAGAAGTCATCCTCTATGATTTCGTTTGAAGATCAGGAAGATGAAGATGACATTTTCTAGCATCGAGGCTAGGAAGCCTTGAAGTCCCAACCTTTGTGGCAGCATTGCTACGGGACTG
>MDTE01080957.1_pt1 | contig 21415 bp, 12 predicted proteins | sample 811231 | NCBI WGS metagenome assembly MDTE01 (sample SAMN05326651, study PRJNA326480) | marine metagenome | isolation source: seawater | place: Indian Ocean: Red Sea | collected 2010
AGAAGTCAACTCGACGGGAACGCCCCCGCCTCGGTCACCTGCGATAACCAAGACACCCTCTACATCGGCTACTACAACGACAACCAACCCATCAGCCGTTACAGTTACGCAACCTCTGCGTTCATCTCAAGTTTGACCTCCGCAAGCCATGGCCTTCCAAGCGATCGCGTTTGGTACGATGCCCTGTCGCACTCAGGTACCCAACTCATTGTCGGGCATGCTGTCGGAAACTTTGGTTCAAACCTCATCGCGGGTGGCTACTCAACCTTGGTAGCGAGCGGTGCAACGGCTCTCCAGGCTCAGGTTCAAGGAGCAGGCTCACCGGTGACCTCGCTCCAGTGGCTGAGTGGAACCTCGGAGTGGTTGATCGGTCGCGCCGGTGGCTCGTCTGGCTACAGCGAAGTCGCCACCCTCTCAACCGCAGGACGTCAAACGGTGGTGGACCTTCCCGGGCTCGTCAGTGGTCAAGTATCCACGATGGTGGCCAACGCCACACACCTGTGGGTTTCAACCGGAACATCCGCCACCACAGGAAACTTTGGTGGCACCGGAACCGGCTTGCTCCAAGGAACCTTCCTACCCAACGGAACGGTTGAGTGGGAATACGGCTGGACCCTCCCCGGCAATACGGTAGCCAGTGACTTCCACCTTCACGGAACGGACCTGTACATCGCATCCTCCCCTGGCGGCATGCTCAAACTTGACACCCGAACCAAGCTCATCTCCAACATCGGTGGTTCCCTTCACACCAAATTTGACACGATGCACGTCTACAACAACGAATTGGTCGTCGGCCTCGCTGGTGAAGGTGGCAGCCCGCCCGGTGTGCAAATGTTCGATCCAAACACCGACCAGTTCGGTAACGGTCGCCTCATCGCAGGCTTGCCCTCGAACATCGTGAACGGATTCACAGCAACCAGCGATGTGCTCTACATCGCAACCAACGGCGGTATCGGTCGTTGGAATTACACTACCAACGACTGGATGGATTCCATCACCGTCGGCAACGGGCTCCCGGCCGACATCGTCGAAGATGTGCAGGTCGTTGGCTCAACCATCTACATGGCCACGCCCTCAGGTCTCTTTGTATGGGACCCATCCACACAAAGCGGCACCACAATGACGGTTTCAGACGGTTTGATGGGTCAATCCACATGGGGGCTCGCCGTGAGCACCAACAACGTCGGCGTTTCCACCCTCATCGTCAGCCATGACGGGCGTGGCTCGGAACGCCCTGGTGTGACGCTGGTCGACCCCAGCACCCAACAAGTCGTTTCCACCCATCGCTTTGACCAACTTCCCTCCAACACCGTGACCGCCTTGGCTGGCGATTGGTGGGGGATTCACATGGCCACTGACATTGGCACATTGACCCACTGGAACGCCTCAAGCGGTGATTTTGAAGACGGAACTGGCGTTTTCCAAGCCCAATACCCCGTCGTTGAGATGGTCAGCAACGGCGATGACGTGTTGTCCATCGGCTCTCAGAACAACGTGATGTTGTCAGAAGCACGAACCAGCGGCCACACGTACGCAGGTTCCCTCAGCGCCATGGATGCGAGTACTGGAACACTCGGCGCCAACCACATCTGGGTCTTGGGTGATGACGGCCTGCAGGGGTGGGCCAACAACGGACAGTTCACGCCCGTCGAACCGACCACGATGCGTCGAGCGATTCCATTGACCGTTCGTAGCATGGACAACAGCGGACTCAACATCACGGACATGACGCATCCTGGCATGCAAATCAACCTCGTCGACGCCACCAACCCGTATGCGCTTGACAGTACGCTGGGTACCACTGGCGTACACGGACTGTTGTTCCAAAATGTACCCATCATCCTGACCTCACCCTCCACCGGTGCGGCTGTCTGGACAAAATCGGTCTCGCTCAAGTACGATGTCGTGTTGAACCTGAGCGATGATGCCAACCTGCAACTCAACCTCCAAGATGCAGTGGACAACGGTAAACTGTTCAACAACACCCGTCATGTTTCCCTACGAATGTATTCGCCATCAAACGGGTCGCTTGAAGCCCGTTTGACCTACGATTATGTCCGCAGTGACACGCCGGTAATCATGGAAGGATTGGTCGATCGCCCTGATGATGGTGGCGGCGTCCTCACGGCCTCCTGGTCGTTGGTCCATGACGAAGATTTCGCACGCTACTTGGTCTTCCTTAACGAAGGGCCTTGGGCCACCCCGCCTACGGAATTGATGTTGGCTGGCCAAGCCCCGGACAAAGCCATCTCACTGCACAGCCGACTGTCGGCCGACATTGAAACAGCCAACGGACAAGAACTTCAAGACGGGACAGCGTATTATGGCGTGGTCGTCGTTGAATACAGCGATGGGCGTTGGGGAGAACTTTCCGCTCCCTTTGGGCCTGCTTCACCCACTGATGAAATCCCAGGTGCACCGTTGTGGGCTGATGCACAGGCCATGGGGAGCAGTGGCGGAGACGGCGATGTTGAACTTGAATGGGCCCGATGTACGGCGATGGATTTGGCTTCCACCAACATCTATGTGGCCACAACGCCGATGACCGATGCACTTGGTCGAACCCCCACCACCAGCATTCAGCCCAACGAGGGGAACCAAACGGTGTTGACCCTCACGCCAGGCGCTCCAGTTTGGATTGGCTTCACCTGTGTGGATGAAGCAGGACAAGAAAACTTGAGCAACGTCACCATCGTCGGACCTGTGGTACCAACCGGTGAACTCAACGACAACGATGCTCCAGAGCCGATCGAAGGCACCACTGCCAGCGATGCCCCCGATGACGAAGGAGGGCGTATCGTCGTGGCGTGGAACGAAAGTACCGCCGATGATTGCGCGTTTTACACGGTGTTCATGAGGCAGGGTGGTGACGCTGATGAGAGCGGTACCATCGGAAGTGTCGCTGACTTTTCACAAGCCGCCATCATCACACCATGCGATGAAACGCAAACCATCATCTCATCGCTTGATGGCGTACCGCTGTTGGACGGGCAAATCTACACCATCGGTGTGGTTGCTTACGACGTGTGGCTGAACGGAAACACCGACGAGGTGGTGCTGGTGACAGCAACCCCGCTTCAAAACACCGTGGGCCCAGGCAGCACGCCACCTCGCATCACCTCCTTGCTGGCCTTTGACCATCCCGACGATGATGGAACGGCCATCGATGTTGTGTGGGAACCCTCCACGGTCGAAGACTTCGCTTCCTACACCGTGTGGGTCGCAACGTCGCCGGTCGAAGACCTCTCCTTGGCCTACGCTGCCTTCGGCAACAACCCGGACACCTGCGGTTGTTTCTCGTTCAACAAACAATGGATTGACGAACGAACCAATCCGATTGAACTCACCCTCTCAACGACGCTGCTCGTCCCCGCCAATGGAGATCTTGCCGACGGTGTACCTGCCCTGATCGAACCCGATGTCGAACTCTTCGTTGCCGTGACCGTCCACGACCTGAAAGGCAATGTCCATCTGACCAATTTGACGCAAGTGACCGTGACGCCCGTTGACAACATCAACGACAACACGGCTCCAGACCGATTAACCGACCTCACGCTTGAAGACCGTCCCAACGATGACGGGAGTGCACTGTTGCTCGACTTTGAATTGTCCGAAGCAGGAGATGCATGGCAATACCATGTCTATGCGGAAACGTACAACTTTGAGGGCATGGTTGGGCAACAAGGTACCCAACTTGCGCTCAATCCAATCGTCACCCTGAAGCGTTCACCTACGCTACCGTTGGTCATTGATGTGGTCGGTGGAGACATACCGGTTATCCCAGGGCAAGAAGTCTGGGTGGCTGTCGTTGTCGAAGACGCCTCTGGAAACGCTCACACCGACATGCTGACCATGGTCTCTGAGGCATCAACCGACGAAGGCATCACCGATCCTGGAGCATACCTACCCGACATCAACGACGTCGCTGCTTCTTGGTTCAGAGAGGACAGTATCTTTGTTGAATGGCAACACTCAACCGATGCCCGCGTTCGAGGCTACCAAATTTACATCTCCGAAGACATGTTCATGTCCACAGAGGATGCTACGATGGTTGGTGAAACGGTCTCCGCCAACACCTTCCTCATCACCAACGAACTGTTTGACGCGCTCGACAATGCATCGGCTTGGTATGTGGCGGTGGTACCCTACGACGAGACGGTAGCAAAAACCACGGTGGAGGCCACCAAAGTGGAGGCGTTTGGCTCGGATGGCCCATCAACCACACCGGACGGTGACAGCGGGCAACTCTCCTTGGAAGCATTGCTGACTGGACCGAACCTGTTGGCTGCGGGCATGTTGCTCATCGTCCTCTTCCTGTTGGTCATCGTCGTCCGGTCACGCAGCAATGCTCAACGACGCTCAAAGAGTTGGGAACTCCAAGAAGCAACATGGGGCATCCAAGACGGTGGAGGATGGGACGCACCATCACAGGCTCCACCCAGCAGCCCACCTACCTCGACCCCCGCTCCTCCGCCAGGCATCTCACAACAACAAGCAAGCGATATCTACGCTGCTGCGAACCAAATCCAAACCGATGCGTACGGCCGTACCGCCTACCAGGCTCCACAACCCGTTCTCCAACCCCAAGTCAACACCGATTTACTGGACGGCCTCTTGGATGAGCCTTCGGAGCCAAAGAAGCCTCAGATTGATACGTCGTTCTTGGACGACCTCTTGTGAGGGTCGCCCATGTCCAACGATGGCCCAAGGAGTGCTGTCTTCACGACCATGCTGGTTAACGAGCAAGGGGAATTGGCGGATTGGCCGCTCCACCAGGAACGGCTCTTGCGCCATGCCCAACGACTTCGCATTCAACTACCAGGCCATCCTCCAGAGATGACGAAAAATGGCCCTGCATGGCAGTTGGTTCGCGTGGGTTGTCAAGCAGGGAGCAACGATTGGGAGATTGAATCGCGACCGATCACGATTCGAAACGAAAACATCGAGGCCATTTCTTATCCAGCACCGCGCTGGAATGCGCGTACCAACGGTACAAAACACGGCGATTGGCAAGCCTACCGAGAAGCCCTGACGGTGGCCGAGCGCGCAGGCTGCGATGCCGCTTTATTGGTCCACGATTTTTGCATCGTGGATGGTGACCGAGCAACCCCGTTGGTGTTGGATGAAGACGGAACCGTTTGGATGGCGCATGACGATGAGGGGGGTGTTGATGGGATCACCGCCACCTACCTCGCCAAACATCTACCATCGTTCGGTCTGCCGGTCATGAAGGGAAAATTGAACGAACGAACCGTTGCTCGCTGTTCAGAAATGGTGCTGGTCGGAACCGGCATGGGCGCATGCAGGGTCGATTCCCTTGACGGTGAGGTCTTGGGCTCGTCAACCGTCCTCTCCGAGGCATGTCAAGAACTGCTTCACCAACATTTTACCGAGAGGAGCACGTGGAGCACGCTGGGGCAACGTCGTGTCTGAACTCGTCATGGCCATCGCCCAACAATTGGAAACCAGCGGCTTGCTCGGTTCACAAGCACATCGGCACGGTTCACCCGACAAACTCATGTTGGTTTCGGGAGGTCCCACTTCCCATCTCGCCCGGTGGTCACTTATCGCCGGACCAAGTACCAAACGGGTCATCGTTCGCCAGCCTGCACGAGCGATGCTGCCAATGGCTGAAGCGCATTCGCCGCTGAACGGCGATATCCGTTTGGTTGAACAAACGGTCTTGCTCGAAGGAGAAGTTGAGGAATGGAAGCATGGCTCATGGTACCACAGCGTCACCTTGCGCGCAACCAATATCGAGGACCTTCTGGAGAAAATGAAACGGTGTACACCCACCGAGCCGTTCCATCGACAGCACGCAGTTGACCTCCCCAATACCCCTTTTTGGTCGGGTTCACTTGCCTACGATTTGGTCCAATGGACACAACCGTTACGACTTCAACATCCTCCCAAAGAAGGAGCGTTGCTTGCTGTCCTTTGGTGTGTAGAACGCGGCGTCATCGTTGACCACCACACCGAGCATACCGTTGTGTTTGGTGATGATGATTCGTGGTGCGAGGAAGCCAACACCTGCCTCGATTGGGATGGGCAAAGCATCGATGTACCACATCCCCTGCCTACGAGGGAAGCCGTAACACACACCGATGAAACGCATCAAGACAACATCGAAGCCGTTCGCGAAGGCATCGTCAGCGGCCAAGTGTATCAGGTGAACATCGGAAAACACTGGCAGGGGAACATCGACCATCCTTACGCAGTTTTTCAGCGCCTCATGCGAGAAAACCCCGCTCCCTTTTCTGCCTATGGAGAAGCCGATGACCTTGGGTTCGCCATCGCAAGCTCTTCTCCAGAGTCACTGTTGACCTGTGACGGGTCCACCGTTCGTACATCACCCATCAAGGGAACATGCCCTCAAGGCGTGGATGCTGGCGAGGCTGAGCGTTTACGAAACGTCATGATCGAAGACCAAAAGGAGCGTGCGGAACACAGAATGTTGGTTGATTTGATGCGCAATGACCTGACACAAATCGCTGAACCTGGAAGCATTGGGGTGGAACGGTTCGATGTCGAGGCCTATGCCAATGTTCAGCATTTGGTAAGTCATATTTCTGCGAAACTTCATCCGCAAGCCAGCGGAGCTTCAGCGCTGCAGGCGGTGTTTCCAGGGGGTTCCATCACGGGATGCCCGAGAACCATGGTCTGTGCTGTCATCGATGAATTAGAACAAATGCCGCGTTCGTTTTGGACGGGTTCAATGGGTTTCATCGATGTTCATACCGGCCAATCTTCTTGGAACATTCTCATCCGAACACTTGAGGCACACAAGGTCGGGCGTTCATGGCAGGCATCGGTCGGCGCTGGCGGTGGCATCACCATCGCTTCTCGCGCCAGCATGGAAGTCGAGGAAGCCGCGTGGAAAGGGGCTGCCCTTCGGGTGGCAGCAGGGTGGATGAAAGCAGACCACCTGACCCTGCCAACCGGAACGCTCAGCATCCATGCGATCAAAACACCCGCAGAGATCAAACCGCATGCGGGTTGCGGCGTTATCCAATCCGTCACTGCAGCGCTTGAACACCGTCGTGCATGCGATGTGCTCTTTGTTGACAACTTGGATTCCTTCTCGCTGAACATCGCTGATGCGGTGGCAAAAACAGGACGAAACGTCACTGTGCTCAAGGGGCGTTCCCCCCAAAGCAATTCCTTGCTCGACCCCGTGGTGTTGCATGAACTGCTCGAACAACTCGCCCCCACACATCTCATCTTGGGTCCAGGTCCCGGTTCACCCGATGATAGCCCACTGACCATGGCACTGGCGCACCATGCCCTCGCGGGGCAACTTGGCATACCTGTTCTCGGTATTTGCTTGGGACATCAAGCCTTGGCCAAAGTCGATGGTCGAACGGTTGTGGCTTCACCCAGCGGGCCCGTCCACGGGGTTCCAACGGCCATTGAACACGATGGAAGCGGGTTGTTTCTTGGACATGAAGAACCGTTCATGCTCACGCGTTACAACTCATTGATCGCCATGGATGAGGGTGAGCACACCTTGCACGTGAACGCCGTTCAGCAGGGCACGGACCTCATCATGGGCATTCGTCACCCAGACCTCGCCATTCATGGATTGCAAATTCATCCTGAGTCGGTGGGCTCTCCGAAGGGTTCGTTGCTCTTGGAAGCCTTTCTTGGAATTTCATCGGATGGTTGAAGAATCCCTTCCTGCTGGGGTCGAATGAGGAACCGTCATGCCAACGTGTCGCTACTGCGCAAGCACCTATCCGCGTGAATTCTTTATCCACGGAAACGGCCCCAATGCTCAAGTCTGCGTTCGATGCGGTGTTGACCAAGGACTGGTCACCAAAGAAGAGGTCCCCGTCCTGTTTGAAAAGAGCACGGCAAGCGCACGTTTCTCAACCGTTGCACGACGTTACAGCATCTTCCTCTACCTGCCCTTCCTTTGGGTGTTGTGGGCATCCACCCTCTCCGATGTTGAGCCATGGGGGTTGTTTTTCCTCGGGCTCCTGCTGGTCCTCACCTTGACCGCCCCGGTGTTGTTCATCTACCGTGGCGGACGCTATTCAGGCGACATGGCACGGTTGAGTCCTGCCTATGACCGACCCAAGGGTCACTGAGTCGCCCCTCAGGATTTTGCGTGAATCTTGAGCACGTCACCATCGACCAGTTCGTGGTCAGCACCAACAATGCGACGGGTACGACCGTCGACACCCCGAATGAACCCTTCACCAAGATCGGTATGAACGCGACTCGCCAGTGCCTTGGCTTGTATGCCGGACGGGACAACAAAGGCATCTGGTAACACCCGTCCGTCGCCGTCGACCCAATGCGTTTCATCTTGCACGGGGTAAACGACGATGTGGTTGAGGCGGTCGAACAGCACGTCGTCCATCAATCGAGCCATGCCCGTTCCATCGAAGGTTGCAAGTCGTTCCTGCATGTGGTCGAGGGCTTTTTTCTGAGCATCGTTCAACGACGCAGGGGACTGAACGGAGAAGGAGGCGTCACCGCTACGGTAGTGAATGAGTCCTGCTTCATTCGCCCTGCGAAGAGCCAATTCCATGTCGGCCATGCACGCCATCATGGTGTGATTGGGAAACGCTTCCAACACGCCCTTTGGTGCGATATCTGCCTTGTTGGCAGCGTAGACCATGGGGAACAATTGTTTCCTCATGCACTGCCCAAGGTCATGAAGCGTGGACGTTGGCCAATCCCATGGTTGCTGACTCGGAGCGTAAGCGTCGTTGAACTCGGCCATGCCTTGTGAAACGAGGGGAGTGGTGGCGCCAAGGCCGCTGAGGCGTTCTTGAATGAAGGAGACCAACCCCTTCTCGCCTTCGGCTTGGACTCGACGAACGCCGCGATTCCAACCGTCCTCGAGCAAGCCCCCGATCCAGGCATCCAGTTCCTGCTCAAGAAAAGTGATCTCGGCATTGACCGATGCAACGGCTTCTTCGGCTGTCGAGACCGCACCAACAAACTGGCCTTCAAGGTCGGTTGATCCAGCTGCATCGACCACCTGAATCAACACATCACAGTTGGCCAAATCTGCGAGAAACGCATTGCCTCGGCCTCGACCTTCACTTGCACCCGGGACCAAACCTGCCACGTCCACCAAAGCGATGGGGACGGAGCGACGGTGCCCAATGCACGAACCTGTACGAGGCTCGCAGAGACTTCCTTGGCGAGGGTCGTCGGCTTCTACTGGCTTCAATCGCCCATCCTGTTCGAGTTTGTTTCGCAGGTCCTTGCAAGGACAATCAAGACGCGCTTCGATGAAGGCAACGCCTACGTTTGGGTCGATGGTGCAGAACGGATAGTTGGCAATGTCAACCTGTGCCATGGTTGCGGCACTGAAAAAAGTGGACTTGCCCACATTGGGTTTGCCAACCAATCCAATGCGCACCTGCACCACCCAGGTGAGGTTCACTCTTCCTCGTTCGAGGGCGTGAGGTCATGGTCACGCTTGATTTGAGCGATGGCGATGTCAAGTTCGGGAAGGTTGAGTTCGCCGTCACCATCCAAGTCCATACTTTCGACCAAGGCTGCACCCTCGATGGAGGACAGCGCCGAAATGCTTGAAGATTCAAGGGCGGCCATGAACTCCCGACTGTCGATCTTTCCTGAATCATCGAGGTCCATGCTGCGGAACAGGTCAAACACTGATTGGTTGGTGTTCACCAAGTATTGAACGAACTCCAGCATCACGCTGGAGGTGGTGGTTGGGAACTCCTTGATCTCGTCGTTGTGAAGCGTTGATGCGACTGCTATGACGGTTGACCCGCCTTCGCTGGCTTCGCTTTCACCGACAACGAGTTGGGTGTCAACGCCAACGCCTCGTCCAATCAACTTTCGAATGGTGGTTGAAGCCCCTGGAACCATGGTGTAGCTCGCCATATCGGAAGCCACCGTGGCATCCAAGCTTCGTCCCGTGGCAGAGATGCCGGTTCGGATGGTCACCATCGTTGCGAGGATGGTGCCGATGCTGAGAAGATAAAACACACCAGAACCCGTAAGATAGAACCCACCGCTGTTGGCCACAACATCTTCAACTTCAGATGCAGCGACTGCGTTTGCGGTGAATTCGCCTGTGAGGTAGGTCAACGTGGAAGCAACGCCGCCGATGAGCATCATCCATGCCGCCAAGTTGGCCGTGGAAGGTGTGGCCAGTGGCTTACCGATCGCCAACGGATAGTTCGAAAACACGCCGGCCAAGACAAGAAGTCCGCCCACGGTGTAGAGCATACCCATGTCGACCACAACGGCCATGGTACCCAATTCACCCGTGCCGACAAACGTGTCCATTGCGGTGAAGTATCCGCCGATGGTGAAGAACGGTATCACAATGAAAGCGAGGAGGCCTGCGAGAGCGCCCGGTTGCTTGACGATCGAACTGAGACCGGACGCAGCGGTCATGATGAGGTTGATGGAAGCAGCAAAGATGGGCAACATGCCCAACGTGAGCAGAATGGCGCCGAGGTTGGTGAGGAAGTTACTGCCTGAGGCTTCGGTCATGAAGAACGGTGGGATCGTAACGAAGAGCAGGAACATGCTGGCGGTGCGAAGTGAACCGGACCAGATGGGTTGCTTCGCAGCCATCGGGATGATGTGGTAGCCAACGGCGAACATCAGTGCAAGTGGAACCCACCCGTGCGCGATTCGCTCAGCGAGCCAAACCGTTTGCGTCGCATCAGCCAACTCACCGAAGAACATGAAGAGCATTGAGACGATGTAGGCAACCAAGCCCATGATGAGGAACCAAACGCTGGTTTGGAGTTCTTCTTCACCGCGCTGAGCGGCGGTGATGAGGACGTTGATCAACACCGGAATCATGAGCATGCCAACCGCCAGCGTCTCAAGTGCGTACAGCATGGTGGCGACGGCGCCAGTTTCCGTGTCGACATCGAGGAAGCCGAAGATGAAGGGCAAAAGGTAGGTTGCGATGAACAATGCGGAAAGCAAGACTGCGACCATGGAAGCGTTCGCTTCACTGGCCAAACGACCGTTGCCGTTGCGCGCCGTGGCGACCATAGCACTCCCCACAAGACCGTAGATGAGTGCGATGCTCAGAACGTTCAGAGCGGCTGCCTCCAGTGCCGAGCCGTCGTCGTATGACCAGCCCACGCTGGCAAGCGAATCCAAAGCGGTCGGGTCGTAGTTGTGCCAGCCCATGAGGAACCCGAGCAACCCGGCAAAGACGAGCCAGAGCATACCGAAGTTCATCCATGTGCGAGCGCCACTGCCGTCTTTGTCGTCGAAGATGTCAACCAGACCGGGTGGATTCTTTCGTAGGATGAACAACCCGATTTGCTGGAGGGCCCCACCAACGGTGCCCATGCCCTTGGCAAGCGTTTGAGAAACGAAGTAAAGAACGGCCACGAGGAAGCCAGCGGCGAGGAAGATTGTTTCCATTCATCACACCTCCTTCACTCAGCGAGCACCTCGCCCACCAACGTGGCGACAATAGCGCCAATACCGACCAAGAAGCCGATGAGATAGTACCAAATGCCGCTGCCGCCAAGGTTTTGCACCAAAGGCACAAGTTCACCGAGCAGTGGAAGGTTGTCCCAGCCAAAGACGTTTGAAAACAGGGAATAAAGCCCGAGAAGGCCGACGAAAAACAGGGTCAGAACAATGCGGCTGGCTGTGGGTTCGCCTGTTCCGACCGTTGTGTCGGGCAGGGCTCGAGCGTTTGTCATGCAGGGCACCTCAAATTGACCCCATAGGGGTCAAGCCTCCGACTTGACGGGCGGTGATAAACATTCACCACCGATAGCGACGAAAAGACGCACCCTCATGGCGTTGCTTACGGAGACCGAAGAGCATCCAAAATCCGGCCTCGCCTTGGTTTTGAGATGCCCAGGGGTAGAGGGAGTTGTCGCTCGACGGCGAGTTCAGCCTCCCAGACTCGGCGACATTGGCACTCAAGGCCGTCAAACTCCTCGAGGCTGCCTGAAACAGCATACCGCTCAATGGCCGCGACCACTTCTGCGTCGCATGAGCCGCAATTGTGCGAACCTCGAATTTTACCACCGGCGGTGGGGTGGACGATCAATCGGGAGACTTGGTCGGCGTCGCCATTGATGCCGCCTTTAGGATGGATGGTTGGGTGGGCGCGTTGAATCATTTCAACCAAGGACCACAGCCAGGGTGGGCGATATTCGTTATGACGGTGCAACCGATCGATGACGGTGCCGCGTTGAATGTTCATCGGGTTCACGGAAATCTCATCCGAACGGTCTGCTACCGCTTCGATCCAACGAACGCAATGATCCAGCGCATCGGCCTCGCTCATGAACGGTGGCTTGAACATCAAGTAGGTCTTGATACGAAGGTTGTGCTTTTCGAGGTTCGTGACAGCACGGTCCCACGACGCGGTGGAGAAACCCTTGTTGACATGGAAGCGGAGCACTTCGTCATCGTAGGCTTCAAGCCCAATGGCGACGGTGAAGGAGGGGTTGATGGATGTCGCCCATGCCAACTTCTCGTCGGTCAGTTGCTCACAGCGGCTTTCTACGATGAGTTCCTTGCCCAGCGACGCACAATCTCGAAGCACAGTCTCTTGAAATTCGACAGGAATTTCTCGATCCTCAAGCAAACTTCCCGAGGTGTAAACCTTGACCATCGCTTGGTCGGCAAAGTTGTCAAACTTCTCTTTGGCCGCTGCCCACTGAGCGTGCAGGTCGTCGTTGGTCACATCGTCTCTCGTGTCGTTGAAGTAGCCACAAAAAGTGCAACCGGAGGACCACCACCAGTGGCAGCCTTTGGTTCGCAAGATAACCGTGATGGCTGAACAGGGGGTTCCATCGGCCAAGACCTCGGGCGTGGTGTAAACAGTGGCTGGTTCACTGGCATCCCAGGATTGTTGTTTGGCTTTGGCCCACGGGGTGTTGGCAGGGGCCTTGACCAGATCATGAATTCGCAAACCCTTCTTCCCTTGACCGAGAAGAGGAATCGGGTTGGCTTGGGTCATGGGCACCACTGCAAGCTTCCGTCGGCATCTTCCGTTTCAAACCACCGCACCCGGCTTCCCAATGCTCTCTTCGAAGAAACCGACCATTCTGTCCCGATATTCATCTGGATGTGTGAGCATCGTGGTAATATGCGAGAGAACCCCTTCTCGCCCCCCGTCATTGTGAGCAACAGCTGAAGATTCAAACCAACACTCCACCAAACCGTCTTCGCTTACACTCGCTTGTGCCGCTTCGCACATCGCTTTACCGTGGTAGGTATTGATGCGAACATCCTCTAACGAGTGAACGACATAAACGGCCCGATCGCCCACCGTGTTCATCGCTTCAATCGGCTCGTATTTGACCAAATTGTCTCCAGAAGAGACCTTTCCGGCAAAGAGGGCTGCATCCTTGAGAAATGTTGGGAATCCTGCAAAAACGAGTTCCTCTTCAATCACATTGCCCATGGAGGAATAAGGCGATTCAAGGAAAACGGATTGAAGCCCAGGTTCTTGTTCGAAAGCGATGGTGACGGCGCCTGCGCCCATCGAAATACCAACAGCGCCGATGTGTTCGGGTTCAGCACCCTTCGCGTCTTGAAGCCACTGCCACACCGCCAAAACATCCCGATGTTCCCGTTGGCCAGCCGAAACCAAACCGTCTTCTGTTGTGCTGTTCCCATGGTCGCGCATGTCAAACAAAATTACGTTGTAACCGGCCTGGTAAAGCCAAGCTGCAGGAATGAGGGCCTCGTGGTTTGCCTTGCAGGACCGAATGCCGTGGACCACTATGACCCAAGGATCGTCGGTTCCGTGTTCCATCACCCACCCCGCCAAGGTGATCGATTCGTTGGGCACATCGATGGATACATTCTCCCAATGGTCAAACCAAAGCGGTTCAAGATTGGCGGCCAGCGTCTCGTTCTTTTGATGGGTGACCGTGGTCACATCTTCGTGCCACAATTCAACGCTGAATTCATCGGGTGAGTTACGGGCGGAATGACCCGAGCAATCCGGGCTGTTGGCCGCAGCTTGGGTGTAGACGAGGTTGCCTGCCTGGTAGTAGACCACGGGCGAGCTTGCGATGAGGAGCACCAGCAAGGCCGGTACGGTACGTTTCCAACGGGTCATTCTTCTTCCTCCGTTCGCGGCATGAACACCACCGATGTCCCGGCCTGCACATGCATGCCCTTCGGGTACTCGGGATGGCCGTCCTCTGCAGTGATGATTGATGAATGGTACCGCTCAGCAGGGACGCGAAGGTCCACTCTTGAGCCCAAACGAATCATGCCGATGCGTTGACCGCGTCGAACCGCATCGCCATCGAGGAGAAACGGCACGATGGTTCGGGCAAGGCTTCCAGAGATTTGCGTGAGTTCAATCCTGTCTCCATTTTCCAGTTGATGAACTGAACGAACGCGCTCGTTGAATTGGCTTTCTTTGGTGTAGGCTGGGCGAAACGGGCCACGTCGTCGTCCTTTTCCCGTGCGATGTTCAATTCGCTCGATGTGGCCAGCGGCAGGTGCTCGGTTGACGTGAACATCAAGCGGCGACATGAACACCGCCATGCGCCAGACATCGGTAGGGGCGTCCTCGCCTTTCGGAACAGCTTCGTAGCGCTGCTCGGTTGAGAACAGGAGGGGGTTTTCCAACGGTTCAGGATACCAGTCGCCCGTTTCCTTGTCTTCTTCCACCCGCCCGCTGGCTCGCTGCTCTTTGCTCGGGCGTTGGCCAATCGCACGCTCTCTTCGCAAAAACATCACGTGGCCGTCTGCAGGTGCGACGAGGACGCCTTCCGTTCGTGGAACGGGGCGGTCGGGGTCTCGCCAAAAGAAGCCGAGAAACACAGCGGCCATCAAACAGAGCATGCCAAACAACGGGATCAGACCGGCGACAGGGTCGATGAGGGTTCCAATGATGAGGGCGCTGATGCCCATCATGGTCATGATCAACACGGGAGCATGGCCCCCAGGGGCCAAACCGGCCATTCACCCACCTACTCCGAAGACCAGGGGTCGGCGCTGTCGCCCCAGTCAGCAGGTGGGGCTTCTTCGGTGGAGTCGTCGGCTTCCTCCGCTTCTGGCTCCTCGGCTGCTGGTTCCTCAGCGGCTTCCTCGACAGGTGTTTCCTCAACGACTTCAACGGCAGCCGTGGCTGCTTCTGCCTCAGCGGCTTCGGCAGCTTCTGCGGCTTGCTCTTGCGAGCGGGCTTCAACCATTTCTTCGACACGCTCGGTGAAGACACGGGACATATGTTGGGACTTACGCTCAGATTCGACAGCTCGTTCGATCATCTCGTAGCGTTCCTTGATGGCCTTGTTGAGGTCTTCGAAAATCTGCATGTGGGCAACGTACCAGTCATCTCGTGCCTTCATTTCGGTGACGGCCAAGCGCAGGTCGTTGTCCAATTCTTCAGCAATGCCGAACACCTTGCCCAACCGGTCCTTTTCACGGGAGTATTTCTCTTCCATCTTGTCGAGTTCCGGTTCAAGGTGTTCCACGCGCTTGGATGATTTTGTGGCCTTCATCTCAAGTTCACGTACACGAACATCCTTTTCGGCGATGATGGATTCAAGGGATTCTTTTTCGATCTCTCGGTCGATGATCTCCTTCTCGAGTACCTCGATTTCTGCCTTGGCGTCCACGAGTTCTTTCTCCTGGGATTCGTAGGCGGCGAACAACTTCTGCAGACGGTCGGTCTCGGTGGCCAAGGCCTCCTCGAGTTCTTTGATTCGGACCTCTGGCGTGATGGTTCCATCCGTCATGTGTTCACCCGGAGGTCAAGCCTCCACAATAGGCGAGTCCACTCCTCCCTATCAAGCCGACGCTCCAAAGCGCACCATTTCTGCACTCCTTGGAGGAACCAAGATCAGCGAAGAGCATCGGTGGCTGCGACCAATTCTCGTGCGATGCTGACCTCACCCATTGAATGGCCCGCATCGGGTACGATGATGAGGTGGCTTTCGGGCATGGCTTGGTGCAATTCCCAAGCACTGCGCGTGGGGCAAACGACGTCATATCGGCCTTGGATGATGGTGGTTGGGAGGTGCTGAATGGTGTCAACATGCTTCAAAATGTAGGCTTCTTCAACAAAAATCGCGTTGATGAAGTAATGGCACTCAATACGTGCAAAGGCGACGGCAAAGTCGAGGTCTTCGGCTTTGTCAAGGTATTCGGGGTCGGGAAACAGGCGGCTGGTGGCCATTTCCCAGCGGGTCCATTCCTTTGCAGCAGCGCGACGAGTGTCCACATCATCGCTGGTGAGACGGGCATAATAGGCCTCGATGAGGTGCTCCTGCTCCTCTGCCGGAATGTGATTGCGATAGGGTTCAAACGCATCAGGAAAAATGTGGCTTGCACCGTCTTGATAGAACCAGTGCAATTCAGACTTGCGGCACATGAAAATACCTCGAAGCACCAAACTCTTGACCTGCTCAGGATGGTGCTGAGCATAAATCAATGCGAGGGTTGAGCCCCAAGAACCTCCAAACACATGCCAAGCATCAATGCCGAGATGGAGACGAAGCGCCTCGATATCGCGCACGGATGCTTGGGTGTTGTTGTCCTCCAGTTCAGCATACGGCGTGGATTGACCGCACCCTCGCTGGTCAAACTGCACGATATTGAACGCGGTTGGGTCGAAGTACTGCCTGTAGGACGGCTGGCCACCTCCTCCTGGCCCACCATGGATGACCACGACGGGGATTCCTTCGGGGTTACCGCTCTGCTCCCATGCGATGGTGTGGAGTGAAGAAACGGGCAACATCCCGGTGGTGTGGGGGTCGATCGGAGGATAGAGAACATCAGCGAGCGTGGTGGTGGTGTCCAGCATGATCGTTCCATACCGAGGGTGTGCATCTTCCTTTCGCCATGAACATCTTCATGGACATTCAACCAAGGCCGTTCTTCATGGGACAACGCGCGGCAACGGACCTGTTCAGCGAATGGGCGGATATCGGTCGAGACGAAGGTATGGAAAAAGGTCACACGCCAAGCGTAAACGCCATGTTGCAACGCTTGCTTGAGGGCTGGAACACACCGTTCTCAGCCATCGATATTGGATGCGGGAACGGATGGGTGGTTCGACGCCTTGCCGCTCATCCATTGTGCGAGCATGTGAGCGGCGTTGATGGTGCCGTATCCATGATCGAGAAGGCCAAAAGCGTGGATCCTGAAGGCGAATACATCCACGCAATGCTTCCCGATTGGCAACCCGATGAACCCGTTGACTTGCTTCACACCATGGAGGTGCTCTACTACCTTGACGAACCTCGGCAATTCCTCACCGTTCTTCACGACCACTGGCTCAAGCCCGGAGGGCGAATTGTCATCGGCGTGGACCACTATGTTGAGAATCCATCCAGTCACGATTGGGGGCCATCACTGAACGTCCACATGGCGTTGTTGACCATCGATGAATGGAAGCTGGGCCTTGAGGATGCTGGGTTCATCCATGTCGAAGCCATCCAAGTTGGTGCGAAAGAAGGATGGAGCGGGACACTGGTGCTCACGGCACATCGTCAAGGTGCTTAACGAAACCAAGGGGCTCTCCTTGAGGGGCACATCGACGTAAATCTCCGCGGAAAAACGGACACGTTCTGCACGATGCTGAACCGCTTGGAAGGCGTTCTGGTTCCTCCATGAGCGGATTGAGATGGACGGCTGAGCGCCACATCAAATGCGCACGAAGGTCGTCGATGGCATCGTCATATTCCGACTGCGTCAGTTGAACAAGGCGCCCGTTAGCACCAAGCAGCAAGGCTGGGGGCAACACGGTTCTTCGCTCATCTTCTGGTTTGCGATCCTCGATCGCTTGAAGGGCGAGTGAATACAGTGTGAGTTGCAATCGGTGCTCATGAAGCAACTGCGTCTCCTCGTCGCTCTGGGGAGCGACATCGAGGTTATCGGGACCGATGCGTTGCAGAAGATGTCCTTTCTTCGGGTCCTTTTCGTTGAAGGCTTTCAAGCAGCCACGCGTTTTCAAATCGACCACCTGAAGCGCGCCCTCTCCCGATGCGTTGACCAATGCCAAGACCAAATCGGCTCGACCGCTGAAGTCCATGTTCACGGCCAAGAGTTCAGCCCCATCTCTCAAAGTCGGAGAGACCAACGCCTGCATCGGTTCCTCTTCCATGGAAAGGCGTTCTCGATGGAAAAACGGTAATTCCGTTCGCACCGCTTCCACCGACCATCCTTGGTGAGGTTCACCGCCTACCAAACGACCCAGCAATCCTTGGTCGATCAGCCCAGCAATGTGCATCAATCGGTCGCGCCACATGGCCTGCGGCGTCCCTTCCTCCTGCTCAAGCCCATAGCCAAATTCATTCATCACGCGAGCCACCGTTGAAGCCGTCGCAAGGTCGTCCTCACTCTCATGCTTCCATGACGGGCCCAGCGGCGGCGTGTCTTCACCGAAATTGAGTGGGTTTCGTAAGCCAATCTCAAGAACACGGTGCATCATCAGCCCAAATTCTGTTGGTTCTGGCCACCGTTCCTCGCGCTCAAGTGCCTTTTGGGAAAGCGGAAGCATGAACGGTTCGGTTGACCATCCTTTGATGTGCTCAAGCCAATACTTTCGCTGACAATCGTAAGTCCCGTCCAAATGGTGAGCAGCGCCGCTGATGTTTTCCTCCACCGAAAGACGGGGAGGGGGTGAGGTCGTCCTGGTAGCGCCTGCTGAAAGATGCGCCTCAAGCAAACGCGCACGTTGCTGTGCGGATGGGGGTTGATTCGATTCAAAGCAAGACGGGTGATGATACAGCCGCAACCCCGCTACGCCGAATTCACCCAAAGGTGTGTTGTCGAGCAAGAACGCCGGATTGAAGGGCGTTTGCTCACGCTTCGGCTTGAAAGTGCCCAATTCGGTGCTCAGTACATCGCCTTCCGTCAGCCAAGGTGCTGCGCCGTCGCCAGCATTCCATGATGCCCTGCGCAGGCCCTCGATGAGCATCCGGCCCATGGTACGGGCGTCGGGGGCAAAACGCACGGCGAATTCTCCACTCTCTTCGTCAAAGGTGGCGGCGTTACCTGGCGAGCCCGTGAGGATCAATCGGTCCCGAACGCGGGTCAAAGCGACGTAGAATTTCCGTCGCAACTCTGCTCGATCTTGGGCCTTGTTCATTTGGCTGGCAAAGACCCAGAGGCCGTCGTGCGGTCGGTCTTTTGCTCGCCAAGGTTGAATGCGTCCCGCCACCACTTGAGGCGTTACGAGAATGTTCTCTTGAACCGACATGGACGCATCCGCTTTCCCAGCCGAGAACAACCCAAGGACTGCAACCACCGGAGCCTGCAGGCCCTTTGAGCCGTGAATGGTCATGATTTGGACGGCGGAAGCGTCGGACTGCGTGATGGCTTGGGGACCTTTTCGGCCCAACCCGCGTATCTCCGCCATCCGACGGTACATGGCGGCAACATCGTGACCGGTCTCGTTACCAATGGAATGAACAACCGCAACCCATGCCTCTGCGAATTGCCGTTGCGAATCTTCAGGGTAGGCCACCAACAGGTCTGAATGGTCGAGCACGGCATCAAAGACATCGTACACCGCACCCCACTGCATCAGCCGCTGAAGTTGAAGCAAGAACGTACGGACCGCCTCAGAAGGTGCATGCGCAATGAGTTGGGGCCAAACATCACCTCCGACCTCGAGGCTGGTAAACGCGTCGTGCACCTGCTGTTCGGTCATGGCGACGACGGGGGAGCGAGCCAACTCAACACCGGCCTGTCGCATGGTTGGACGAGCCATCAGCGCCAGAACGGCCATCAACGGTTGAACCACGGGCTGCAATGCCAGCAAACCTTGCCGATCAGCCATCACGGGGATGTTTCGAGAACGCAGCCGGGCAACGAGGTCGGGCAGGTGTTTCCTCGAATTGATGAGGATCATGATGTCTTGTGGGCGGATACTCGGACCCGTTTCCTCGACGGTCACCCACGTAGCATCCTCGCTGTTCCACACGCGAGTCGGAGCGAGATGAAGCAGTGCGTGGAGTCGGTCGGCAAGAAGTTCATGCTCCAGTTCAGGACCTAAGGCCGAAGGGTCACCAAACGTGTTGACCGCCTCATCAAGGTCCAACGGGACATCGGCGATGCTTCCCTGAACGGGTAGCAGCCATTCCAAGACACCCTCGGCCTCGGTGTCCCTAGCTGGGCGGAGACGTTGCGGCTCCGCATGCCAGTCGCCAGGTAGGTCGTGGTAGCGCTCGTCGAACACTTCGTCGAAGAGGTCGTTCATCGTCTCCATCAAATTGTGGCGTGTGCGGTGGTTTGAGGTCAAGTCGATGTGCCCCTCACTGCGGCGTAACAAGCGTTCCCCCTGAATCGCTGGGAGGGACGCTTCATCCTCTTGATCAAACGGAAGATGGGTGTGCGGGGCTGATGTTTCGCCGCTGTGTTCGTTGGAAAAGGAACCCGTTTCCCCTCCGCTACCAACCGGTCTGGGGTCGCGGCCGCATCCTGCTTGCCGAAGATGGTTGAGCCTCGTTTCGTTGTCTTCCATCGCATTGAAGCAACGGATGGCAGCAACGGCTCTGCGCATGACCGAAACTTCGGCTTGACGGAAACGGTAGATGCTTTGCTTCATGTCGCCGACAATGCACACAGTTGGGTCCCAATCGCCCAACGGCGCATCGGGGTCATCGGGATGCTGCCGGCGTCGGCCCCAGAGCCGTGCGAGAAGGCGATAGTGGGAGGGGTTGGTGTCTTGATATTCATCGATGATAAACGCCCTGTACTGGCGGCGTAATTCTCCCAGGATCATGAAACGGCGATGAAGGTCTTGCTGTAATTCAGGTTGGCCATTGAGCATCGTCAAGGCCCGAGCGATGTGGTGGTCACTCCACGGCTCTTCACCCAGCCCGTCGAGGGCATCGATCACGTTGGGCGGATAGCGGTGCCGGCAAACATCGGGGCAGCGAGCGAGCAGAAGGTCGGCCGCAAAGCGCTGCATATCGTCGAAATCATGCATGTCGTCCAAGGACTTGCGGCGTGCGAGAATTTGATGGCAGCCGCGATGCATGGTGAGAAGGTCACTGAGAACTTCGGTTTGAAGCGAGGCGGTGACGTGCATTTGGCGTTCCCCCGGCTCGAGAGGCAACGGTTCTTCAAGTGGGTCAAAGCGAAGCGGTGAATCAAGCGGCATGCCGTCAAAACCGTCACCAGGCAACAACAGGAATGCGGAGCCAGCAAGCAGTCGGATGAGGTTGGCTTCTGGCGTACCGAGCAAATTCTTCAACGGGGTGATCCGTTGCTGAGCACGAGCGTAAAGTTGCTTGATGTCGTCGTTATTCATGCCCGTGACATTGGATTTGGTGAGCAATCCAGAAGGCCACCCATCCCCGTTGGGGAGGTGATTGCGAGGGAAGAAGGTGCATGTTGGCTTGGAAAGTCCAGATGCAGTGGCAATACCGAGCAACACCTTCCACACCCAAGAGAGGGAGGCCCCTGGTTCAGTGGGAAGTGGTTCTGACACCAAACGTACCAGATGGTTGAA